>OGXL01000552.1_pt1 | contig 32930 bp, 28 predicted proteins | sample 1576311 | NCBI WGS metagenome assembly OGXL01 (sample SAMEA3541564, study PRJEB24748) | human gut metagenome | biome: human gut; feature: human-associated habitat; material: faeces | place: China | collected 2012 | reverse complement strand
ACGTTCTTCCTCTGCAACAACAGGTTTCGATGCAGTATTCGCTGATTTGTTTTTACCCGCTACAATCGTAACATCGGCGCCGTCCGCAACGTAGAAATCATTGTAAACAAGATCCGTCATACCGGAAACGCTGACGACAACCGGGATAAATACTTTTTCGCCTTTTGTCTCGCCGTCAATCAAAATATCAATGCCCGGCTTATCCTCTTTTTTGCGGATTTTGATATGTTCACTGTCACCGTGGCAGAGCGGAATGCCGTTCTGGCGGAGATTGTATGCCCCTTTCTGCTCAAATCCCTCGCTGATCTGATTTAATACGCCCTGGGTTGTCTCATCTACCTGTACCATCAGCATGTGCCTCCTTCCTGGCCGCACATCCGGCCTGTTTTCTGCTGGAACAGGGTCGGCAGTACGTCTTCCTTTGTACCGTATTCTTTCACCTGGCCGTCCTCGATCACCATGATCTTGTCTGCCATCTGGATAATGCGTTCCTGATGAGAAATGAGGATCAGACATTCTTTCTTCTCTTTGTGGATTTCTTCAAACCGTTTGATCAGCATGGAAAAGCTCCACAGGTCAATGCCGGCCTCCGGCTCATCGAAAATGCTGACCTTATGCGGTTTTGCAAGAACCGTTGCGATCTCCAGACGCTTCATCTCTCCTCCCGAGAGCGTACCGTCCATCTGGCGGTTCAGGTAATCGGCAGATTCATCAATAATTTTTTCTCTGTTATCAGAATATTTAATCTTCGTCAAAAGAGAATATAATTCAATCTTATTAATCATATTTAACATATTTGTTGTTTCATCCAATTTTTCCCGAGCTTTTTCAACCGAAATCATAATGCACCTCCTTTATCTGTCGAACTTTATTTTCTCTTAATATTCATAACAAATATCGGATCAGCCTTCACAATATCCATAATCTCATCTCTGGTAGAATCATCAATATCTACATAAAACATGCCACAGTACTTGCATCTCTTTAATGAATACTTCTCTTTATACAGATGCTCATCACACACCAGACAACAATTCAGTTCACTGCATTTTCTGTATTTATATGGATTATTACTTCGTTCTAACTGCTCTTTTTTAGGTTCAAGGCTTTTCTTATATTTGTCAATGTTATCTCTTTCAATTTGTTCCGCAGTCTTTCTGCTCTCCTGCAATTTCTTAAAATCTTCAAGTGACTCTGAATACTCCATGCAATGACTTGAACCTATGCATTTACCCGAATAATTTGCTTTCCATCCACATTGTCCATCACGATAGTGAATGCATCTCGCCTTATGTCTCCGTGGATCATTCTCCTGTTTCTTCGCATATCCAACATGCCAAGGTGTATCAGGTAATCTATTATTTTCTACCATGCTGCCACCTGCCTTCCTCAATTTACAATGTGTCTCTACTGCCATCCTGCCTGTTTACCAACTTCATCCCCCACAACAAATCCAAGCAATGCAGAAAAATAGTTGATATTCTTAGTCATCAATCCCATTACACAAATAACAATAATTGCTCCATTGCCTACCCATATTGCAGAGTTTCCCTGATTGTGGTTTCTTCTGACCTTATGTAACAACCACTGAAGGGAAATAGTAAATATAAAAAATCCAATAGCATATAATATTATCTCCAACATAAATTAGCACCTTCTCTCAGATTTCGTCTGGTTTCAAGAAATGTCCACAATTACATCTGACATATGGACCATACTTACCTAATCCACCCTTCAATTCTCCACCATCTCTCTTAGGGCATTTTATATTATGAGAATTAATATACCAATTCATCAAATCAACAGTAAGATATTTCGTTTCTTTGCAGGCTTTATTAGAACATTTCAAGTACGCTGTACCTCTGGCATTCTTTGCGAGTATCATATGATTCTTACATTTTGGACAAAACTCCTTTTCTTCAACAAAAGCTCCAAGATCATAATTCAATATAGAACCATTATCTTCTAAATTGCCACTGCTTGCAGCAAAAGAATTAGTAACAAGTTTACTCTTCTTATTATCCAGCTTTCTTATGTTCTGACCTACAACAACTGTTTCTATGTCCGTAAGTGCTTTTATCATTTCTACAGTATTCTTGCCTTTAATTCTAACCATAGAATGTACCACTGTGATCATTGATGTTGTCTTATCTACTTGGAACTGCCATTTTGCCGTAGGTAATCCATACCATACCACTTCATCATCAATTATAATCAATGGAAATGTCGCATTTTTAGTTCCAACACAATACGCTTTCCATTGTTCCGGAAGTTTAGCATAGTCATTTGATTTCATCTTAATGTCAACACCCCTGCTGTCCGCTTCATCAAGTATTTCAAACACTTGATTCTCAGTCTCTCTTAATTCTCCACTTGGAAGCGATACTACAGTCTGCCATTTTGCCTTTTTCATATCCTGTTCAAACATCGAAATTGCATCCTGTTCATTCATAAAGATGTTGATCATTCTGCCCGGATTTACAGATTCAATATAAGGCTGGAGTGTTTTATCATGATTATCTATTACCTGATGTTTTCCGTTCTTGATATGCTGCAGTAACTTATAGAAAATATGATTCGTTCCTTTGAACACATTTTCCCAGAATCTTGCATTCGCAACTGTAATCACTTTTCCTTTGCCTCGTGTAATTGCTACATTAATAAGGCGGGCAACCTGATTAGGTTCTTTTCCCATCAGATATCCTACTGCACTCTTAGGATAACTTTCTACTGCATCAAAAACTATCACATCAGATTCTGAACCCTGGAACTGATGTACTGTTGCACAACTCACATTGGTCGTACCCTTCGTATAATAGTCCTTAAGCATTGCACGGATTAATCTTACCTGAGCTGCATATGGAGTAATAATACCGACGGTCTCAATATGATTCTGCTCAGCCTTAACAGCAGTAGAAAATGAAATAACCGCACTAAGTATATTAAATCTTGAACCATCTGTATTCTTATCCGCCGCACAATATGTTCCTGCCAGATCTATTAAATTTAATGCATCTCCCGGCAGAGGAGCACTCTTAATAACTAAATCATTATCTCTCTTTTTCTTTCCATTTATTACCTCTGCATTATCCTTCAACAATCTGTTATAAATAAATTTGCTAGGGAATTCTGAGATTGCCGGAGCCATTCGTCTTTGCTCATTCAACATGACAAGCCAAGGATGCCAGTACATATTTCCCTTTCCATCCACAATCTGCAAGTAAGAGAATATATCAACCTGCAATACACGGGAATCAGGACTCTGCGAAATAGGTGCTAACTGCCTAAAGTCACCTACACACATAAACTTTTCCTTTGCCAAAGCTGCTGCCGCAATAACCTGTGGTACATAAGCCATCGAAACCTCATCAAACATTACAAGGTCAAATTGTCGCTCTTCAAACATAGGATCAATCGTGGCTCTTGAAATAGTTGTTCCGATTACCTGCGCTCTCTCTACATATTTTCTTTCCTCTTTTCTTATCTCGCCACGGATTTCCTTAATTTTATGTTCTACCTCGTCATACTCTTTGGACTTCATCTGATTTTTTGCTCGCAGTTCATCTCTTTTTGCCATCAAATGTTCCAGCTGTCTTGCATAACTATCGCATTTACTAAGTGCATAATTGAATGATGTAGCATATGGATTCTGAGAAAGTTCATCGTCTCTTACATATCCAAAACGCAGAATCTTTCCATCCTCCAAAATAGACTGCTTGTCCGTTCCAAGCATTTTCACAACCTGCTTAATCACACCATCGACTGATACATTACTGTGAGATACAATAAGAACAGACTTACCCTGTGCAATATAACTGTTTGCAATCTTTGCCATTGTATATGTTTTACCGGTTCCCGGTGGTCCCCAAACTGTCACAATATCATCTGTCTCAAGTTTGTGTTCTACTGCCGGCTGTCCTTTCGGTACATTTGCAATGTCTGTGTCAGTTGATAAATCCGGTCCCTCTTCCATTATTTTAATTGCCAATTTGTTAATATTAGGATTAAGGGAATTCATCTTCTTGTCTAACGCTTCAAGAAGTTTCCAAGGCTCTACCATCAGATATGCTGAGCTTACCTTATCATTCAGATCTCTGTCCAAAAGCAAAAGTATCTGAAAATCTTCGCAGGATAAAACCGAACCTACTGCTCTCAACCCACCTGCTGCCTCTACTACAACCGGTGCATCATCAGGCAGATGCAATTCTGTTTCCATCTCAAATAGATAAGTGTAGATTCCTTTATCACTTTTGACCAGTTTGTTTCCATTTACAATTTTATATTTTTTACCTTTTCCTTGTTTCAGGTAATGAATTTCTCTTCTTAATGCATCAGAGTATTCCTTTATATCTGATGAAGTATATGCTGGCTGCTCATTAGTCGCAGACATACTGCTTCCATCTGCCATAATGGTATTTGTACTTTTTGCCCCATTGTCCATTGTTTTAATAAGCAATCCAACAATATCAATTGTCCTATTATACTCTGCTTCTGTCATCTGACACACTGCTACCTGCATCAGCATAGTTGTCTTAGATATGTTAATTTTATAGGATGTCGTAATTCTCTTATGATTGCTGCACAGAAAGACAAATTCGATTGTTGATCCACTTATAAATATTTTCTTATCATCTTCTGGAATACTAATCGTTACATTCTTTGACCTATCATGTGTCAATAACTCATAATCCATTCTTGAAGAATGCATTTTTCCAAATTTATCTGTAATAATGCACTTTTCGAGAACTGAATCCACTTCCTCACCCTTATTAGCATAAAGAAACTTAAATGATGCTTCTATTCTATCTGCAAACTCCTTTATTACAGGCAATGTCATCTTAAAATGTGAATCATTGAAATTCTTTGAAATCACGGGCTGATATGCACTCTTTACTTCGGAATTTATTCCTTTGTCCACAAATGCCAGTCGCATTACATCCAATACATCATCCCTGACACTACTCTCAATCGCCTGCGCCATTAGAAACTTCTCGATATTAGAAAGTCCCATTTTAAGCTCTCTTTCACTCTTAAATGGGACTCCCTTCATAGCCTCTCCAAGCCCAGCCTGAAAAAGCATCTGCATAATATTCTTTTCCACTGAATAATCGGCAAATAAATCATTGCATAATGCGACACACAGTTTTCTATTCTGATATATATCGTATCCGTATCCTTCTGTCATTTTCTCAAATATCTTAACCATTTCTGCTGTATGCCACATAATGTTCACTCTCCAATACTTAGTATATTCTAATCCAGTAAGTTCCCACCTTCTCATTTGGAATCTGCTGGACTTTAACTGCTCTGCGCTGTCCTCCTGCTGCAATCTTTGCAACCATACCTGCAAGCTCTGACCGTCTTAGTTTCGGAAATAAACCATCTATCCGAAAATATAGTTTATTCTGACCTTGCTCTATCTCTTGTGTTATATATGCTATCAGCTGACTTCTACTTCTAAATGTCCGCCTGTTTCTTTCAAAATAATTATCTTTTAATGAAATGCATTTCGGCATCTCATCTTCAAAGCTATGTGTTCTGCTTATAATCTCATCTGTTACATTGAAATAATCATATGAAATTCTTTCCTTGGAAGCTCCGATATCCCATGTCACATCCACCTGATATGGACTCCCATCAATATCAATAACATTCCAAGCATGGTGTTCTTTCTTACCATTTGCCTCTGCTTCCCCGGTAGCCACAATACACTTGATATCCACCGCATTCAGCAATACCTTTACAGCTTTGGCAATTCCCTCACACTGGGCTTTCTGCTTTGCAAAAACCCCTACAATATTATGTGAGAGAACTACTCTAGCCGGTTCATCCATGTCTGAGCCTTTAAAATCATATTTCACATTTTTACAGAACCAGTCATGGACTCTTACTTCTTTCTCATATTCTGTGCCTTCTGTCAGTTTTAACTGAGCAGCCAGATTATTCACTGCGTTTTCTATGTTACGGTTGTACTTTCGAACAGTTTCCCTGCTGTAAAAATACTGTGGACAGATTGCTGTATGACCAAATGCATCCGTCGCCCAATTACACGCAGATTGATTGACATAGTATATCAACGGATTATCCCTTGTCATTGCCCGAAATATTTTGTTGAATACTTCTTTTGATAACTGTCCCTTGATTGGAATTGGAATGACATCCTCATGAGCCATCAATCCATTGTAGAAAGCCTTGTAAACCACCTGTTCCTGCTTATTCAGTTGTGCATAATAGTAGCGGTCTACAATCACATCCGCTTCCTCCTTTACTTGTCTACATAAGCCATAACCACAGTGACATCATCACCGCATCCAAGCTCACTCGTCTCCTTGAGCCACTTTTCAAGATTATCTCTTACTGCCTCGTATCCATGCTCGCCAATCATTTTATAATACTCTCTGCAGGTTTTATGGAACTCCTCTTCGTTCACAAAACTGTTGGAAAATCCATCTGTCGAAAGCATATATAAATATGGCACATCATCTGCTGCATTCTTTCTCCTTACGGATGCTACCGCTTTTCTCCATGCATCCAGTTTGGATAAAGAATGTGTCTCTGTGCCAAGAAATTTCTCTGGCTCTACCAACGGAGAAATCTCATCACCTGTAACATAGTTGATGTCGCCATCACCTATCTGAAATGAGAATACAAAGGTATCTGTAATCAGCATCCCCAGAAGTGTAGTTCCATATAGAGAATAAACCTTTTTCCAGTCGGTATTACCTTCTTTGTCCAATACACTGCCATCTTTGTTCTTATAAAATGATTGTTTTACTCTTGCCTGCCATTCTTCACATATATCCTGTGCGAAGCGCATATCGCCTTCTCTGTTCAGAAATGTTACCAGATTCGTAAGACCATCCTTTTCTTTTCCATAATTGAGCAGATAGTTTTTCATTACTGTGCAGAAAGTATTTACCGCAATCAAAGAACCTCTGTCGCTTCTGGGGCACTTTGAGCTGCCATGTCCATCTGCTACAGCTATAATCGTGATCTTATCTGAAATTTCTTCTATCTTGCAGTTATCCTGAAGAGGTAATCCATTCTTTTCGTGAGTAGCGCCTTTTACACTTTTGCCAAATACATAACGCTTCATGAAATCCCTCCTTTTTACCAAACTGCTCCATCGTCAAAGTCATCCGGACTAGGAATATTACTCATATCTATAACAAGTGGTGCTCCTCCATTTGCAGGTGCAAAAGGATCTCCACTGCCTGCAGGTGTAGATACTGCGTCAGCATTCATAGGTTTGCTTGCTGGAGCGGATACCATAGATGCAGTTGTAGATGCCCATTTAATCATCTTTGCAAGTGCAGCTGCATTGTTTGCCTGTAATATCAGTTCCTTGTTACCTGTGAAGTCTTCAAGCACATCATCATCTGCATCCGAACCAATAGAAATCGCAATCTTAACTGCTTTCTTGAACCAAGGAAGTGCTTTTAACTTATTCAGTCCATCCTTGTAAGAATCTGTTGGCTGTCCATCAGACAATAAAACAATTACCGGTGGTAATGCTCGTGTTGGCATTGGCGGAATAGAAAGCTGTGCTGCCAATAATTCAAATGCCTTTCCCATCTCTGTTACACCATTTGCTTCCAACGGATTCCATGAATAATCCTCAACCGGTACAGGCTTTGCAGTAAGCCAGCTTGCCCCGGATGAAAACTGAAGTGCCCTGATAAGCAGCTGTGCATTCGGGTTATTATCCGCAGCTGATGCCATCTCCGGAATACACTCCTCAATAGCTGTATTCACCACTTCCATCTTTCCGTCATAAGACATTGAACCTGAACAATCCACTACCCAAAAGAAATGAATCGGTCTGCTTGCCAATTCTCCACCTGGTCTTTGTAAATCTGCCATAACAATTTCCTCCTTTTACTTGAACTCTCCGACTGACTCGGAGAAATGTATTTTCACGCCTGCTGCAATACCTGCTGTCTTTCCTACTTCAACAGGAATCTGTGTTCCATCCGCTTTTTCATAAGTCCAGTTTAATTTATCTTCATTGCGGATTCCCCATAATGCCGGATTCTTTGGATTCTGAACTACTTCTCCAACTACTGTTTCCATATCAAAATCACTGTAAATGTGATGATGTAACAGCTTACTGTTCTGGTTCAGCACTACAGTATTCTTTCCAATTACAATCCTTGTTGGTACTTTCACTATCTGCTGGCAATTCCAACATGTATGTGCCACACCATTAGCTTCCAGACTTTCATCATAGAAAACACTGGCACCACAAGTGCATTTCATCAATCCACTCATCATATTAGCAAATAAGTTCATCCATTCAGGTTCCGTTACACGCTTGCTTGGATTATTAAGTCCGACTGTAAAAGATTTGATAAACAGCTGGCGCAGCTGTTCCGGATATAACGGCCAATAAATATTGGCGTTATCATGGATTCCCGGTACTGGTCTATTTGTCTTATTAGCCGGATCAAATATAAAAATAGGATCCGTTCCATAGAGCTTTACTCTGGCTGCCATATCCATACACTTAATGCTTGCTTCCTGCTTCCCCTCCAATGGGTGATTTACCATAAAAAGGTAAAACAGTAATACTGCTAATGAATATCTGTCCGTATCCCTTGATGGTCTCGCTTCACCTCTTACGATCTCAGGTGCCATAAATCCCGGTGTACCAAGAACTCCTCCCGGCTTGCTGTTGCCATATGATACATTATCATTGTCGCAAATCAAGACATCTCCGTTATCCGGATTAAAGAAAAGATTTCCAAATGAAATATCCTGATACTTTGCCCCAGCAATATGTAGATTTCGATATCCTTTTGTAAGGTTAAATGCTGTCCTGCATATGACATAAAATGATGGATTTACACGATTCTTCATCAAATCCACTATGCTCTTATAATTCTTTGGGCGAAGCGGCATGATATATCCAAACAAGTTTCCCTGCGACGGAACAATTAGTTCCATCGGCCAGAGAAACGAACTATCCGGCGCTCCCTTTGCAATAATCTCTTCCAATAATTTCTTCTGTCGTGCTGTAGCACTTCCCTTGAAATACCATTTCAATGCATAATGCTTTCCATCACATTCCACATCATAGACTTCACCTTGTCCACCGGCTCCCAGAAGATTCACTACCGTATACTTATTTCCGCTTTCAGAAGTAAGTATTGTTCCATTCTTTAACTGTCCCTCCATTATGGGATCTGCCTCCTTTGCTTCACAAGCTGTAATACTTCATATAATAGATTTCCATCATCAACATACATATTGTATGTTTTACTACCAAACTGCAGTTCACAGGCATCTACATACGGAGTTACCGCTGTTAGATATCTATATGTTTTATCAAACCCCTTTTCAGAAGCTTGAAATACAATTCTCTGATTAGTCACATACAGGATTCCCCGATGCTGTACAAGCTCACCATGCTCAATAGGCTTCGCCACACCCACATTCCAACGATTGTCTTTTAACAATCCCGGTGTACTGTGTCCCACATGCCGGTATTGCTTTACTACCTTGATTTCAAGGTTGATCGCTTTATCAATATAATGGATTTTCTCACCACGCTTGAGAAATAAGCTGTCTGTATTCAATATCGGTAATCTTCCTGCACGAATCTCATTCTTAGCCGCTGTAGGAAGTATGGAATTTATTTTAGGTGGCTGATTATTGCCAAATATTGCATCCAATAAGCCCATACATATCACCTCTTTCCTGTATTCTATCGTAATTTCATGCTTTATGTGTCGCATCGCTGGCGACATTATACCAGCTGATACTTAATCTTATTCTTCCTGCAATACTGCTCTGCAAAAGAGCCAAATGAGCATTGCACGATAAACATATCATCCGTACCTGTAAAAGCATCCTGACCAATCTGCTGTACACTGTCCGGAATCACAATAAAGTCAAGGCTGGAGCATCCGAAAAATGCTCGTTCACCAATCGCATTTAGACTTTCATGCAGCTCCACCTTCTTCAATCCACTACAATTCGTAAACATCCGATCAGTTATCCTTGCAATATTATCCGGTATCTTAATATGCTCCAGCGATTGGCACTCTGCCAATAAATCATCACCTATCCAAAATACACTCTTTGGAATATCCAGTGTCCGTAAACCTGTTCCTTTAAAGGCTGCATCTCCGATTGTCTTAAGCAGTATCGGCAAGGAGATTGATTTTAAGCTGTTACAATTCTCAAATGCTGAGTTTTCAATCTCTTCTACGCTGACTGGCAATACCACCTGATGTAATTTCTCACAATCAGAAAAAGCATTTAGTCCTATGTATTTAAAGCCTTCCGTCAGAATTGCCTCTTCTATTGAAGATTTGCTAAAACTATTATCCGCAATCTCTATAACATTTTCATTGCCAGACCTATTTTGAAATATAATTGTCTGATTCTTGTCTCCACGAAATCCTATTACAGCCAGTCCATTGCCTCTGCGGCTTTTTTCATATACAAATAAATCTCCATATGATTTTCCCGAAGATGACTTATTATCTTTTATCGCCGGACCACCACCTTGCTTCTGCACTGATATGTCACAGGCTTTTCCCAATACTTTATTACCATAACAAGAACACCATACTGACACGATCCAATCTGCATTCACTCTGCTGATGCCATAGTCATCCATCAACAGCTTCACATACCGGAAAGCAAATGTATTATTGAGCAAATTCGCCTTCTGAATATCCTGTGCAATTCCCATGTTGTATGCCATAAGAATCAGATTGATATTCTTTGCCTCTTCCGGAAATATATCTTTTACCAATGCAGTAAACTGTCTCTTATCATCTATTGAATTTTCATACTGTCGAAGCATTGCTTCAAAATCCTGCTCAAAAATACCTCATCACCTTCTTTACTCTACGCCTAAGGCTTTATAAACTGCTTCTTCCGGAGAAGAATAGAATATCAGACTAAATGCTCCAACTAAGTCAGATGGTACAGTTCCAAGATCTGCTGCCGATGTAATTGGAAGCAGAACTTTTTTTGCTCCACTATCAAGGCACACCTGCAATGTACTTGCCAAATCTTCTACCTTAATAAGTGTTCCACCAATACTGATCTCACCAAGTACTGCAAGACTGCTGATCGGAGGCTTACTAAGTGCCGCTGATGAAATAGCAATTAGTGTAGGAAGTGCAAGATTTCCTGTCATTCCAAGTCCTTGCATATCCTGATAATTGATGATGTAATCCTTAGTTGTTGTACTGATTGAACCCGATATTGCATTGCCGTTTGCCTTCAGATAATTAAATGCCGTATTGGTTGCTTCCTTCGGCTCTTTTCCAGAACCAATACCTGTACAAGTCAGCTTTCCATTTCCCGGCATCATCTGCGTTTCAAGACGATAACAGCCAATCATTCCAGTCTTTGACTTTGATACAGTATATAAGCATCCCGGCTTACCCATACCTTCAGGAATCATCTTTCCACCGCCTTGCTCCGGTACAGTTACAAAATGCTCATCAAAACTATCATTGTCTATGTATGAGAAGTTCACATCATAGAACTCCATTCCACCAATCTTCTTAAGCTGCTCTTTTACTCGTCTACGAAGTTCAAGTGAAATATCCATAATCTCTGCAACTTCATCCTTGCTGACTTCTCCATCCGGATAAATCAATTTGATAAATCCAGAAATCAGCTTACGAACAGCAATTGCATCTCTCTGGTTTAAATTATTTCCTAATTTGAAATACTTCTCTGCTATATTGCTGTAATTATCCTTACGAAGCTCACGCATGAACTCTGATAGATAATCTGTGATAAATCCATAATCATTTGTAAATGAATCCGGTCTGTACTTAGGAATCTCCCATCCCGGTATATATGCATGGAAACGGTCAAGGAACGCTGTATCCGTACCCATTTCAGGAGGAAATGGATCAAACAGACTTGATGTCTTCTGCAAAGTCTCCACACTCTGATTTATATTACCTACAAAGACCATAGATGCCTTTGCCTGTATCTCAGCCTTGCCACGGGAAAATGCACCTGATGCCATGTATCCCTTCATAATCTGAATACCATCTTTATCCTTAAACTTGATACCTGCAACCTCGTCAAATGCTACAACATCCCACATTCCGACAAGACCTACTGTATTGTTAGACATGTTATAAAATAAATTTGCAACTGTTGTCTGTCCTCCTGCAACAAGGATACTGTTTGGAGAAATCTGCTCATATATGTACGATTTACCTGTAGAACGAGGTCCCAATTCACACATATTAAAGTTGTTCTCAACAAGCGGAATCATACGGGCAATCAGTAGCCATTTTGCTCTATCAGAAAGCTTATCCGGTTCCATACCGGTTGAACGAAGCAGGATATCCATCCACTCTTCCTTTGTAAATGCCTTACGACCATTCTTTACCTCATCCATATCCACATGTGGCATCTGAATCGGTGTCAGCTTTCTGATACGGATAGGCTGTGTATTCTTCTTGTCTTCCTCAATAAACTCATAGTCAAGCTGGAGAATACACCAGATACCGCCACAAAGCAGGCGGTCATAATCCTTTACATAGTCAGCACTGATAGGAATATTCTTAATGCCGAGGTTAGAGAAGGTTGCCTCGTACCGGTCTTCCTTTGTATTAAGAACTACTGTAATCCTGTCAATAACTGTATAGCTTCCTCTCTCTCGAAGAAGTGACAATATTTTCTGTGCTTCATCCGGGCGAACATAGTTATCACGCAGAATACGTTTCACATTGTCTACTCCCTCATCAATAATCTCTGAATCATCAGAATTACAATACTGACCGAGAAGATATTCCAATACATATACAGGAACATTTGCTCCTTCACGGATCGATTTTGTTAAATCCTTACGAACAATACGACCATCATAATATTGGCGGAGTTTCTGCTTTATAATTTCTCGTCTGTCATCGGTTTCTGATATATTGTTGTAATCATTTATTTCATCCATAATTTACACTCCTAACTTACTTCAAAATTGATTTAAATACACATTTGAAAATATGCAAACTATCTACAAGAATTTCATATACGATATGATGATTGTGATTTTTTAATTTCTATTGTATCCCCATCAAATCCATAAAATTGTAACAAATGATATATATCTAAAATATTAACTTTGCAATTTGGTCCAGTAATCACTTCTTCGATAGGAAGATTATTTTTGTCAACATCAAATTTCAAATCCAAATGTGGAATAATTCTTCCACTTTTCACCATAAATTCCATTCCATTTGGTATCAAGCTATAAATTTCTTTTTCACCAAATCTCAAATTCTTATTTTTCCAATTATAATATATATCCCATTCCGGATAATTTTTTCGTGTCTCTTCATCGTCTAATATTAAGCGCCATTCTTCTTCACTTTTGTATTCTTTACCTTTTTGAAAAACTGATTCAAAAAGCAAGCATTCTTGCTGCAAATAAATCATATATGGCAAGCTGCTAGAATCATCAATAAGTTTTTTTATCTCTCCATTTTCCATTGTTTGAATCATTCCATTATAAATTCGAGCCGCATACTCTTCTATTAATATATTATCTTTTGAATAGCCATAATTAACTTTTGAAAATTTAAAAGGATTTTTATTACCTAACTTTTGAAGCCATTCTATATTAAATCCTATTGCAATTCCTGTTCCTTTATCAGCATATTCCCTCCACTGCCCTAATAAATCTCCCTTCTCTGAAAAACATGTTCCGAATAACATTTGATTTATATCATTGTTCATTTTATAAATCATTCTTTCAAGTATAAAATCAAAAGACTCATCTACATCCATACCATATATTATCGTTTCAAAAAAATCTTCCCGTTTCCTATACTGATTTAGTATTTCATTTTTCAAGTTGCTAAACAAAATCTTCATCTCTGCTTTATCATTTGAACTACATAGATCTGATAAGCGTAAAGTATGATTTTTTATAATATTTAAAAATGTTTCTACTGTGCAATAATGATATACAATATTATTTTCCATGACAATTTCTCCTAATATCAAAATCCAAAATCATCCACAAACGCAATATCAATTATAAACTCATACTGCTGCAAGATATTCTTCTCATCATTAGCATCTGCCAATACAAGATAATACTTATCGCCATACTTATATTCTCTTGACTTCAAAGTAAACTTCTCATGGAAAGTTCTCTTCTCCGGTGCTTCTTCCCTGCTATTGGCAATCATAGGCACATCAAATGAAATCTTTTCGCCATCTTCCGTAATAAAGTAAGCCACAATACTTCTTGCTTTCATAGTGTCTGTTACTCTCTCTGTCTGGATAAAATCAAAGTATGTAATAAGATTTGTCACCTTACGAGTAACAGATGTCAGAACAACATCCACATAATCGTATGCCACGCCTCTGGTATTTGTTGTAAGTTCAATAACCGGAACTATCATCTCCTGCAGAGACGTACCGCCATGCACATAGTTCTGTCCACCTCCGGCAACCTTAAATATATCTGCTCCTACCGGAGTGTCCACATAAAGTTTATTGAGGTACGCCATTGTTCTTGCTATGATTCCCTGCTCATTTACTGCATCTTCTGTAATAAGAAATCTCTTGTTTGTATAAATGCATTTGTCCTTTGGATATGTTACCTTGTCAAATTCCTGTAATCTGTCTCTCTTATATAAGAAGCCATGATCTGTAGTTATTAAAAACTTTGGTGCCGATACATAACCAGTCAGTTTCTTTACCAACTTATGTATCTCTTCTATCGCCTCTGCACAAGCGTTGAATACCTCATTCTCACTTGCTGGCTTGTCCCCTCTTGCATCCACCTGATTGTGATAGATGTACACGATATTCTTGCCCTGAATCAACTCCCTGATTCGTGCCTGATTAGCATTTGCCACTTCATCAAATGACAATGCCACATTATTTTCATTATAAGATTTCAGTATCTTGTCTCTCTGCTCCATACTTGCACATGCCTGTCCATCAACAGTCACATTCAAGCTTCCATCCACCTGCATCTCTTTATGTGGAAGCAGACTTGCCATTCCAACTGATGTAACAGAAGGCAGGCAGCTAAGCATACACTCCATCTTTGGTGTACACTTCTCGTCCAATTCCAATCTGCCGAAAAGTTCCTTTGCACACTCATATCGGAAAGCATCGGAAATAATCACAATAACCCTCTGCTTTCCATCGTAATCTCTAAGATAATGTTTATAGAAATCTTCCTGCTTAGGCAGATCTGTAGCATTCATTACCTCATTTGTGAAATTCTCATTCCACTTCGGTGTTATCTTCTGCAAATATGTATTCGCATAAATATTCTCTACTCTCTGCCTTACATCAGAGAATTTACTGTTCTCTTCAATCTGGTCATATACATAATAAAACCATCTATAATATGAATCTATCAAATATGACTCTTTCTGATAATTTGCAACTAACATCTTAATATCACTTGAAAACTCCATAAGTGATACGGACTTCATCATCAAATACGCATACTTGATAGTCGTGTATTCATTCTTGTATCTTTCTCTATAATGATATGCCTTAGACATTCTCTGATCAGCTATCTGAGCAATATTAAGTCCATCAATCTGTGCATCTAAAATCTCATCATTTAACTGTTCCAATGCCCAATCAATAATAATGTCATCTAACCCGGCAAAAGCATCACAAGCGAAAACGTCCGCCAACTGGAGAGAACTATCTTTTTTCTTCTCCACATCTTTCTTTAATCCATCCTGTATTCTTGTCACAAAACGCAGGGACTTATCTATTCTTTCTACCAGCTTGTCATAGGCATCCTGATAATTTACATTGTCCATGATATTACGGATAAAGACTACAACATCATTGCGTTTCTTAAGAATATAGGACCTCATTGCTTCCGGTACAGTAGCTTTTAATGTAGATGATGCATATGTTAATATCATACAAGCAGACAAATCATCTATGTTTGGCTTGTCTGACTTATATCCAAAGAATTTTTCGCAAAGTTCCCAGAACTTATCTGTCAATCCATTATCATCCAATGCCTTAAAATACTTCTCATTGTCACCGAGCATCATCTGCTTAACTACTTCCTCGAAATTTGGAGTTTTTACATCAGTAAGTACAGCAATCAAACCAATATCAATTGTCTGAGCATTGTAATGGTCAATTCCAAGTTCCTTGAACTTCTCAATACGATGCTTATTCTTCCAAAAATTACCATAATGTGATAAATGCTCCTTAAAGCGATTATCAATGCCTATCTCCTGTGACATCTGCGACACTCTGTCTGTATAATAAGGTGTTGAGTAATAATACATGTCTGCCAGCGGATTCTCTGCATCACTTGGCTTTGCAAAGGCTGCATAGACAAGATATTTACTCTCTTTATCCTCTTCGTTTAATAAATACTTTGAATAGAGCCAGTTCGTGCCATCAAGAATGTGTAGCTTTACATCACCAAGCTGCAGTTCCGATACCTCATCCTCGTATTCACCTTTATCATCAAACCAGAATATGATTCTTGTCTCTGACTTGGCAAATTCTGTATTTAATTGATCCTGTATGTTCTGTAAATCCATATTTCACCTTCTAATCCATTTGTGCAGATAGTCTCTGCACAAATTACATCTATTCAATCAGTATGATAATAGTATCCAGTAAGTAGTCACTAATGGATACTAATCGGACACTACCGGATACTTATTGAACACTTTGTATCCGATAGCCTCAAAAAAGTGTCCGATAGTGTCCAATAAAGTGTTCGATAAGTAGTAATGTAATTTTCTGAAGGACACTTTATTTATCGACTTTTAACTTACAATCTGAAATATTCTCGGATCATATGTATCGGAATCAACAACAGATACTCTGCAATTGATCCATCGAAGTTTTTTATTTATACTGTCCTGCAATTTCTGCATAATCATCTTTTTAGTCCGTGTTTTTGTGCCGAAATCACCTTCCAGAAACAATATTACATATTTCTTTTTTGAATCATTCGAAAAGCTATCTCCTGACAGAAATTGAATATATTCTTTTAATTCATTCAAACACTCTTTTGTATTTCCAAAGGATTTTGCTCCAACCAAAGCTGCTACTGTCATTGCTGTTTTCTGTGCTATTTCAATATCCAGGCTGTCACGTCCTTCCACGTCAACGGATGTATTGGTTGTATTGCGTTTTCGGTTATCCGGAGCAATTCTCCACCGATTGTTACCTTCATCTCCGGTACAGTTTTTTACTTCTATAAATGCAATCTTATCTTTAGCAACAGAAATAAAATCAACACCTTTTGCTTCTGGCAATTTATTAAAGTAATCTCGATAAAATTTTGTATCATCAAATTTTATCACTGTATCATTTTCTGCAAACCGAAATTTTAATCTGCTTTCTTCCTTTATGTTATTCTCCATAAATAATCCCCTGTTCTCTATCATACATTGCATCAAACTCCTGCATAATTGCATTATGTTCCAAATCAGACGCTGAATTTTTCATCTCATAGTGCACGTCCCTCGTTTTTTCATCTCTAAATAATGAAATAAACTTGATATCAAGTTTTTTAGGATTTAGCTCAGAATATGAGGCTACCATATTAAATTCTTGCTGAATAAAATAATCATGTGTGGAAACAAAAATCTGCACTCCCATCTGAGCTAAGGCTACCATCACCTGTACAATCGGGCGAATCATTTTAGGGTTCATATTCGTTTCCGGTTCATCCCAAAATAAGATAGTATTTTTATTCAAACTTCCAGAAAGAATCATATATATAATCATAGATAGTTTCCTGTAACCATCTGAAAGTAATCCCATCTCAAATTCACCTTCACCTTTTATTTTGAAATAGAATTTCTTGTTTTTCTGTACAATTTGTCCTTTCATAATATCTTCGAGATTGCTTAATACCTGATTTTGTTCCGTAGTATTAGGACCTTTTGAAAGTGGTCTGTCTAAAAGTTTTGCAAGATCATAATACATTTCTTCAAAATCTATATGATATTCATCATATAAAGATACAAAATGCTCTACCGTAGAAATCATTTCTTTTGTAGGAATGTATATAACATCATATTTTTTTGTTTTTTCTTCATGTATTATAGAAACATCTGCATGATTTTCCTGTCTATTTCCAAATCCAACTGAGATTTTTTGTTTTTTTTCTAAATCAATAGAAAAATCTGTTCGGTTACTTCCCTGTTTTCGGCTTACAAGTCTGCCAATTTTCATTTCATCCGGTCGAAACACACCTTGGATCTTTTTGACAAAAACCTGTTCTTCCATTTCCTTTGTAAGATTATCTTTGCCTCCACTACTAAGTGGCTTTATCAAAGAATACATCACTTTTAAAAGTGTTGTTTTTCCGGTACTGTTTTCACCGCAGATAATGTTGATATTATCAGACCAATTTATTTCAGCATTTTCAAAAGCCATAAAATTATTTAATGTCAATTTTTTAATTTTCATTTTCAATTCACCTCATTCTTTCATTCTATATCTTTGCCAACAAATCTACTTTTAATGCCTTCTTACCTTCCTGTGCCACTTCCACACCTTGAAATTTCGCATAATTCACTTTTACACCATCATCCAAATCAATCTCGATTCTCTGATTAGCTACATGGGCAATGGCTTCATCATATATCTTCATCTCTGCAAGCTGCTTTGTGTATTTTGTTACTGCCTTTGTGGCTTTCGATTTCTCTGATGCAGATGTCGCATTGTCAATTGTATACTGGGCACTCTGCATGGCAGTTTCCACATACTTTTGTGCTTTATGAAGATAATCTGTTCTAACTCTGCCGACTGTATCAGCATCATATCTGTGCATGTAAATAAGTACCTTAAATCCATTCTGTTTTCCACTGTCAAACATCCAGTAAATAGGACGCTTTTGGTATATTTTCATGTGGTCTGCATAAAAGTCTTTCAAGAAATAGTTACGGATGACTTCTCTGGATGTATCCCCTTTGTTTCCTAATGCATTTGCAATAAAATCAAGGTTCTCTTCTAAAGTATCTGCTCCATATACTGTTTTTACAAAATCTATGAAACGTCCGACAACATCATCCGAAAAATATTCTTCATCAGTAATGGGAATACAGTTATCATCATCTGGAAAGAATGTCTTATATCTACTACTATTCCATTCACCACCAGCATAGATAAGACCTTCTTCATCAAGAGAATAACGGCCAAACATACAGCCAACAGCATATGACACAAACGATTTTATATCTCGCTCACTATCAACCAAATGTAGCGATATATATTTATCTTCAGTTCCTAAAGTAACATCGTCTAGTCCATATAATTTCAAAAAAATACTGTCTATAATTTTTTCATTATTTTGAAGTTCTAAGAATCTATCCTTCAAATAATCATTCCAGCATTTAGATGTTACTTTCAATGACATCTTTTCATTAGAATATGTTATATATGGATGCTTTTTGAAATCCCATGAAGTTTCAAAATCGTCCCAATCTTCTTTGCTAATCTCAATATTTCTTTCTACAAGATTTTCAATTTCATTTTTAAACTGTTTATCAATTATCAGTGGTAATTTTGAAACATTACCTGCCTCATAATTCATGGTTGTAGAAAAAATTCTCATAATTTCATATGCAACTGTCGAATTACAAAAGCCTAGCATGTATTTAATAATGGTCGAATTAGCAAATATACTAGCTCCCGCTATATCAAAAATATGACCTTTCCCTTTATATCTGAACGCTATTCTACCACTCGATATTTTGGACCATGTTATAGATGGTTTAAAATAATACTGGACATTCTTAGGTTTTGCATTACTAGGAAGACATTTTCCAATTGCTAGTTTTGCTAATTTATCTTGCTTAATATTTTGTCCATCATTATACCAATCTACAACATATTCATTATTTCCATACCATTTTCTATACTCCCCTCCTTTGTTGTAGGGGAACCACTTTGCACATGATTTCTTTGCAACTTCAAGAGACCCTGCATCTGTCTTCATTTTTGTATAATCAATTTCTGTCCATAATCTAACAAATTTCTCATTTTCTCCCGTCTGAAGTCCTACTCTTGGCTCTGCGTAATTCCCAACACACTTCTCATTTTCAAATATTTCAAACAAACGTTTGCTTATCCAATACGCAATTGGAACTCCTGGTATTTTTTCATAATCTTCAGTTGTTGAATAATATACAACTTTTCTTGCTCCTGAAGAAATGACCTCACTTCCACCATCATTAATATCCTCAATATTATCATTGTTATATAAAGAAAAATCAAATCTATATTGATCATCTTTCTTGGCTGCAAGAAAGATTTTTTTTATGTCATCTACATCAATATATTGAAAAGTTCTTTCATGTAACTTAAATGATTTGCAAATAAATTTGGTATTTTTTACCTTTCTAAGGGTAAATGCAACTGAACCAAAATCAATGCCAAATATTCCTCTCCCCATATGAATTAAATTTTCAATTGTGTTGCTTTTCATTATTTTTTTTCTAAGTTTTTCAAATGAAGACAAAAACAAAAAAGACGGTTGCGTAATCATTGCTTGAATACCATTTTCTTGAATCATTTCATTCGCTCTAATAATGAATGCAGCGAACATATCTAATTTACCATCTGAATACCGTTCTTTTACATAGGAATTTAACTTAGCCGACATGTTCCCAGCGCCCATATACGGTGGATTCGTTACCACAACATCATATTTATGTCCCAGATTTCGTGCCGCTCTGACAAGTTTTCGTAAGCTTTCCTGTGTTTCTTCACTTCCTACACTCTCAAATGAAATCTGTCCAGTTGTAGTCAAATCATCTACAAATCTTTCCAACACATCCCAATTACATGCATCTACGTTTAAGATAGAGCCATATTCTCTGGCATCTATAAAAGTGTCCAATAATCCTTCTACCTGCATCACAGCCAAATTTCTTTCCATCTCACTTAAATGAGCTCCAAAAAACTGCAGATGCTTCCGATTGATTTCATTACTTTCAACAATCGCATACACTTTCGGCTCTGGTTTTTCCTCTCTTCCACGCAGGAATCGTCTATTATATCCACGACCTTTCATCATGACTGCAAAGTATGCCAACTGATATGCTCTCTGGTCAATATCAAGTCCATAAATGTTATTCTCTACAATATCAAATGTTGCTTCTCTCTTGTCATATCCAGCACTTTCATAAATATCCATCAGCACATCAAACATAGCAATCAGGATATGTCCACTTCCCATACATGGATCAATACATGTAATGTCCGTTGGTTTTAAATCCTTGTATGTCGTACGGATTTCTGCCAATTTTACATTTACTTCATCTTCCTGTTCTGCCTCTGGAAGATAATATTTCCATCCAAATTTTTCTGCAGTTGTTTTTTCATCCGTGCTTGGATCTACTGCACGTAAATGCTCAATCCAAATTCTTCCCACAGAATTTTCAACCATGTAACGCACGATCCAGTCCGGAGTAAAAAGCTGAGTTGCCGCTGGAATTCTCTCTTTTGTGATTTTTACATTCTTTTTCAATTTAGCAAAAGTATCATCTTTTAATTCTGTATTGTAATACTGATATAGCCATCCTATTATCTCCACTTGTCCAGTAGGCTTTCCATCTTCTCCAATCGTATTTACATTAAAATCTTCTTCTGGAATTCCACTCTTATCATCTATCAGCATATGAACTACATCATCTTCATTGGTGAACGAGATGTTAAGAAGCATTTCTGTATAGTCTTCTGTTTCTTCAAAAAGTCCCGGTAACACGTCATGAAGCAGATTACACTGCTTGATAAAGAGCATACGGAATAAATCATCAAGCCTGTTATTCATCTTGGCATCAATGATTTCTTCTCTCTCTTTATCTGTAAAATTCCAGTCAATATCAGGCGCCATTGTTACCACATCTGGCTCGTTCTTTCCCTCTTTTTCAGAAGAAAGCACACGAACTCTTACGGGATACATATAGTCATTCACTTCCATAAAACGGATAGCACAGATTCTGTTAAACCAGGTATATGCCACTTCTTCCACTACCGCTTCAAAACCTCTTGCATAAATCTGGTCTACCAGTTTTCGTCTCTGCTCACACTGTTTTTTGTTAAGTGTTACCTCTGTTCCTGCTGCTGTCTTGTATATCTCAAAATCTGTACCTTTTGCGATTGCTTCACTACAATTATCGGGTGTAATTCCAAGCATACCCGCTTTATCCGTAACGGATGCTATCAGCTTATTTCTTGCATCTATTGCAAATTTCTTAATTGCATTTTTGTTCATGTGCTATATCCTCCAATCAAGCTTATCAGCTCAATGTAATTATTGTGTCTTCTTCCAATTCATTCATCAATTTCTGCTTCATCTCGGCAAGGAACTTATCAATATCCTGCTCTGTCTCTATCGAATATGTTCTAGCCCCTGCCACATTGCTGATGGAAACATTCTTACGTCTCTTTGTCTTTACTTTAGTCTGTACCGGTGTAGGATTAATCGGTTTTTTACCGGGTACTACCAGTGCGACAGGTGGTTCCGGTGCAGGCTGATGTGCCCTCTCATATTCATCTATCTCATCCAGACACTTGATTTTTAAAGTGTCACTTTCCAGCTTGATATTCTTAATTGCAGCAATATCACTGGATGTTCTGAGTTTCTCCCAGATCTCATCAAATCTCTGATTGATATGAGGACGGAGCACTTCCGCAAATGGCTTAGTATCCAATACTTCTTTCACTTTAAGGAAGTCGTCATGTACTAATGGATCCATGATAGCTGCTTCCTTTTCAAGCAATCCCATATGAAGCTCTTCAAATTTCTTATTTAATTCCGGTAATCTCTGAATCTTACCGAAAGGCTTGCTGTCCTTCACGATAGTCTCTATCTCTTCGACTACCTTTAACAGCTCCTGGTCACTTACATAAGTCTTACTATTGCCAAAATATGCAAGGTTCTTCACTGCCTCTTCAAAAATCTTTCTCTGGTCTCCCTTAAAGAAATCAAATACAGGTGCAGTATCTTCTGCATCATCAAGCAGGTCATCTCTCTTCTTATCTACTGTCTTGAAGAACTCTGTAGGCTCATTGATATCAAGGAGTTCTGCAAGTCTCTTTCTTGCCTCTTCCATCAGTCGCTTACAAGGATATTTCGGATTGATTCTGTACTCTACAAGGATGTCATCGTATACTTCAACTTTATCCTTCGCTCTGTTCTTGAAGCTGCTCATGATTTTGTCATCATCATCACTGGATACAGTAAATCCAAAGTAATCCTTCATAACTTCTTTTGCAGAACGAATCTGTCCGTCCGTTGCTCTTTCTCTGATGTCTATCAGGAGTTTCTCTACATACTCTCGCTTTGTAATATATCTGACCAGTTCATCCTGATTCGTTGAAAGCAATGACAAGCTCTGACTGTTAAGAGTAAGCGACACTCTTCCCAGCTTGAACAGCATGGCAACAAGCCACTGCACATCCTTTGGATCAAATCCATAAGGTGCTGCACCAAACTTATCCTGTAATGACTTAAAGGATGTCTTCATATGTCTGGTATTATTTAATCCGATTACCTGGACCACTTCCTCTAATGCAAGCTTATTCGGTGTGATATCACTTGTACCAAGGAAGCTCATCTGACCATCACTGTGTTTAAAGATGGCACTGATATCTGAAAGCTCCGGTGCTGTCTCCATATAGGTAAGCTTATTGTATTTCATTGCTACGAGCTTACCGAGTGCTTCATTAATTCTTGTTGCCGGCTCCTTAGCTGAAATGGTTGCCTTATCGCCATTTACATAGATATCAGCATTTTTTAATGCATCCTCAATAAAGATTCGGATTCTGTCCTTCTTCTCAATACGCTCATCCTCTTTTGCCCTGCGGATGCTGTCAAAGCTGCCTCTGGCTCCGGACGCATTTTTATTAAGGAATTTATATATCTTGATGGATTCTGTAATCTCATCAAGGAATGTACTGTCATTTGGCAACTTCACAATCACACTGCTTTCCTGTGCTGAGAGCAGACGAAGTGCAGAGTCTGCATAATCTCCGCCATAAGGTGTAATAACTGTCACTCCGATATCGTTAGACTGATTGCCTTTGAAGAATCGGTCATCCACCTTCTGGTTGAATGGGAATAAGTAACGACTGCTATAACGATATTTTTTCTCTGTATAGATTTCCTCGAAGATAACTGTAGAAGCCTCTCCGATGATTTCTCCCATCTCTACTGACTCATTGTTGATGGCATTATTGATTTCCTGCTCCTCATTTGTCAGGAAGATGTATATTTCACCATTCTTCTGTACAAGCGTCTCTTTAATCAGCTTCTTTAATGATTCTTCAATCTTAGAACGGACTTCAATCCTGTCATCATCAATATTGGAAATCATAAGCGTAGTCAGGTTGTCCGCATTTGCCTTAATTTCCTTGACATATTTAATCATAAAGAGGACTTTCAAAAGTTCTACATCGAACTCATCCAGCTTACTGTTATTCTCTGCATCTGAGATTACCTGACTGTGCTGGTGGTCAATAAACTTATGTAATGGATCATAGAAGAAGCTAAACGGAACCAACACACCATCTTCTTTATCCATTACTCTGATTGCTGACTCCTGAAACAGTGCAAGCATAGAACGTGACTGATCAGACAGATGCTTTCCACTTGCGCCATGTGTTCTGACCGCAGTAAGTACCTGTCCTAAAAGATTGAACTGATATGGTATAAACGGATAGCAGTCTGCGAAATCCGCCTTATCTACATACAGCTTCTTATCTGCTGTATCTGCTGTAAATGTAATAAGATTCTTGATAATTGATTCTTTCTGCTCATAGAGAAGTCTAAGCGTCTGTGTTGCTGTCTCATTCTTTGCAAGCACACGCTTACGGATTACTTCGTCAACATTGGATGCTGAAAGAGAAAGTCTCGTATCAAAACGTCCCTGAATCTTAGAGAAGTCATTTCCCTTTGTCTTTGTAATAGAGTCAATGTCCTCCTGACTCGTTACGATAACCCATGCCTTACCTTTGCAGGCTGTTCCAAGGTCTTCCACAATTGTCTGGAGATTGAGCATAAGCTGTGTATCATCTGCAATATACTGACCGATTTCATCCACTAAGAAGATAACATGATGATTCGGTCCTTTCTTCGCACAATATTCCTGCACGAGTGATACAAACTTCTCGATACTGAGGTCATAGCTGCCCTTTGCATTCTTGCACCAGTTGCGTGCTGCTTCCTCACTCATGAAATCCATCTCAACTAATGTCTTTACTACTTTATCCTGAATAACTGCAAATGCCTGTCTTTTTTTCTCCCAAGGTGCTCCTGCATTCGCTTCGAACTTCGCTTTGAACTCTTCAAATCTGCCCTCGTTATCCAACTGGCGCTCAAATTCTGCGAGATAAGGTATTGAACCACAATATCCCTGCATCTCATTGAACACCTTCATAAACACTTCAACGATAGCCTCCTTACCGGAGCCTACCTTCGCTGAGCCTTTTGAATCAATATTAAAAAGCATGACATCTGACTCAATTGTTCCAGCCTTTGTCATCTCTGCAATAAGCATCGGATCTTCTATCTTCTTACCATCTGTAAAATACTCAATGGCTCTTTTACCTTCTACTGTGCTGTTTTTTAATAAATAAGACAGTATTTTTAAGAAGTGAGATTTACCACTTCCAAAGAATCCGGAAATCCAGACACCCATCTTATCTGTATATCCGTCTACACCCTTTTCATAATTGTTGAAGAAATCCCTGAAATGCTTCAGAAGTTCCTTAGTCACTACATATTCATCTAATTCCTGATATACATTTTCTTCATCCGACTGACCTACTTTAATAACACCTTTGATGTCACGGTCGATCTGCTTTTCAAACATATTTTTAATCTGCATTGTATTTCCTCCTCTACACCAGACGGAATGCCCTGTAATAGTTGTGTGAATCCATCGTTCCAAATAATTTCAAATCCTGTCCGCTATACTCTCCCGGATAGAAAAGCACTACCGGCACACTGTCAAGCACCTGATGCAGGTTATTTAAGATGTTGTGGCTTGCTATTATCGGATGGCACTTGCCTACTCCGGTAAGGAATACCACACTGTCTGTCAAATCTTCCTGCAATATTCTTGATATGATTAGATTCAGCTCATTTGTCTCATCCAGCCCCAATGTTTCTACTAAGCTGTCTGCCATCTCAAAAAATCCATTCTCTTTTTCCAAATCAAAGAATGCTTCCAGATAACCTTCCTCCTGCAATATCTCAACCATCAGGTGAAAAAGGTCAAACTCAACTATTCTGAAATCTTTGTTTCCGTTATTTATTCTATCCTTAAGGTATGCTATATGATTTCTCACATACAGCTCTTCCCTTGGATCATAATCGAATATATAATATCCGACTTCATTTCCAAGTCCTTTATTCTCTCTAAACGACTTCTCTGATATTTTGTCTTCTATCTGATTCAGTCTATCATCCAAACTTAACTTTGCCATGCTCAGACTCCTTTCACAGCTTTCAAGTATTCTCCCAGTTCATTTGCAGTCAGCAATTCCTCTGTACGATAGTCAATGTGAATTGGCTTGATTGTTCTTGGTTTTGCACTACTTTCAAGTAATCCCGCTTCAAACATCATTCTAGTAAAGCACTGTTTCAGTTTCCGTACTGCTGTATCCGTCCATCCAGCCACCACATCACTCTGCAACGCTTTATCCGAAAAGAATACATTCAAATCTCTGTCTGTGATTTCCTTTTCTCCAAGTCTGAGCTTTTCATCATACACTTCATGAAGAAATTCAAAAAATAGTCGGCTATCCATAAGAATTGCAATTAAGTTTAAAATCTTTGCTGTCTCCACATCACAAGTTGCAAAAGCCCGAAGCACTGCTTCCGGTAAAGCAGATACTCTACGATAAGTACCATTCAATACCTCATATGCACGATATTCTGCTTTTACTTGATAGATATTCTCTTCCCAGGCTATCTTGCGGATATCCGCCTTACTATATCCATCCAGGATGTATCCAGCGGTCTTTCTGGACTCCTGTAGCCAAAACAATTTTGATGTAAGTCCTGCACTATATACTAACTCTGCCATTTTGCACTCTCCAACAAGGTTTATTCTTCATCTTTCACAAACTCACAGATATCACTAATATCGCAATCCAGATATGTAGCAATCTTGAGTAATACACTCATAGACACTTCTCCATCCTTACGCATCTTTGTAAGGGTGTTCGGAGCAATATCTACAGCCTTTCTCAAATCGGCTTTACTCATCTTTTTGTCTACCAATAACTTCCATAATTTATTGTAACTTACTCTCATTCTCACACCTCGTGGCTTCTTCTATAGACATGTTATATTTGTCACAATTGAGTAAAAACTCGCTTTTTAAATTATAGTACAAAACGCTTATTCTTGCAATCAAAATAATCGCATTTTCTTGCGAGCTTTAATTATTTTCATTTAAAGGTCATTAGTTTTTGTGAGAAAGAAATTCATAACCTTGCTTTTGAGTATTTCTGTCAATATTTTTGCATTAAGCTAGGCATTGTATAATGCCAAAACGTATAGTTAAAAGGCAGAGTGCCTATCCTGCGCCCTGCCCATTCTTTAATCGTCCAGATACAGTTCCATTGCCTTATATGCATTTAATGTATTCGTATCCGCATCATTGAAAGTACTTGAATATGTCTGCAAACTGCCCGAAGGATCTGTTGCACAGTTGGTAAGTGATATATACGCATCATATAAATCTGATACGGCATCGTATGCATCCTTGTATTCATCTGGTGGATTTTTCAATTTTTTCATCAATGCATTGACTGTATCCTGATTATCTTCAATACTGCTTATATTGCTGCTGAAACTCGAATCTGCATACAGATTACCTAACGCATCGTTAAAATCAGATACAAAATATCCTTTTGGACGAGTATACTTATCTGTTTTATCATCCTTTTTCTCGTAGATGGCGTTATACCATACTTGCTTAATCAGATTTGCACTTGACTCAGCATCACTTGCACCTGTCAACATTGTGACAGTAGCTAATTTCAGATTATCAGAATACTCTTCCACCCGTTGTGCATATTCCTCTGCTGCCTTTTTCTTCTGATATTGTGGTTGCAATACTGTTGCTCCTCCGACCACCAATATTGCAACCACAATTCCAATAATAACCTTTATCTTCTTAGTCACCTTTACCCCTGTTACCTCTACCTTTTGCGGCTTTTCATCTGTCTCCTGCCCTAGTGTATCATCAACCGGACAGCCACAATTCGGACACTCTGTCATCTCCTCTTCAAGTTCAGCACCGCATTCTGTACAATGCTTCTTCTCTTCCGGTATCAATATTGCGCCGCAGTGCACACACTTCTTTGCTTTTTCTGATACCTGTTCTCCACAATGTGGACATACAATCATTGCCATAAAATTGTTCTCCCTTCTTACACACCTGCTATCTGCAGGTGGTATTGCTTAATAATTCTTTTTGCCACCATTGCATTTAGGTCTTTATTAACTGCAACCGTATAAATACCGTTTGAATACATAAAATGTGAGCCTTTGCATCTTTGATATTCATATCCATTATTACGAAGTATCTTTTTCATTTCTCTTGCATCTACCATAAATATTACCTACCTTTTTCCTGCCTTCTTATAATATTCTGCAATATCATCTGCCCAGGCATCATCAAGTTCTATACTGCAGGTTCTGCTTTTTGTAACGCATCTCACTGCTCTGCCAACAGCTTCGTAATTTAGTGCTACTCCATCATGATCATTCTCATATGTTACTGACCTGTTTCTTTCAATACCAATTTTTTCAGCTTCTTTGCCTGCATCAATATTTGCTCCAAGGAATAAGAACTCCCAGCCACATTCTTTCTTTGCTTCAATCATTCGCTTAATGTCATTGTAATCAAACTCTGTACTGGAATTTTCTAATCCATCTGTAGTGATTACAAACAATACTTTTTCGGCGCGATGTTCCTCCGGCAAATGTTTCTGCACATTGTCAATTTTGTTAATTGCATGTCCTACCGCATCAAGCAATGCCGTACATCCCCGGACATAATATTCTTTATCCGTCAACGGCTGAACTGCATCAATCGGGAAACGATCATGAATGATTTCCACTTCATCATCAAAGAGGATTGTAGTCACATCAACTTTTTCTCCTTCTTTTTTCTGCCTCTCTATCATCCCGTTAAATCCACCGATTGTGTCGCTCTCCAGTCCACCCATTGAACCACTTCTGTCCAAAACAAAAACCAGCTCTGTTAATTCCGCATTCATGTGATTTACCTCCTTCGGTTTATTGTAATCACATTATATCTACGAAACTAACAGAGCTGGTCGCATGATAGGCGACAATTTCTTCACCTACTCAAAAATTGGCTGTCCATAAGCATCTAATATCTCATTAATTTCAAACATATCATATATCTTATTCTGTAAGAAATAAGCTACGATAATATCCGTCTTTGAACTTCTTGAAAACGCAAAGCCTGCTGAATTTAGAAGATCCTTCGCTTCATCAATAGATAGTTCTAATGCTATTGCAAACGCAAGCACAGTCTTCTTATTTGGCGTATAATTCACATCTTTTCTGATTTTTGAGAAATGTCTCCGATCCACATAAGCTTTATTATATGCTTCAGAATCAGTCATCCCTCTCTCATCAATTAAACGCAATAGTCTTTGGGAAAATGTCTCATCCATCTGTCCCATAAGGCTTTCTATATTACGATTTGTTGCCAATGTCGAAGACATAGAGTCAGTTGCTTTCGTTTTCTGCATACTTTCAACATCAAACGATTCTACGGCACTTTCATCTATCTCAATATCTGCATCTTCTTCGACATCACATTTTTTTGTTGCTTTTTTCTTTCTAAATTCCGAGATTCTATCAAATATAGACTTCATTTCTTTATCCAGTTTAATATCATCCGGCTTGTCTATGTAATATTTATCTATGTATTTTCCGACTGATTCATATAATTTTTGGTCTCTCATTTCCGACTCCTTTATCTATGCCATATTTTCTGCATCTTGCTCTCTTATCCTGTCTAATATTATATCAATACGGCTCCTTTTATCACCAAGCCTCTTCAACATTCCCTCGTCATGATATTTAATATAGCTTACCACATCATAGAACCTACTGGAAGGCAGTTTTTGCTTGTGATAACCTTCAAAGCACTTTTTATGTATTTTTAAAGCTTCATCCCTTCTTTGTCTGTAGTTCTCATGACGGAGTTTTGTCACCCTGTCATTCTGAATATGTACAATCCACCCACTGAATGGTGTGCGGATAAACACCATATCTGAGGCAATATTGTAATCTAATCGGAATTTGTTGCAGATCATACTCATATTTTCATCAGTAAGCGGCAATTCTCTAAGATATTCTGCACGGTTATCCTGCTTTACACCAGAGCTTACACCCCATTGCAATCTGTTCCATTCATCCTCACAGCCACATATTTTACATACTCTGTTTCCCTGAAAAATCATATGCTTGGCTGCTTTATTTGTAGCAAGCAAATGATTTCTATTAGAATATCGGCAGCTTCCAGTATGTATTATATGAGTTCTTGGACTCAGATAACATATCTCCTGGTTAGTCCACCTCGTGTATTCCTTATAGCATTTGCAAAATAATTGATACATATAATTTGCATCATGCTTTGAATAATGAAGAAAGTTTTTCTGATATTCAATGCCCGCCTGTTTCAATGCACGCTCAAAACCAATTTGATTTACTCCATCACTTGCAATATGCATAAGAACTTCTTGAAATACAATAACTCTATGTCTCGGCATTGAATATCCATAAGTGTCCATACCTCTTTTAAACAATTCATAAGTATCCTTTGTCCAAACCACTACATACTTATATTTTGGAAATGACATCTTAATTTTCTGTAATACTATTTCTTCACTATTTGCCTGCATGACAGATTTTAATGTAGAATGTGATAGTACTAATGTATCCGGATTATATTTTTCTTCTGAACTCAGTCGCATCGCTCTGGAAAATGATTTTTTCAAATTCATACTTTCATCAGCCGCTACCACACCAATCTGAATTGGTTCCCTGTCTTCTAGCCCATTTGTTCCCGGTGTCTGATTCCATTCGATATCTACAAACAGATATTCAAATTTTTCCAGCTCATGTTTACCTGCCATACTTACCAATCCTCTTCAAATTCATCCATTGCGTCATCCACACCATCGGCATAATCACTATCCCTGTCATACCGATCATAATCATAATCGCCATCCATGTATATATCATCATAGCCATCATCATATGAGTCATATGTATTGCTTTTCTTTGAGCTACTTGTTCCAGTAGAACTTTTCTTTGTACTGCTATTGTACGATGATGCATTGCTTCCTGCTGTCGATTTATTGTTATGACTACTTGAAGAACTGCTGCTTGTTGATTTATTGGAATATGATGAACTGCTATGCGAAGAACTACTTCCAGTATAAGGCTTATGCAGATAACAATAACTGCTATTTGTTGCCTGCTTATTGTCGCAGCCTGACTTAATGCACTTAGGCTCACTAGCTTCACTAATAGCACCAATAATGTAAAAAATACCTATTACCACCAAAAATACTGCTAATCCTTGTCCAAACGAATTCTTTTTCATATACTGCACCTGCTTTCATTCACCTGCGTCTTCATTTATCAATTTTTCGCAATCATTAATTAATATCCTAATTGCTTCCAACTCCATCAGCTTAAATTTCACTTCGATATCCGCAAAAATAACTGTATTGAAATCATTATTTATTGCTTTCAAATTAGCCTGTAGTTTCTTTTCAGTTTGTTGTTTCATCTTGCCTCCTTTAGTCAAAATCATAATCATCCGGATCTAAGCCGGCATCCTCCAATGCCTCTCTTCTCTCATCTGCATCCATATATTCAAGCTCTGTTGCATCTATTCCTGCCAAGGATAACTCATCTTCCAGTTCATCCACCTCACTTGTTTCCGTATCTTCATGACCGAAAACTACATCATCCATTACAGAATACTCATAAGCATTAAGTTTTCCATCTCCATCAAAGTCAAAATCCGAATCATACAATCTTCCATCTGTTCCTAATATATCCCTGTCCTCCTAATTATCGTAATGATTCATTGTACCAAATAATCCAGGACTGCTATGTCCTACTTTATGTCCATTAGCATCATAGTTGTTCATACTACCAAAGAATCCCGGTCTGCTCTCTCCAATTTTATTGCCATTTGCATCATAATGCTTCATTGTGCCAAATAATTCGGGGCGACTATATCCTTCTTTTTTCATATCAATCAGCTCCTTTCAAACAATTTTTACATGTTTTAAAGTTCTTTGTACTTACATTATACGCACACCATGTGTCCAATAAAAAGGACAACTATGAATTCAAACGATTCTTATTTCATGTGCTATCATAATTATAACAAGAACCATTTCTTATGTGTCGCATTTCAGGCGACAAAAAAAGGACGCAGGATTTCTCCCACGTCCTCACATCTATCTGGCTTTATCTTCCCTTGCCTTCGGTGCTTCCTTATGTGCCACTTCCTGCTTCACCTCATCCATACCTCTAGCCTCAAATGCATCTGCATTATACTGATACTCCTGTGGTTCAGCAACCATCGGTGAATATACAACCTCTGCTTCTACTCGCTCAGCTTCAGCCCTCTCCGGCTCTGTCTGCTCCTGCTTCTTCATATTCTCCATATGCTTTTCCTTATCAAGCTTCACATTCATAGCCAGATTATCCAGCTTATCAATAGATGCATCCAAGTGAAGTTCCATTGATACAAGCATCTTTTTCACTGCTTTCATCGGAACAAGTACTGCCTTTGTAATTGGATGTTTCTGCTCTTTCTGAGAATAATCTACCTCCGGTTTGTCAGCAAAAGTACGGAATGCATTAGCTGCTGTCTGACCAGCTTCAC
>OGXL01000551.1_pt1 | contig 32946 bp, 27 predicted proteins | sample 1576311 | NCBI WGS metagenome assembly OGXL01 (sample SAMEA3541564, study PRJEB24748) | human gut metagenome | biome: human gut; feature: human-associated habitat; material: faeces | place: China | collected 2012 | reverse complement strand
TCATGTAATCACTCCTTCTTAATTACAAATTTTTAGCATCTAATTTAACTTCAATTTTGGACACGAAGTTAAGGGCGAAAGGTGTTCATGATGACCCAAAAGAGAAAGCGGTACGACAGGCAGTTCAAGATCGCCACCGCAGCCCCCATAGTGGAATATTCCATCTACCTGCGAAAACGCGAAAACGTGAGTTCAAAGTGAGTTCAGATTGAGTTCACACATTTCGTTCAGCATCGGAATTGGCACTGCGCACAAAAAGAAAAGAGGGACCTTTTACTGCGCCAAATTGGCGCAGTGGCTCTGAACAGGCAATTCTTTTCAAAAATGAGTATAAGTGTCATCACATACAAACCACTCGCTACAACCCTTTGGCAATAGTCGCTGTCGTCACGAGCAAGCCGCTTGCGACTACCCACGCGGAGTTAAACAATAATTGCAAACTGAAGCTGCAAATCCACCCGACAAGGCTCTTTTATAAAACCCATTGTTTAGACGACCAGCAATCTCATCAGGCTCTCACCTTGAATAGTTTCCCAGCCAATCTGCGTGACTGCCTCCGACAGCTGTCTATCATGCGTAACCAACAGTAACGCGCCAGAGAAACCGCTCAGCATCTCCTGCAGCGCCTCAATAGAACCCACATCAAGATGATTCGTCGGCTCGTCGAGTACGAGGAGGTTGGGATTCGTAACAAGCTGTTCAGCAAGCATGAGTTTGCGGAGTTCGCCAGGACTCAAATCGTCGCCATCGAGCAGTTTGTCAGGGTCGGAGTTCAACCGCGCCACGATGGAGAGGATGCGGCCTTTCGTCTCCTGGTCCTGGTCTCGGAGATGCCTCAGTGCTCGCTCGCGTTCCTCTGGCCCGACGTCCTGGGGAACGTACGCAACTTTGAAATTTTCAGGAACAGATTCGATGACGCTTCGTACCACCAGGCTCTTTCCCGTTCCGTTCGCACCGGTCAACACCACGTGATCCGTTGGCGAGATCCAGAGCTCCGGCACATCTATCGAGAACTCGCCAGCAGACAGTCGCGATGCCTCCAAGTGCGCCACGCAACTTGAGCGCGCAGCGACGCCGAACTCGCCGATACGATGGTCGTATCTTTTCGAGACGGTTTTCTTGGAAAGCTCTGCCTCGGCCTTTGCGAGCCGCCCGCTCATTTTGGACGAGAGCTTCCCTGCAACGCCGTCCTTGCCAGAGACTATGGCGCGTCCGATCTTCTCGCGAGCGTCGCTGTCTTTTTTGCTCAAGCCGCGCTTGCTTCGCTTGCCCTTCTGACGCGCCGCCTCTTCGCTCCTGCGCTGGGCTTCTGCCTTCAGGCGCTTCGCTTCACGGGAGGCTTGCTCGCGATCCCTCATCGCGGAGGCGCGTTCGCTCGCCGCCTGGTCGCTTGCCTTCGAGTACCCGCCGGGGCGCATGGTCCAACGTGCGCCCTCGCACATGAGGCTCTGGCCCACAAGGCCATCGAGCAGGTCTCTATCGTGCGAGATGAGGATGCCGATGCCGCTGAAGGAGGCCAGCGCCTCCTTCACGATGTCGCGCGTGGCGGCATCGAGGTCGTTGGTCGGCTCGTCCATGATGAGGACATCTGGCTGTGCATAGAGGGCGCATGCGATTTGGATCCGCTTCTGTTGACCGCCCGAGAGCGTGTCGTAGCGCCAGAACCAGTCGTCTTCGATGCGGAGCAGTGCCCTTGCCCGTTGCGCCTCCTTGCCCCAATCCGATGCGAGATCGAAGAGATCGTCCGGTTCCTGCGTCGAGTCTTGCTGGCAATACGACGCGAACAGACTCGGGCTCACTGTCCCGGAATCGGGTGTAATAGCGCGGGCGGCGATACGGGCGAGCGTGCTCTTCCCGCATCCGTTGTCGCCGATGATGCCCGTCCATCCCGATGGGAACGTGGCGCTGACGTCTTCGATGGCAGGCGATGCCGTACCGGGGTAGGTATAGCTGATGTGAGTGAGATTCAGTTGCATGGCGAGCTCCTTTGAGAGGAGGTCGCGCAGGGTCAGGCACGCAATGTATGGATTCGGAACGAGAAGACACTGAAGCGATGCGGCACCCTGAAGCGCGACCGGATGTACAGAATGGTCGTATGGGGTACCCGAAACGGGCATCGCTAGTTCTTCATCTAACCTGACCTAACTCGAAGCGGCGCTTGCCAAAGGCCCCGCTGGATGATTGATATCTAGGATTATAGCATGGTTGTGTTTCACAAGCTTAATGTTTTCTAATGGGGATGCCGACAAAAATCCATACCGAAATGGCAACGGAAAGGACGTTAGATGTACTCATACGAGGAGAAGATGAGAGCGGTTGAGCTCTACTTGAAGTACGGCCTGAGTGCGGCGGCGGTCATTAATGAACTCGAGCAACACATAAAAAAGAACAAACTCCCTGCAAAAGATCAGCGAGTTGTTCTCTCTCATAACAACTATATTATGGTCGTTGTAAGACTTAGTGCAACTATTAGGCACTTCAGATTATAATTAAAGTTTTCTTCATTTGGGAGATAAGCTTTTTGTCTTGACCGTTTTCCTTATTCGACAGCTTCTCGATTTCGGCGCGTAGCTCCTCTGCGCAGTTCTGCATTCCTTGTTGCGCTAGAGAGGCGATGTCGTAGCGTCCGTATTTCTTGACGGCGATTTCAGAGCAGAACGCTAGAAGCTTGGAACATTCGCTTTGCACGAAAGACTCGGACGATTGCACGGCAACGCTCGCCGCCGTGGTTACACCTGATCCCGCGAGGCCAAGCAACGCGCCTCCGCCTGTTAGAATCGCAGTTCCGCCAGCCATGCCCATGCCGCCAACTGCAAGCGAGCCTCCTCCGACGAAAGCCAGGCTGGCGCTAGTCAATGCTGCACCTGAGAGCCCGACAACCGCATCGCCTGCGATGAGCACTGCAATTTCAGGAGCGAAGAATAATGCGCCTCCTGCAGTCGCCGCGGTGACCGCAAGCGTCGCTACCGCTGCAGCAGCCACCCTTTTTCGATTGCCGGTTATCGTTCCGATCGCATGCGTGTATGCCTTTTGAATTGCCTTCACATCGGTGCTGTCAATGTAGTTCTGCCCCTTGCAGAAAACGTCGCCAAGGTAGTCGGTCTTGACCTTGAGTTTCTTATAAGGCTTGTTCTCTTCGAGACCTAGCTGGTAGTAAGGCGTAAATCTAGATAGCTCGAGAACCAGCAGGTCAATCCAGGAGCGGTCTTCGACATCGTTGGAGATCTCTTCCATTAAATCGAATGCTTGCCTGCCGCTGCGGATGAAGAATTCATCTCTGGCCACATCCAGGGATTCGCAGACGGTGGCCTCCCATTCGTCCTTCCATCTTGTTTTCACTAGCGCCAGATCCGCCTTCTTCGTGCTCAGGATGTCAAAGGCCACCATCATCGACTGGAAGGAGTACAGGAGCCTGGTTTGGTCAGAGTTGAGCGTCAAGAATCGATATTTTGCGGAAAGCCTCTGAAGCTCCTGTTCCCTTAGTTGCTTCTGCCTCTCATGTTCGGCCATCGCTTTCTTGTACACAGTTGCGACGTCTTCCATGATGTATTTGGCGTCAAAGAAGCAAGCGACGGCGAACCTTCCGATGCCGGGATAGTTGATGTTCAGGAAGAACGCTTTGGCGAATGCGGCCTTGTTTCCCTTAGAAGCTATCCCTGCCTTAATAGCGCTGCCAGCGGAATTGACTGCTAGGAACGTGCCGCTGGAAACGGTGCACATCCTCGTAAGGGCCCTGTTGTTGATCGGCAGAAAGCCCTTCGGATCCAATCGGTCGAGCTCCGCAAACGAAGCTATGCGCTTCGTTTTTATCTCCGAAGCAAGTCTCGAGACGGTGTAGAAAACGCGGACGACGACTTCGTTTGCAAGAACGAAAAGGGACTGCTCCAGCAATTGCGTGGCCAAGCCCATCTCCGTCCTGAAGTCGAAGCGGACAGGCTTTCCTTCCGAATCCTTGAAGTAGGTGCCATTGAACAGCTTGGAGACCCATTTCGAGAACGAGATCTCGCTTTCCTTGTAGTTGACCTTAACGTTCTTGAACAGCGGCGTGGAAGAAAGCTCTTTTAGTATGGACAGAATGGGCCCCGGGATGCCGGTTCCCTTGCCGGCCTTTTGGTTCGACCCGTCTATGTCGCTGACAAGGTGGAACAGCCAATTGAACGTACCGATGGCGATCTTCTCGGGGACGTTCTTCCCTACAAGGGCGTTTTCGGGGAACAACAGCTTGATGAAGTTGCCGTCCGTGTCGGTGCCGTAGCCCGTGCCCGTAAATTGGCCGAGGATGGAGAAGAAGAGGCCGAGAACGGTAGGATGGTGTGAGAAATCTCGAAGGTGGTGCTGAAGCCCTCCTCCGAACTCAGGGGTAAGCTTGTCCTGAGGAATTGGGAATTTGTCTTCCAAGAACTTGATTGCCTTGGCCAGGACTTCGGTGCTGCATCTGCCGTCCTTGTCGAATATGGCCTTATCGTTTGGAAGGTCGCAGCCGAAGGCCCTCGCTGCGTCTATGACAATCTTGTCGGCTTCCTTACCACCGATCTTCGCTGCCTCTTCGATAGATAGAGGCTTGCCGAGAAACACGCTGAGCAGCCCGGTCAACAAGCCGCTTCCTGCGGCGATCCCATAGTCCAGCCTACTCGCCTTGTCTACCGCGTCGTCGAATTCGAATTCCAGGGCTTCGAAGGAATCGAGAATCGAAAGTTCATTGGAGGCTGGGCTTATGTCGAGTGTGCCGGCACTCGATACCGGGATGATTTCAAAATTGCTCATGTGCGGTCTTTCTCTTAGCGATGCGCTTTACACATCTCATCAATTATCCCACCTTTAATAACCGCCTTAGGAACATTCAGCTATATGGAGGAACTCTGGGACAATTTGTCCCAGCTGATCTCCTTAGAATCCCTCCCACTGCTGCTTGGTTGCTAAACGGAATCTTACAGATGACATTCTAAATTTACGTTTGCAAGCACCATGTCCATTAGGACCGTTGTGTTAGACCGCTTTGGATAAGTGTCCTATGCACAGTACACGCAGCAGGACCCCCAATTGCGACAATTCCATCATCAGGAAAGATGGAGGTTGCAATGGAAGACGTGCTCACCCAGCTGACGAGGCAGTTCCTCCCGCAGATGACGGCTGCCGAGAAGAGCAGGGCCCTGAGATCGCTCAAGGCGCTGATAGACGCGGAGTTGTTCGACCTCGCGGCAAGCGAGGGGGCGGAAGACGATCCCGACAGAGCCTGCCCCTGGTGCGGCTCCCCGCATTACGTGAAGAGGGGGCGAGACGGGCGCGGCCGTCAGCGGTTCCTCTGCCGAGGGTGCGCCAGGACCTTCACCGACGCCACCATGCGCATCTTCTCCACCACCAAGCTCGACAGGTCGGCCTGGATGAGGTTCGCGGAGTGCCACGTGGACATGCTCCCGCTGCGCGAGTCGGCGGAAAAGTGCGGCGTGTGCCTCAAGACGGCGTTCTTCATGCGCCACAGGCTGCTCGAGGCCATGGCCAAGCGCATGCCCGCCTTCCGCGTGGAGGCCGGCGGCGGGGCCGAGCTCGACGAGTGCTTCTTCAGGGAGAGCTTCAAGGGAAACCGCTCCAGGTCGGAGTCCGGCGTGCCCAGGAAGCCCCGCGCAAGGTCGCAGGGAACCGACGGGCACGAGAAGATATGCGTGCTCACCGGCATCAACGACGCCGGCGACATCTTCTACGAGATCGCGGGGAGGGGCGGCCTCGACGAGGCGGCAGCCAGGGAGCTGCTCGCCGACAAGCTCGCGGTCGGCGCGATAATCTCGACGGACCGTGCGCACGTGTACCGCCGCGTCCTGCCCGCCCTCGGCGTCGGCGAGCACATCGCCAGCAAGAGGGAGGAGCACGCCATCAACAGGGTGAACAGCCTCCACTCCCAGATGAGGCACTTCATCGGCAGGTTCCGGGGCGTCTCCACGAGACGCCTCGAGAACTACCTCGCCTGGTTCAAGTGGACGTGGTGCTTCAAGGTCCGCAGGAGCGCGGACGAGCTCGCCGAGCTCATAGTGAGGCAGGCGGCCCGCGGCACGTACGAGAAGACCTGGCGCCAGTACAAGGTGACCCCCTATCCGTTCTACGAGTACTGGATCAAGCAGGCGAAATGGGACTCGCGTGCGCGGAGGGCCATATACGGCGTGGCGTGATGTCCAGGGCGGTCTGGCGCAGCGCATCTGCGGCAAGCGCTGAAGTCGTGACCCGATGCAAAAAGCAACAGCTAGCGATATTCTTCGGGAACGTCGAAACCGTACTCACGGCATAGGAGCATGACATCGTGGACGTCGTGCTCGTCATGCTGATAGCCCAAGTGAAACAACAGCTGGCTTTCGGGGTCGATGCACGACACCTCCACCTCGCCGATGCGCCCCCTCCCCGAAAAGACCTCCCCGGGAAAACGATCTCCCTGATACAGAATATCGCCATTCTCGGCGAAATCGAAGCAATGCAGGTCGACGATGCGCCCCGCCTCGTCTTGCCACACCGTGTGATCTTCGGTGGTGAAAGATGCAGCCACCTCGGAAAACCCCTCATCAGCAATTAGATCCACGAACCTTTGGTAATCCCCGCGCTGAACGAACAGGTCGATGTCGTTATGAGCCCTGGTCTCACGCCCGACAAGCGCATCGACGCCCCAGCCGCCATCAAGATATACGCCAATGCCCGCACCTGCGGAAAGGCCGATTATCCAACACGCATCATCCTTGGTGACCATAGGAGCTCCTTCGCTTTCGCCTGCTATTTAAGCAAGAAAGATTATAGCTTTAAGATACAGGGCCACAAAAAACGTTGAGACCTTGATTACGGAGTGTATGTCTTTCGTTATTGGGTATACGCTTTCTCGGTTTGGTTTTTTGTTTGAGGGTGAAAGCTTTTCTCATTATCCGAATCGTAATCTTCTCGAGAATAAGGACTATGTTATCGGGAAGTTATTGGAGGAACGCAATCGCTCGTTTCTTGACACAAAAATTGATCTGATTGATGCTCTCATTTCCTTTTTTAGTGGGACCAATATAGGCGGCCCATATTACTTGAAGCATTACTCGTTTGAAAAAATCTGGGAGAGCGCTGCCTTATCGTATTTACGTTCTCGTTTTCAGGGAGTTTGTAATGGACAACTTTGTTTGTCGGACTCGCCAACGGGACCTTCCGATTTTAATAAAGCATACTATGCGTTAAATATTGCAAGCCCCGGCCAAACCATGGAGCCAGATTAATATCTTTTAGACGATGGGTTGCAGTGCATCTTTGATGCCAAGTACTACTCTTCTGTTGACGATGTTGATTACAAGCAACTTGTGTATACGATGCTGCTTTCTCATTTAATCAACCCAAAAACCGGTGAGGAGTATTGCTTAGATACTTGTTCCGCATTGATCCTTCCGTCGGAAACGCGATCAAGCAGGCTGCATTTTAAAATTGATTCAAGTCAGGTTAACCTTCAAAATGGCCTGGAGATTTACGAGGAAAGACTGCCGGCAAGCGAAGTCCTTTACTACTACGTATCGATGATGTAAAGGCGATTTGCTTCAAAGATTATCCTCCCATTTCCAAGGTTAAACTCAGCTCGTTGTGCATCGTTGCTTGATGAGTCCAGTTTGAGCTTGAAAGAAATCAGGGTATTCCCAGTTAAATGCAAGGAACTATAGTCGAGTTGCCAGTAATAGCAATCTTGATTGAGTGGGACTGAATAACGGATTGCTCGAAGATCAAGAGCTTCCAATTGCATCTCTAAACAACCTGAACACCGATTAACTTTAAGCAGAACATCGCAGTTCTCAAATCGAAATAAAACGGCCTGAGGTTTCGCTTCACCGTTTGCGTAAGCGTTACAAAGGACGTAGGCCGCTACAAATTCCATCCCATACAGGTCTTCGAGCGTGGCGGATTCATTCTTCCCATAATCGTTCTTTTGATTGGGGATAACTAGCTTGGCGCGTCCAAAAGGATGCGCCAAGCTAGTTGGGCTGCTGATGGTTTCGGGCCTTACGCACGCATTGAAATTCATATGCCAAACCCCTGTCGTTGTGTATCAATGCCAGAAGAATTTTACGATGAGTACGATGGCACCTTGTCCCTACCAACGGACACCCTAGTATCTCTCAAGATCCCAAACACTTTCGTATTCTCGGTCGATATTGCTGGTGGTGTCTGCAGCTGGCGCAAGGCCGTCAAAGAACTTCGCCAGCAGTCCGATAGTTTCCTCCATTGAGGCGTCCAGCTCGCCTCCTGCGCGGATTCTGAGCAGTTGCTGGTATATTTCCGCCATTGCGTCTTTCAAGGCCTTGTAGACCCTCGTAGAGGGCTTTACGACTATCTCGTGGTCCATCAGCTTGGCCATGATGAAATCTTGCTTGTCCATCCCGCTTAGCTTGGCCAGATTGGTGATCCGCTCGTATTCCTCTGGGCTCACCCTGAAGGCGATGGTCTTCGACCTCTTGCGTGCGGAGTTGGGGCAGGGCATGGCTAGCCCTCCTTGGAGCAATCAAGGGCATTGGCTATCTCGGACTGCTTGTTCGGGAAGAGGTGGGCGTATCGGTAGGTGATATCGGTGCTCTCGTGACCGACGCGATCGGCGATCGCCAACGCGGAGAAGCCCATCTCGATGAGCAGGGAAACATGGCTGTGCCTAAGGTCGTGGACCCTGATCCTCTTGACGCCGGACTCCTTGCATCCGCGCTCCATCTCGTGCGTCAGGTAATATTTCGTCACGTCGAAGATGCGGTCGTGGGGACCGAGGTCGTCCCTGAATTCTTCCAGGTACTCCTTCATCTCCTCGGCGAGGAACTTGGGCATGGCGATCCTTCGCACAGAGTTCGGGGTCTTCGGGTCGGTGATGGTGTCGATTCCCTTCAAACGCTGATACGACTTCGTGATGCTCAGCTCCGAGGTCTCGAAGATGAAGTCAGACGGGGTGAGGGCGAGCAGCTCTCCGCAGCGGATACCTGTCCAGTAGAGGATCTCGAAGGCGTAAAAGGATAGAGGCTTGTCCATGATGGCCTCCGAGAACCTCAGATACTCCTGCTTCGTCCAGAAGTTCATCTCTCCGCCTTTCTTCGAGCCCATCTTCGTTACCTTCCTGCACGGGTTGCCCGTCAGGTCGTAGTAGCGCTCGGCATGGTTGAAGATGGCATTTAGCTGGTTGTTGATGGTCCTGAGGTACGTGGCCGAGTACGGCTTCCCGTTGGCATCCTTGTGGTCGATAAGATGGTTCTGCCAGCGGACGACGTCGATGGGCTTGATCTCGGACATCCTCATCTTCCCGAAGAAGGGGATGATCTTGTCCTTGATCATGTACTCCTTGGTCAGCCAGGTGTGCTCCCTGATTCGAGGCTTGATCTCGGTGGCGTACACGTCGACGAAGTCCGCGAAGAGCATGTCCATGGTGCCGTTGTGAACCGCTAGGAAGTCCTTCTCCCACATGAGCGCCTCGAGCTCGGTGGCAAAGCCCCTCTTGACCTTATGGCGCTTCGCGCCCCTGCCATCTCGGTAGAAGCACTGGGAGTAGAACGTCCCGTTCTCGCTTCTATATACGGGCATCTTCATCACCGGCAAAGAACCTTGCCTCGAAGTGGTCGGAGCGGACGCGGCCCTTGACCACCGAGCGACCCTTCTTGATCTGCTCCTCGTTCATCTCCTGGATGATCTTGTAGGCGAACCCTTTCGACATGTTCAGCCTCTGCGCGACCTGCTCTGCGTTGAGCATGGTTGGCTTGCCCTCTTCCTGATTCATTTGTCCTCCTAACATCGTACGATTACGTACGTTATATATGAGAGAATCATAATCGTACGGTTTCGTACTGTCAAGAAATTGCGTACGTTTGCGTACGGTGCTAGAATTACGAGGTTTAGATTTTCAGGAGGGAAGATGACGACTGGCGAGAAGATCAGGTACTACCGCAAGCTGCGCGGGCTCTACCAGGGGGAGCTGGGAGAGAAGATCGGCGTCTCGGAGGGTGCGATCCGTCACTACGAGACGGATTTCAGGACTCCCAAGCAACCTCAGATCGAAGCCATCGCCGAAGCCCTCGACATCTCTCCGCTTGCCCTGAAGGACTTCGGCGTGGAGAACGCCCGAGACCTCCTGGGCCTCCTTCTGCAGTTGGAGGATGAGTTCGGCATCGTGCCTGCCGAGGACGGCTCTGGTCTTTCTATCGATGCGTCTGCCGAGAAGGCACCCAAGACGACTCAGATGCTCAAGGCCTGGGCCGCGAAGCGAAACGAGCTGGAATCCGGAGAGATCACACCGGAGGAATACGCCGACTGGAAGGCCAAGTTCTAGGAGTAAAAATTTACTGAAGCGTGAGCAGGTGGCTTTACCCCCGCAATTGGGAGTGAAACACCTGCTTTTCTTATGCCCGAAATCCACCATTCGAAGCGTGCTGAAGCCGTTGAAATCGCTTGGGGGAGTAAATTTTTACTCCCCATTGTTGACCTGCGGTTTTGCTGAAAAGCCACCATGTTTCTCCCTATTGAGTTTCAGTTGAGTTTTGGGGCGCATTTTGATCAGCTGGGACAGGCAACTGGGACAATTTACTCCCCCAACAAACCTTTTACTCCTCGTCCGTGGGGTACCGCCGCGTCCGCCCTGTACGTCAATTGGGAGTAAATCTGCATAAAACAGCAGGTCAAAAGGATAAAAAACACCCCCGATTTCCACTTGGAATCGGGGGTATCTCGTTCAATTTATTCCCCCAAGTTGCTGGGGGCTTTGCATTTCTCCCGTACGCTGCGACACTCTGCGGTACTCAGCGGACAGGAAATCGACGCCTCGAAATTGCCTTTCGTCTATTCCCACTCAATGGTCGCGGGCGGCTTGGACGTGATGTCATAGCACACGCGGTTGGCGCCGGGAACCTCGGCAACGATGCGGCCGGAAATGCGGGCCAGCACATCGTAGGGCAGCTTGGCCCAGTCGGCGGTCATGGCATCACTGGATTCGACGGCACGCAGGATGATCGGGCGCTGATAGGTGCGCTCGTCGCCCATAACGCCAACGGACTTGATGTCGGGCAGGACCGCGAAATACTGCCAGCAGCTGTGCTCGGAGTTGCGCTCGCCGGTCTGCTCAAACAGGCGCTGGTTGTAGGCATCCAGCTCCTCGCGCACGATAGCGTCGGCGTTTTTGAGGATCTCGAGCTTCTCCTTGTCGACCGCACCGATGATGCGGATGGCCAGACCCGGGCCCGGGAAAGGCTGACGGAACACGATATGACCCGGCAGGCCCAGTGCCAGACCAAGCGCGCGGACCTCGTCCTTAAAGAAGTGATCAAGCGGCTCAATGAGGTCGAAGTGTACGCCCTCGGGGAACGGGATCAGGTTGTGATGGCTCTTGATGGTGGCCGTCTTGCCGCCCGTCTTGCGAGCGCCGGACTCGATGATGTCGGGGTAGATGGTGCCCTGAGCCAGGTACTTGACCGGCTTGCCATCGGTCTCGAGCTGCTGCGCCACGGCGAAGAACTCTTTCCAGAACTGAGTGCCGATGATGCGGCGCTTCTCCTCGGGCTCGGTCACGCCGGCCAGAAGCTCGGCATAACGGTCCTCGGCGTGAACGTGGATAAAGTCGACATCGAACTGCTTGGTGAAGACCTCCTCCACCTGCTCGGGCTCGCCCTTGCGCAGCAGGCCGTGGTTGATGAACACACAGGTCATCTGCTTGCCCACGGCGCGAGCGCCCAGCGCAGCCACGACGGAGGAGTCGACGCCACCGGACAGGGCCAAAATCACGCGGTCGTCGCCGACCTTCTCGCGGAACTCGGCCGTCATGGTCTCGACCAGGTTGTCCATGCTCCAGTTGGGCTCCAGACCGCAGATCTCAAACAGGAAGTTGCTCAGCAGCTGCTGACCGTACTCGGAGTGCTTGACCTCGGGGTGGAACTGGGTGGTGAAAATCTTGCGCTCGGGGCACTCCATGGCGGCAACCGGGCACACGTCGGTGCTGGCGGTAACGGTAAAGCCCTCGGGCACCTCGGACACGGCGTCGCGGTGGCTCATCCACACGGTTTGCTGCATGGGCGTGGAGTTAAAGAGCTTGGCGCCGGCAGTGCGCGTAATAGTGGCGCGGCCGTACTCGCCCACCTCGGAGTGACCGACCTTGCCGCCGAGCGTCACGGCCGTGATCTGATGGCCGTAGCAGAAGCCCAGGACGGGAAGGCCCAGGTCAAAGATGGCAGGATCGATGGACGGAGCGTCCTCGGCGTACACAGAGGCCGGGCCGCCGGAAAGGATGAGCGCAGAGGCGTTCATCTCGCGAATCTCATCGGCCGAGATGTCGCAGGGAACAATCTCGGAATACACGTTGAGGTCGCGGACGCGACGGGCAATGAGCTGACCGTACTGCGCACCAAAGTCGAGTACGAGGACCTTTGCGGAAGCCTTTTGATCCATGGTTTCCCCCTCTTGTTGGCGGGGAGCCGATGCCCACCCGCGCGAATAAACGAGAATAACTTTCATAGTGTACACGTTATATGGGGTTTCTCGTCCCTCGCAGCCATCAGCGCACGGCAAACGCACGACTTGGGCCCCTATTTGACGGCAATTGAAGTGTTACCAAACGTTACAGATGATGTAATACGTTTGAACATTGGACGCCCTGTGCCAAAATACTGCCGAACGACTCCGCCTCTGGGGCGGCAAATACGATAGGAATACCAACATGAAGCGCATCCTTCTCATCGCCACGGGCGGCACCATCGCATCGACCGAGGACGGCAACGGCCTCTCCCCCGCCCTGACCGGTGAGGAACTCGCCCAGAGCGTCCCCGAGATCTCGGGCCTCTGCGAGCTCGACGTCGTGCAGCCCATGAACATCGACAGCACCAATATGCGTCCGAGTGACTGGATGCGTATCCGCGACGTCATCGTCGATGGCTATGCCGACCACGACGGATTCGTAATTCTGCACGGCACCGACACCATGAGCTACACCGCGGCGGCGCTTTCTTACCTGATTCAGGACAGCCCCAAGCCCATCGTGCTCACCGGCTCGCAAAAGCCCATGGGCAACCCCTTTACCGATGCCAAGCTCAATCTGTACCAGAGCCTGCTCTATGCGCTCGACGAGCATTCGCACGACGTCTCAATCGTGTTTGGCGGTGTGGCCATCGCCGGCACGCGCGCCCGCAAGCAGCGCACCATGAGCTTTAACGCGTTCATCAGCGTCAACTATCCGCCCATTGCCTACATCCGCAACGACCGCATCGTGCGCAACGGGCTCCACGGCACCCACCAGAATGAGAGCCCGGTTCGTTTCTACGACAGTATCGACCCGCGCGTGTTTGTCCTTAAGCTCACGCCCGGCGTGAATCCAGGCATATTGGACGCCCTGACCGATAGCTACGACGCCGTAATTCTGGAGACCTTTGGCATTGGCGGTATTCCCGAGTTTGGCGAGTCCGGCGAGTCATTCCAGGAGGCGATTTTCCGCTGGGTCGATTCGGGTCGCACCGTCGTTATGACCACACAGGTCCCCGAAGAGGGCCTCGATCTGGGTGTTTATGAGGTCGGCCGTGCCTACGCCGACCATCCGGGTATTTTGCGCGGCGACGATATGACCACCGAAACGCTCGTGGCCAAGACCATGTGGGCGCTCGGCCAGTCACGTGCTGCGGCCGAGATTCAGCGCCTGTTCTACAGCCAAGTCAACCATGACCGCATCCCGATGGTGTAGCTAAAACAAAATCCGCCTCTTTGGGCCTTGTGGGGCACGTGGTACCTCTCGGAACGTGCAAAAAGCGGAGTTTTCAGCACCCGCCCCTTCCAGAAACGTTAAAACCGCTAGCTGTAAATCGCTTTTCGGCTCGATAGGCTCGTCCCACGCGTCTATTATTCCTCATAATAATGAATTTTGTGGATAATCCAAAACAGCAAGCATCGTATTTGCGCCTTCGGTTGCTGTCAATTTATTGAGGGATGCTGAATACTCGGGTTTTTGCACGCCGCCGTCGGGGGGACCCGTTCAGCAAACGACAAATCTAGCAAAAACGCCTACTCAATGCCCTCGAGGAGCTCTGACACCGTCATGCCAAGCGCGGGCGCAAGTTTAAATAAAATCTCGAGCGTGCTGTTTGCCGTTCCGCTTTCGATTTGATCGAGATAAGGTCGGCTGATTCCAACCGCCACGCAAAAATCGACCTTGGAGATACCAAGGGCCTTGCGCGTCCGCTCGACTCGCTCGCCAAGAATCTGTTTCGCATGTTCGTTCATGCAAACGAGTTTGAAATGGAGCAAAACAAAAACGTAAACTATAGTTTACGTTTTGCCTAATATACAGGAGTTTTCTATGTCGGGTTCTTCGGTCCGCATGTACCGAGCCACGCTTCGCACAAACAGCGCACCGCCCAAGCTCGTCGTCGTTGAAGCAGAATGCCTTTCGCCCGATGAGCGCACAGCATTTGCATTGCTATCAAGTCGCGTCGCCGCCGTTTTGGTCCCTTGCCCGGCGCAAGGTGAACTTGCCATCCAATGCCAAGCGCACGGCTGCTCACTCAATCAGGCTGCCGTAATCGCAACCAGCCAGTGTGGCCTGCCCCTTCTCTTGGAAGCCGGTATCGCGCTCTGCCTTCGCGGTGCCGGATACGAAAACGAGGCCGCCGCCGATGTGGTCTTTCAACCACGATCGAGCGGCGGCCTCGCAGCAGCCATCGAATATGCTTGCAGGCTCGTTGCCTAAAGGCGCAAGCTAAAAGCCCAGGCCAAAGCCTGTGCCGGTAATCGCCGAATACATAAAGTAGACGTTAATTACGTTGAGGAATGCGCCCGTGATGCAGCCGTTTCGCAGGTAGCGCTCGCACACGATGCGCGCCATGGCGGCGGAGTCCTCATTGTTCTTAGCCTGGCGTCCCGCCGTAAAGTACGTCGCCACGCTCAGCAGCAGGTTGAGCACCGGCAATGCCAGCAGCTCGTAGCTCTTGCCCCAGCGCGTCACCTCACCGGCAGCATTAAACTTTGTTGCCACCTCGGGACCAATGTTAGGGATTACAAACGCTGCGACCACCAGCGGAAGCACTGCAAGCACCAGCAGCGCGATGCCCATGTAGCCAGCTTTTTTTCCATATTTAAACATGCTCGCCGTCCTTACACGTTAAAGCGGAAGTGCACGACGTCGCCATCGGCCATGACATACTCTTTGCCCTCGATACGCAGCTTGCCTGCAGCCTTGGCGCCTTGCTCGCCACCGAGCTCGATGTAGTCGTCATAGCCAATGACCTCGGCCTTAATAAAGCCGCGCTCAAAGTCGGTATGGATGACACCGGCGGCCTGCGGGGCGGTCGCGCCCTGACGCACCGTCCAGGCCTTGACCTCCATCTCGCCAGCCGTAAAGAACGACTGCAGACCGAGCAGCTTGTAGGCTGCCTGCGCGAGCACGTCCAGGCCGGGCTGCTCCAGGCCCAGGCTCTCCAGGTAGTCGGCCGCATCCTCGGGATCGAGCTCGGAAAGCTCGGCCTCGATCTTGGCGCAGATCGGCAGTGGCTTGACGCCATCGATGGGCGCCAGGTCCTCGTTGAGCATGTCCTCGTCCACGTTGGCCACATACAAGATGGGCTTCATGGTGAGTAGGAACAGGCCCTTGGCAGCGGCGCGCTCCTCGTCGGTCATCTCCATGGACGCGGCGCGCTTGCCCTCGTTGAGCCAGGCGAGCAGGCGCTTGGCGACCTCAAACTTGGGCATGAGCTCCTTGTCGCGCTTGGCCTCCTTCTCGAGCTTAGGCAGCTGCTTCTCGAGCGTGCCCATGTCGGCCAGGATAAGCTCGGTCATGATGGTGTCGGCATCGCCGGCGGGATCGACGAACTCGCCCGTGCGACCCACCTCACGCATGACGTTGGGATCCTTAAAGTAGCGCACGACCTCGCAGATAGCGTCGGTCTCGCGAATGTTTGCCAAGAACTGGTTGCCCAGGCCCTCGCCCTCGTTGGCACCCTTCACCAGGCCCGCGATGTCGACAAACTCGACCGTAGCCGGCACAATGCGGCCAGGGTTGACAATGTCGGCGAGCTTTTGCAGGCGGCTATCGGGCACATCGACGATACCCACGTTGGGGTCGATCGTGGCGAACGGGTAGTTGGCGGCAAGGCCGGTCTTTTTGGTAAGCGCGGTGAACAGCGTCGACTTGCCCACGTTGGGCAGGCCCACGATACCGATGGAAAGGGACACGACAGCTCCTTTTGGTACAGGTACTTCAAACTGTATAAGTATAGCGCCGCCACAGCATCCGGGCGAATCCGGACACCGGGGCGGCGCAAATGAAGCAGAGATTGGGGTAGCTGGCTAGTCCGCGAGCTTCTCCACCTGGTCGAGCATCTTGTCGAGCTTGGCCTTCGCCTCGGCTTTTACCTTTTGGGCCTCTTCGTGGGCTTTGGCCTTCTGAGCGGCCTTTTCCTCGGCTTCGGGGTCGACGACAACCAAGTTGGACGCATCGTGTTCGTCCAGCTTGAGCGCATGTTCGGGACAAACCTTGACACAGGCGCCGCAGCCCAAGCAATACGTGGACTCCAACGCGAAGCGGCCGCTTCCCACCAAATCGCAGGCGAACGTGGGGCATACATTGACACACTCGCCACACGACGTGCACTTGTCAAAGTCGCACTCCGGCGTGCTCACCTGCATGTTCTGGGCAAGCTCGGGATGGTTCTGCAGTGTCGAAAGCACCAGCTGCCGCCCATGCGTGAGCGAACGGCGACGCTTTGCCGTCGTGGTGCCGCACATGGTGTTGAGCGTGCGCTCCAGCTGGGTGATCTGATGGCGATGGGCCTTCAACTTTTGCGTCACCGAGGCCAGCGCCGCCGTCGCCGGGTTGAGCTTGGTCACCGTCAGACCCGTCGTGCGGGCAATCTTTTCCATGTATTCCTTGCGCTCGTACTCGCGGAGCTTATGGCACTTGAGGCTCTTGGGGTCGACCTCCAGGCCCATACCCGTGCCAGACCACTCCTCAGCCTTCGCAATCGCCTCGCCCAGGATATCCTCGCCACCGGTGTTGCGGCATTTATCGCACACGCCCAGCGGAAGGTACACGCTCACGTTGGGATAGTCCGCCAGTACCGAGAACCAGGTCTCGGCCGTAATATCGCCCACGCAGGCAACGACGACCTCGTTCTCGCGCGGCATGCGCTTGAGGGCGCGCGTGCAGGTGACGTAGGCGGTCTCGTGGCTCGTTGCCGCCGAGACAATGTCGTCATACAGGTTTTTGGGCGCCAGGCGCGGCGAGATGATTGCCTCGGTCGGACAGGCAGCGGCGCACAGGCCGCACTTGCGGCAGGAGTCGAGAATCTCGATGGAGTCTTCCTCGACCTCGATAGCGTTGACCGGGCACACATCCATGCACGCGGAGCAGCCACTCTTTTCGTTTTTGCAGGTCAGGCACGGAATGGTGTTGCCGCGCGGACGCTCCTTGTAGTCGGCAGGATTCCACTGCGGCGCCGACGGATCGAGCGCATCGGTCACACCGCCAAGCGGGTTTTTAAGAAAGTCGAAACCCTTGCTGATCTCGATAATGTCATCAAACAGATCGTGTTCCTGCGCCATGCGCGGCCCCTCCCTGAGCAGTGCAAACAAGCAAGAGATAATGATACGCCATCGGCCCACGCCTCGGGCAAATTACACGCGGCGCATCATTGAGACAAATAGCCTATGGCCTATCGCCGCCTCGATTGCACAAGGTTAATCAAGCGCCAAGCTATGCCTCGCACATGAGCTGCACGAGCTTTTGTTTGGTCACCTTGGCCTGTTCGTTAGCCATATTGCGCTCGTTCTTAAAAGTTGCGTCCGCAACGCTCAGCAGGTCATCATCGGAAATCTCACCAAGGCCCAGCTCCTCGAGTGTCGTCGGCAGACCCACGCGCTGGCAAAACTCGAGCACCTGATCAAGCTCGGGCGCGCGCTCCAAACGAAGCTGCACCACCAGGCCAAATGCCACGGCCTCACCATGCATGGCCTTGCACTCGGGCAGAATCGTCAGGCCGTTGGCAATGGCATGCGCCAACGCCAAGCCACCGCTCTCAAAGCCGACGCCCGAGAGTAGGATATTGCACTCGACCAGGCGCTCAACCGCCGGCGATAAACGACCCTTTTTAAGATCGCGCTTGGCAGCGACACCAAACTCCATAAGCGTGTCATAGCAGGCACGAGCCGCAACCAAGGCCAAGTGTCCCGGCGCACCACCGTGCTCGTTGGCGCCGTGCGCCGCGGCGCACGAACGAGCCTCGAAGTACGTTGCCAGCGCGTCGCCCATGCCAGCGACCGTCATACGCAGCGGGGCTGCCGCGACCACGCCGGTATCGACCACAACCAAATCTGGATTCTTTTCGAGCATCAGATAGCGGTCGAACGACCCATCCTCGTGATACAGCACCGAAATCGCGCTGCACGGACCGTCCATCGAAGCCGCCGTGGGGCATACGCACAACGGCAACTCGGCATAAAACGCAACGGCCTTGGCGATATCGAGCATCTTGCCGCCGCCAATACCCACCACCATGTCGCAATACTCAGCCTGGGCTTCCTTGGCTATTTCGACAACGGCCTCTTCCGTACACGGACCGTCATAAATCTTAAAGAACGGCTCGCTTAGATCTTCGTCCAGAAATCCATCGACGATCTGCCTGCACAGCCGATTCTCGGTGCCTTGGTCAAACAGGACATAGGCGGAGCATCCCAACCACGACAGGTATCTGCCCTGACGCGAAAGTTCGCCCGGCCCCTGAACATACCGGCCGGGACCGCCATAAACCATAGGAAGCGCCATACGAGAATCCGCCCTTCATCAAACAACGATTGGTGCAAAGCCACCTGTCCCCTTGTGGCAACTTGGCGCATTGAGGACAGGTTAGATTGCACCATAGAAAAAGGGTCCCGCGCACAGAGCGCGAGACCCTTATCAGAACAATGTGTGCCGATTAGAACGTGACCGGGGTGTCGGTGTAGACGCACTCGAGCAGCTGCTCCATCTCCTCCTGAGACGGCTGGCGCGGGTTGGAGCCCGTGCAGGCGTCGAGGATGGCGTTGGCGGCAACGTCGTGCTTCTTAGCCTCGAACTCATCGTAATCGATGATGGACTCGTCGGCCTTCACGCCCTTGGCACCGTAGTTCTTGATGCCCTGCGGGATGTCGAGCTTGTCGTTGAGGTCGCGAATCTCCTGGACCAGAGCCTCGACCAGCTCGTCCTCGGTCTCGCCGGCGAGGTGCAGGATCTCCTTGGCGATGAAGGCGTAGCGGCTCTTGGCGCGAGCGTCCTTGGCGTTGAACTGGATGACCTTGCCCAGGTACATGGCGTTGGCGCAACCGTGGATGATGTGGTCGCCCTCAAAGGCGGCACCGGTCTTGTGAGCCATGGAGTGGACAATGCCCAGCAGACCCGAGGAGAAGGCGATGCCGGCGATGCACTGGGCGTCGTGCATGTGCTGGCGGGCCTCATGATCGCCCTGATAGGACTTGGGCAGCCACTCGACGATCTCGCGGATAGCATGCAGGGCGTTGGCGTCGGTGTACATGGAGCCAGCGGTGGAGACGTAGGCCTCGATGGCGTGAGTCAGAGCGTCCATACCGGTGTGAGCGCACAGCTTGGCGGGCATGGTGTAGGTGAGCTCGGGGTCGACGATGGCGACATCAGGGGTGATGTTGAAGTCGGCCAGCGGGTACTTGATGCCCTTGGCGTAGTCGGTGATGACGGAGAACGCGGTGACCTCGGTAGCGGTGCCGGAGGTAGAGGAGATGGCGCAGAAGTGAGCCTTCTGACGGAGCTCCGGGAAGGAGAACGGGACGACTGCCTCCTCGAAGGTCTCCTCGGGATACTCGTAGAACAGCCACATAGCCTTAGCGGCATCGATGGGCGAGCCACCGCCAATGGCGATAATCCAGTCGGGCTGGAACTCGGTCATGGCCTCGGCGCCCTTCATGACCGTCTCGACGGACGGATCGGACTCGACGCCCTCGAACAGCTTGACCTCGAAACCGGCCTCCTTGAGGTCGGCCTCGACGTCCTGCAAAAAACCGCCGCGGCGCATGGAGCCACCGCCGGTCACGATGATGGCCTTGCTGCCCTTGAGGTTCTTCACCTCGTGGCGAGCGCCCTCACCAAAGTACAGATCGCGAGGATTGGTAAAACGTCCCATACTGTGCCTCCTAAACAAGCCCCTCTTAGACTTGCGTATATAACGGAGCACCCGATTGGCTCCGTTAGGACCGTTTTGCGCGTTGCCGGCGATGACAATGCGTGATGTCTAAACGTCTCAACGCTCAGACAAATAGTATTTTACCGTTCTGGTTGGTCAGTTATTTACCGAAAGTCGACAATGATGAAACGTTTTTTCTATCCCTGAAGACCCTTATGCGGCATTCATACTCCCAAGCTGGGCAAACGTTTTATCAAGGTTGACCACATATCCAGGGCAGGACTGTGCCCCTCCAAAAGACACACCGTTCGCCGCCAAAAATCGACCGTTTGCGGCACCGTGATACCACTCGGTCGTCCAAGGTGCCGACATTTGTGCGACATCCGTCTTCGTGGTGCAAAGGTGCATGTCCAAGTGCAGCACTCCCGAGATGCCTCATGCGGGTAAACTAGAACTTTATATAGAGACATTTGAACCCTAACCGCAGCAAAGGAGGCCCCATGGCATTCGATCCCATTCAAGAAGATTGCCATCGCCTCGTTCTTGAGGCCTTGCGCCGCGACAATATCCCGCTCACCGACGGCCCCGCCGTAGAGCGTCTGATGGAACAATTCACCCGCAACCCCGCGCCGCTCATCGTGCACGACCGCGACCGCGCCGGACATCTGATTGCCAAGGTGGTCGAGGCTGTCGACTACCGCATTCCCTTTATCCCTGACGATACCCAGGCAGAGCAAGAAGAGACCGCTGCCGAAAACATGCTTCGCGAGGCAGCCGCACTCGACCCGACCAACTGGGACGCTCAGCGCATGTTGACCGCCCTCACCGCTAACTCCAACGAGGAGTACGTACAGTACTTGGTATCCAAGTGCGATGAAGTCGAGCACGACCTGGCACTCAAGATCGCCTCGGCGCAGGACCCCTACGAGCGCGAGGCCGCAGGCGACCTTACACGCCGCCCCTACCTGCGCTGGCTTGCCGCCCTTGCGTCGCGCGCCCTCATTAGCGGCCGTTACCGCCTGTCGCTCGAAACCGCAAACCGCAGCCTGGACTTTGCCCCCAACGATCCGGCCGGTGTCCGCCACACTGCGATGCTCGCCATGGCAAAACTCGAATACCCCGCCGAGGAGCTCAAACGCTTTCGCTCTGCCCACTCCGTCCCCTATCTTGCCAACACGCCGCTGCGCCGTCGTCCCAAGGACGCGGAGCGCGACTTAGACCCGTGGACGCTCATCGCGCTGATGAGCGTTGCCTGGCGCGAGCTGGACTACGAGGGCGCCGAACACTACTTGCGCATCCTTGCGCGCTCGTGCTCGCACGCAGCCGAGGCGCTTTACTTTCAAACCGAGTTTCCCGATGGCGTCTATGCCCGCGTCAACGTGGGCGTGGGCTCCACCGACGAGCTTGTCCTTGCGCTGTCCGAAGCGACGCCGGTACTGCAGGAGGGCTTGGGCGCCCCCGACAACGCCAGCTTTGCCGCCTGGGTCGCCACCAACGATATCGTGCGTTCCCAGATCGACGAGCGCATCCTGCGGGCGGCCGAGCAGGGCTTGCCGTTTAAGGGAGGAGACCTCTAATGGATCCGAGCGTCTACATCCCCGCCTACCTGGAGCGCGCCTACGTTGCGTCGCACCCCGAACTCACCGATGCAGCACGCGAACTTGTCCATAACGACGTAAGCGTCAACCCTCATAAGTATGCGCAGACCGAGCATGCCCAGGCACTGCTTTCCTATGCCGGTGTTCACCGCCACCTGCTCGACGAGCTCCATCGTATCGAGGATATGGGCAGCGATGAGGAGTTTGAGCAGACGCGCAACCGCCTGTTCGACGATATGCGCGATGAGCTGCTCAAGATCGTCCGCGTCGATGCGTATGTCTTCGATGCCCAGCTGCTTGCCATCATTTTGGCGGACACGCCCGTCGACGCCTGCCTGGGCGACCTGATGAAGCTCGAGGCGACCACAGCCGATTACCTACGGCAAAGCGTGCCCGGATTCGACATGGAGGCTCCGCACTACTGGGCCAACAAGGTGCTGGCAGACGGCGTGACGGCGGCCGATCTCACCGTGAGCGAGCCGGCGCTTATCGGGTGGCTCCACACGCTCGAGGCCATCTCGCAGCTGTGCATGGCGAGCGCCCGCTACCGTGCTGCCGTCAACTATTCTCGCCGTGTTCTTAAGGCGGAAGGCTATCCCACCCGAGCTGCCGGCACCGTGCTACTTGCCCTCGCTCGTCTGGAAGACGAGGACGGTTTTTTTGCCCTGGCCCACCAGCTCGAGGAACAGATGGGGGCCGATGCTCTCGAGAACTCCCCCTGGTACCTACTCGCCCGCACGATCCTGCTGTTCAAAACGAACAAGATGCGCCCGGCGACACGCGCCCTGCGTGAGTTTGCCAACCGCTGCGAGGGCGGCGCGTTCTTTCTGCTGAACCCCATGTATCAGACGCCGTACCTTCCCTGCCGGCCCGAGCCGCACGACCCCTGGGACCTTTCGCACCAGGCAGTTTGGGAGGCCGACGGCATCATCTCGGATACTCCCGACTTTGCCCCCTGGGCCAACGCTTGCGAAGACGTATCACAGCTTGCCCAGGAATTTGCGCGCCGTTATGGCTTTTAACGGCACGATCGCCACGACCATGTCATTCACGTTAGGAACGGCTTCATGAACTTCCGCTCATCTCTCGCCTGCACTTCGAGCGATATCGCCCGCTGGGGGCTGCGCTCCATCCTTAAGCGCCAGGGCGGCGTACTCCCCGGCCGCATCGCCATGAAGATCGACCCCGAGCTGCTAAGCAACCTCGCGAGCCTTGTCGACCGCAGCGTGGTGGTCACCGGCACCAACGGTAAGACCACCACCTCCAACCTCATCGCCGACGCCGTTGCCGCCAGCGGCGCCACCGTGGTATGCAACCGCGCCGGCAACAACATGGAGCCGGGCGTGGTGGGTGCCCTGCTCGAGGGCCGCAGCGATCTTAAGCGTGCCGGCAGCGGCAAGCGCGTGGGCGTCTTTGAGTGCGACGAGCTCTACACGGTGCGCGTCTTGCCCAAGCTCAAGCCGACGTACTTTGTGCTGCTCAACCTGTTCCGCGACCAGCTGGACCGCTACGGCGAGATCGACCACACCCAGGACGTCATAGCCCACGCGCTGGAGCTTTCGCCGGCAACGACGCTCATCTATAACGCCGACGACCCGCTCTGTGCCTCGATCGCCGCACGCGTCCCCAATATGAGCATCGCCTTTGGCATCGACGGCGCCACGGGCACCGAGTCCGATCGCATTAGCGACTCGCGTTTTTGCTCGCAATGCAACGCGCCGCTGGAGTACGACTATGTGCAGTACGGCCAGCTCGGCGCCTATCATTGTCCTTCGTGCGGTTGGAGTCGCCCCGCGCTGGTCCGTCGCGTGACAGGCGTTGAGCTCGGCTGCGACGGCTACGGCTTTGACCTGGCCTTTGGACCCGAGGCAAAAGCGCCCGCAACGCACATCGCCACACGCTACAACGGCCTGTACATGGTCTACAACGTTGCCGCCGCCTTCTTTGCGGCGCGCGAGTTGGGCGTGGACGCAGCGCATCTGCAGCCCACGCTCGATGCCTACGTCCCCGCCGGCGGACGCATGGGCCGCTGGGAGATTGCCGGCCGTACCGTCGAGGCAAACCTGGCCAAAAATCCCGTAGGCTTCGATCGCCAGATCCAGTCCATTAAAACGGCAGGCGGCAGGCTCTGTGCCTTCTTCCTGAACGACAACGACGCCGACGGCCACGATGTCTCGTGGATCTACGACGTCGACTTCGAGCGCATCGCCGATACCCCAGGGCTTATCGCCTTTGTCGGAGGTACGCGCGCGCACGATATGCAGGTGCGCCTGAAGTACGCCGGCATCGACGCCGCCATCATCTCGAATATCGAGCAGGCGATCGGCGCCGTGGCAGATGAGGCCGTCGATGACACCTTCTACGCCGTCGCCAATTACACGGCATTCCCGCCGCTGGTCAAAGAGCTCGACGGACTTAAAGACGCCGATGCGAGCTCGGTTGCCTCCTGCGCCGTAACACGCACCGATGGCAGCGCCGTCCCCACCGATATTGCGCCGGTCGAGCTTCCGCGCCCGCTGCGCATCGTCTATCTGTATCCCGATGCCCTCAACCTCTATGGCGACGGCGGCAACGTCATCGCCCTCGAGCGCCGCTGCGCCTGGCGCGGCATTCCCGCGCGCGTGGACGAGGTCCGCATGGGCGAGACGCTCGATCTTACCGACGCCGACATCGTCATGATGGGCGGCGGTGCCGACCGCGATCAGTTGGCTGTGGCACACGAGCTGCTCGCTCAAAAGGACAAGGTTGCGACATATGTTGAGGACGGCGGCTCGTTGCTCGCTATCTGCGGCAGCTATCAGCTGCTCGGTCGTTCGTACTATATGGGCGAGAATCGCATCGAGGGTCTAGGTGTCATCGCCGCCGAGACCGTGCGCGGCTCCGACCGCCTGATAGGCAACGTCGCCGTCAAGACCGACCTGGCACCCGAGCCCTTTGTGGGGTTCGAGAACCACGGCGGCCGCACCCTGCTCGATGCAGAGGCCACGCCGCTCGGAACATCTGTCGTCACGGGCACCGGCAACAACGGCGACGATGGCTTTGAGGGCCTCATCTACAAGGGCGTCATCGGCACGTACCTACACGGACCGGCACTGCCCAAGAACCCCGAGCTCGCCGACTGGCTCATCGCCCATGCCCTTGAGCGCCGTGGCGATGCACAGGCCGCCGCCCTGCTGCCGCTCAAGCCCCTCGACGACGCCTACGAGCACGCCGCCCACGACGCCGCGATGAAGCTCCTCCCCTAACGCCCCGCCACCACAAAGGGACAGGCATCTTTGTGGTGGTTTTGACCCGTCCCAGCGGTTTGTCTCAATCTGTAACATCTAGACCACCAAAGGTCGTCTTACTGTTACAGATTGAGACGTTCGTCCCGACGCCTGCATTTTGTCTCAATCTGTAACAGATAAGGCCGATTTACCCGCCCAGATGTTATAGATTGAGATTTTTGAAGATCGGGGGGAGAGGGCCAGCTCCTGTGTGGTGGTTTTCCAGTTTGCCAACGATATACGCGCCGACAAAAAAGTCTGCTATACTCTTTCCCGCTGTCCCCATCGTCTAGCGGCCAAGGACGCCACCCTTTCAAGGTGGATATCGCGGGTTCGAATCCCGCTGGGGGCACCATTTGAAACGAGAAGCCCGTTACCCCCGCGGTGGCGGGCTTTTTTCTACCCCAACGCCGGGATTCGAACCCGACAGGGTGCGGACCCCGGCAAATCGGCGGCAAAACGGACTCCAAAGCGTCCTTCGCAATCAAAAAGCCAGGGCCCGCGCGATGCGGACCCCGGCTTAATACCGTGACGATATGTTGGCTATGCCCTACACGTAGAACAGGATGTCGTCGTAGGTCGGGACCGGCCAGTAGTCGGCGGCCACAATCTCCTCCATGGCATCCACGGCGGCACGCAGCGTATCCATAGCGGGAACGACCTCGTGTGCATACACATTGGCCTGCTCCTGGCCATCGAGAGCCTCGGCCTTCTGATGCACGGCGTCGAGCGCCTTGATGGAGTCGTTGATGGCGGTGATACCGTTGCAGAGCTTGTTGAGCGTGTTCTGCTCGCACTGCATGGCGGCCTCAGCACCGGCGGCACGAATTGTCTCAAGGCCCTTAGCGACCTTGGTGGCATAGGCGGTGATGACCGGACGATAGGTACGACGTGCCTCGCGAATCATCGTGGTAGCCTCGATGTTCATGAGCTTGTTGTACTTCTCGAGCTTGCAGTCGTAGCGGCACTGTGCCTCGGCCTTGGTCAGAACGCCCGTCTCCTCAAAGAGCGCGATAGCCTTATCGGAAACAAAGGCGGGAAGAGCGTCGGCCGTGGTCTTGTTGTTGGCAAGGCCGCGCTTCTCGGCCTCGATGGGCCACTCGTCGGAGTAACCGTCGCCGGAGAACAGGATGCGCTGGTGATCGGTCAGCACCTTCTTACAGTACTCGAGCGCGGCGTCCTGGAACTTATCCTCGGGCGTACCCTCGAGTGCATCGGCGAAGGACTTGAGCGACTTGGCCACGGCGGCATCGAGCACCAGGTTGGAGTCGGAGACGTTCTGCTCGGAGCCGCAGGCACGGAACTCGAACTTGTTGCCGGTGAAGGCGAACGGAGAGGTGCGGTTGCGGTCGGTGTTGTCCTGCATCAGCTTGGGCAGGGTATCGGCGCCCAGGTCGAGCACGCCGCGCGTGGCATGGACGGAAGCCTTGCCATCGATGATCTTCTCGACGACCTCGGTAAGCTGGTCGCCCAGGAAGATGGACATAATCGCCGGAGGAGCCTCGTTGGCGCCCAGACGATGGTCGTTGCCGGCCGAGGCAACGGAGGCACGCAGGAGCTCCTGGTAGTTATCGACGGCCTCGATCACCGCGGTGAGGAAGACGATGAACTGCAGGTTGTCGAGCGGGGTGTCGCCCGGATCGAGCAGATTCTCGGACTCGGTGCCAAGCGACCAGTTATTGTGCTTGCCCGAACCGTTGATGCCCTCGAAGGGCTTCTCGTGCAGCAGGCAGACCAAATCGTGGCGGGAGGCGATGAGCTTCATCTTCTCCATCATGACCAGATTCTGGTCGATGGCCTCGTTGACCTCGCCATAGACGGGGGCGAGCTCATGCTGGCAGGGAGCGACCTCGTTGTGTTTGGTCTTGGCGGGAATGCCAAGCGCCCACAGCTCATCGTCCAGGTCCTTCATATAGGCCGAGACGGTGGGGCGGATAGCGCCAAAGTAGTGTTCCTCGAGCTCCTGGCCCTTACAGGGAGCAGCACCAAAGAGGGTGCGGCCGGTGATGACCAGGTCCCTGCGCTTGCGGTAAGCGTCCTTCTTGATCAGGAAGTACTCCTGCTCATCGCCCACGGAAGGAACGACCTTCTTGGGGGTCTTACCAAACAGCGCCAAAACGCGCTTGGACTCACGCGAGAGCGCGGTCATGGAGCGCAGCAACGGGGTCTTCTTGTCCAGGGCCTCGCCCGTGTAGGAGCAGAAAGCCGTGGGGATGCACAGGACATCGTCCTTGATAAAGGCGGGGCTGGTGGGATCCCAAGCGGTATAGCCGCGGGCCTCGAAGGTGGCACGCAGGCCGCCGTTGGGGAAGCTGGAGGCGTCCGGCTCGCCCTGGATGAGGTTCTTTCCCGTAAACTTGGTAATGGCGGTGCCGTCGTGGTTGGGTTCGAGGAAGCTGTCGTGCTTCTCGGAAGTAATGCCCGAAAGCGGCTGGAACCAGTGCGCGTAGTGCGTCGCGCCCTTGGAGATGGCCCAAACCTTCATGGCATGGGCAACGGCGTTGGCCACATCCAGGTCGAGCGGCTCACCGTCCTCGAGGGTTGCAGCAAGGCGTTTCCAAATGTCCTTGGGGAGGTAGTCCTTCATGACTTCCTCAGAGAACACCATGGTCCCGAAGCGGTCAGTAAGTTCGGCCATACGGAACTCCCTTCGTATCGGCACCGCGTGAGAAGCGGTGTTGATTACTAACGAACGAGTCATAGCTTAGACTCGCCGTGTTTCCGCGACATTACCGTTATGTTGCCGTCGCGAAACTAATCAATGAGGTTACCGCATCGCGGCAATGTTGCCACCCTCAACAGTCAATCAACTGTATAAATTGCAGACCTCTCCGCATGGTTTAAGGGTAGTCTTTTTGGGACGGGGCTTTTTTAGCTGCCCTATTTAAAAATGGTCTCAAGCTTTGGAGGCGCCGGATTGGGTAGCTAAAAAAGCCCCGTCCCAAAAAGACTACCCTGCGTACCTGGTTGATGGGGTAAAAAAGCTCCAAATTAGCTACGCTGTTATAGGGAATGCCGATAGCGAAGCATCTTCGATTGATATTTCCAAATAGCGAGTAAAACTCCACCGTAGCGCAGCGGTACTGTAGAATCCTTACAACACATCACGCTAATGCATCTAAAGGAGCACGATATGCGCGTCGACGAGGTTTTTAAGCAGGCAGCATCCCAGGGCACCACGCCCGTTTCGTTTGAGATGTTCCCGCCCAAGGGCGAGCTTACCCTCGACACGGCTCGCGAGGTGGCTGGCAATCTGTGCAAGCTTTCGCCGAGCTTTGTCTCGGTCACCTGCTCGGCCGGCGGCTCGGGCAACGGCTCCGCCACCGCCCCCATCGCGCATATGATTACGGGCGAATTCGATACGCCCTCGGTGGCGCACCTCACCTGCGTTGGCCGCACGCATGCCGATATCGCCGCCAAGATCGACGAATACCGCTCCGCCGGCGTAGAAAATGTGCTGGCCCTGCGTGGCGATCTTCCCGCCGGCGCGAGCGAGGATGACAAGCCCGCCTCGGACTACGCCTACGCCCGCGACCTCATCCCCGAGCTCGTCGACGCCGGCTTTTGCGTGGGCGCCGCAGCCTACCCCGAGGGCCACATTGCCTGTGAGAATCTCAACGCTTCGGTCGAATACCTCAAGCAAAAGCAGGACGCCGGCGCGAGCTTCTTTGTGACCCAGCTCTTTTTTGATAACGAGTGCTTCTACCGTTTTCGCGAGCTTGCCGACAAGGCCGGTATCACTGTGCCCATTACCGCAGGCATCATGCCGTTTATGGGCAAGTCGCAGATCAGCCGCATGGTCTTTATGTGCGGCGCGTCGCTGCCCTCCCCCGTCATCAAGATTCTCGCCAAGTACGAGCATGACCCCGAGAGCCTGCAGGCAGCCGGTGTAGATTATGCAGCCCGCCAGCTTTGCGACCTTAAGGAGCACGGCGCCGACGGCCTGCACCTGTACACTATGAATCGTCCTGCGATCGCCGCAACCATTATGGAGCGCCTGGGGTAATGGAAAAACCGCACATCGATACAGCTTTTGGTGAAGTGCCGGCCGACCTTGCGTCGCCGGCGCTCTACCGTATCGATGATGCCCACCATCCCCGCGTCGATCGTGCCGAGATGCTGCGGTATCTGGGTTACGGCGGCCAGCAGATTGAGCCCGAGCTGTCACGACGTATTGAGCTTGTGGTCGAGCGCCTTGAGCTGGACATTGAGCCCCGTGGCGTGCGCCGCGTATTTGCCGTCGATGCCATGGGCGCGGACGAGCAGGGAGAGCCCAACATCCGTCTGGTTGGAACCAACGTTGAGCTGCGCGGTCGCGATATCTATCGACATCTCAAAGACGCCCGCTTTGCCGCGCTCATGGCGTGCACCCTCGGCATGGATGCCGAGCGTCGCCTGCGCACCACGGGAGCCCAGCAGCCCCTAGAGGGAGCCGTGCTCGATGCCGCGTGCTCCGCCTATGTGGAAGCTGCCGTCGAGCAGATGGACCAGCAGGTCAAGGCTGCGGCCGCCGCACACGGACTCGCCGGTAACTGGCGCTTCAGTCCCGGCTACGGCGACTGCCCGCTTACGGCTCAGCGTTCAATCGTGGCCGCACTCAACGCCACGCGGCTCATCGGGCTTACCGTCACACCTACCAGCCTGCTCATGCCCACCAAGAGCGTGACCGCGGTGATCGGCCTGTTTGACGGCGAGGTCCACGACGCCCAGAGTCGCCCCACCTGCAGTATCTGCCGCATGCGCGAGCACTGCCGCTTCCGCGCCGCCCACACCACCTGCTATTCCAGCCATTAGGAGCCCCCGATGTTTACTCCGCTTATCACTCATGATCTGGACGGCGCCGCGCTAGCGGCGCCCGTTGATGCTGCCCGCCGCAAGGGCGCCACGTACAAGACGCGCACGATCGACGACCTTTACATTAAGGACGATCGCCTGCGCGCCGCCATCGAGGGCACGGGGCACCTGCTGTTCGACGGTGGCATGGGCACCATGCTGCAGGCGGCCGGCATGAAGGCCGGCGCCCTGCCCGAGCTGCTCAACTTTGAGGAGCCCCAGGTCATTACCGATATTCAGCGTCAGTATGTCGAGGCCGGCTGCGATGTGATCACCGCCAACACCTTTGGCGCCAACGCCCACAAGCTCGACGGTGCCGCCACCGTGGCAGATGTCTTTGCCGCCGCTGTCGCCTGCGCCCGCGCGGCCGGTGCCCGCTACGTCGCCGGCGACATCGGCCCCATCGGTGCGCTGCTTCGCCCCTTGGGTACCCTCAGCTTCGACGAGGCCTATGACCTCTTTGCCGAAGAAGTGCGCGCTGGCGTCGACGCGGGTGTGGACCTCTTTATTATCGAGACCATGACAGATCTTGCCGAGATCAAGGCGGCGGTCCTTGCCTGCCGCGAGAACTCCGAGCTGCCCGTCTTTGCCACCATGACCTTTGAGGAGGACGGCCGCACCTTCCTGGGCACGAGTCCCGAGGTTGCCGCTATCACGCTCGACGCCATCGGCGCCGACGTCCTGGGCATTAACTGCAGCCAGGGACCGGCCGAGCTCCGAGGGCTCGCCGCACGTATGCTCACCGTTACCGACAAGCCCGTTATGGTGCAGGCCAACGCGGGACTCCCTCACGTGGACGACGACGGTAACACCGTCTTTGACATCCAGGCCCCCGAATACGCCAAGGCCGTCGCCGGCATGATCGCCGACGGCGTGAGCGTCGTGGGCGGTTGCTGCGGCACCACGCCGGCGCACATGGCCGCCCTGCGCACGCTTATCGACAACCACACGCCCCGCCCGCGCCACCGCAAGCCCAGCATGTCGGTCACAAGCGCCCAGACCGTGGTGGACCTCCCCTGTGACGGCCACAAGATCGCCGTCATCGGCGAGCGCATCAATCCCACCGGCAAAAAGCGCCTGCAGCAGGCCCTACGCGACGGCGACCTGGACTACGTCGTAAGCCAGGGCATCAGCCAGCAGGAGCAAGGCGCCGACATCCTGGACGTCAACGTGGGCCTGCCCGAGATCGACGAGGTCAAGATCATCCAACAGGTCACCGAGCAGCTCCAGGGTTCCACGCTGCTGCCGTTGCAAATCGACTCCACCGACCCCGCAGCCGTCGAGGCCGCCGTGCGCCGCTACGCCGGCAAGCCCATCATCAACTCGGTCAATGGCAAGCAGCAGATCATGGATGAGATCTTTCCGCTGGTCGCCCATTACGGCACCAACGTCGTCGGCCTCACGCTCGACGAAGGCGGCATTCCCGATACCGCCGAGGCTCGCTTCGCCATCGCCGAGCGCATCGTGGCCGAGGCCGCCCGCTACGGCATCGGACCGGACCGCATCCTCATCGACTGTCTGGTCATGACCGCCTCGACCAATCAACGCCAAGCCGAACAGATTCTGCGCGCCATGTCCCTGTGTAAGGAGCGTCTGGGCGTCAAATGCGCGCTCGGCGTGTCGAACATCAGCTTTGGTCTGCCCGCCCGCCCGCTGCTGGGCTCGGTCTTTTTGGCTGCCGCTTTTGGCGCGGGCCTGGACGCTCCCATCATGAACCCGGGCTCCAAGCGCTTTATGGATACCGTCTACAGTTATCGCGTCTTGAGCGTTGAGGACGAGGGCTCAACCGGATACATCGAGCGCTACGCCGGCTGGACCGATCCGTACAAGATCGCCGCGAACCCGGCGGCGGCTCAGACAGTATCGACCGACACTGTGCCCGCCGCTGGCACCGACGGCAACGACGACCCGATTCGTCGCATGGTCGTCTCGGGCCGCAAAGGCGAGATTGCGGCCGAGACCGAGCGTCTGCTGGCAGACCACGACGCCATGGACCTCATCAACAACCACTTTATCCCCGCCCTCGACGAGGTTGGCGTCCTCTTTGACCAGGGAAAGTTCTTCTTGCCGCAGCTCATGGCCTCGGCCGAGGCCGCGCGCGTGGGTTTTGACACCATCAAGCGCCGGATGCCCGCCGGCGAGATTGCCGACAAGGGCAAAATCTGCGTGGCCACCGTCAAAGGCGACATCCACGACATCGGTAAGAACATCGTCAAGATGCTGCTCGATAACTACGGCTATACCGTCTTTGACCTAGGCCGCGACGTCGACCCGCAGGAGGTGCTCAAGACCGTACGGGAGCGCGACATCAAGCTCGTCGGCCTCTCGGCGCTTATGACCACCACGGTCGTCGCTATGGAGGAGACCATCAAGTTGCTTCATGCCGAGGTGCCGGGCGTCAAGATCATCGTAGGCGGCGCCGTACTCACCCCCGAATACGCCAAGCAGATCGGCGCGGACTACTACGCCAAGGACGCCGCCGAAAGCGCTCGTATCGCCGAAGAGGTCTTTGGGCAGTAACACAACGGAAACAACCGAGCACCAAAACGTGCCGCATGCGCCACTTGGCACGTGCGGCACGTTAGAATAGACAAGACTATGCTCGTTTTGGCAGATAGGAGTGCAAGGATGGCGATCACGCCCGCAGAAATCGCGGAAACCCGCGGCATGGTTGAGGAGCAGAACCTCGACATCAGGACCATCACCATGGGTGTTTCGCTCATGGGTTGCGGCGACGAGAACCTCGACCGCATGTGCACGAAGATCTACGACCACGTGACGCACACGGCTGAGCATCTGGTCGAGACCGCCGAGAACCTCGAGCGCGAGTACGGTATCCCCATTGTCAACAAGCGCGTTTCCGTCACCCCGGTGGCGCAGATCGCCGCGTGCTGCAAGGATGAGGACCTCACCCCCATCGCGCATGCCCTCGACCGCGCGGCCGAGACGCTCGGCATCGATTACCTGGGCGGCTTCTCCGCACTCGTCCAGAAGGGCATCGGCGACGCCGACCGCCGCGTCATCCAGTCCATCCCCCAGGCGCTCGCTACCACCAGCCGCGTCTGCTCCAGCGTCAAGGAAATCACAAAAGCTGCAAAGGCTTTGGAAAACTACCTGAAAGAAAATAACCTG
>OGXL01000550.1_pt1 | contig 32986 bp, 30 predicted proteins | sample 1576311 | NCBI WGS metagenome assembly OGXL01 (sample SAMEA3541564, study PRJEB24748) | human gut metagenome | biome: human gut; feature: human-associated habitat; material: faeces | place: China | collected 2012 | reverse complement strand
GGTTGATTTCTGCCTTGGAGCCGGAGCTTGAAAGGATTTTGCCCCATGCGTCATACTCATACGAGGCTGCAACTGCACCGGATTCCGTCACAAGCTTGACCACGTCGCCTTGGAGGTTCAGGACGTAATAATACGTTTTCGGCGATGCACCCAGTTGGTCGATCATGGCGAACGGCTTGCCCGACTCGTCATAGATGAAATCGAGCACCAACGTGACCGTGCCGTCCGTTTTGACCGTCTCGCGCATGACCTTGCCGCTCTGCGTCAGGTACTCGTGCGTGACCGTCTGCGTCGAGGCCAAGTGCGTGCCTCGCGGCGCGACAGCGTTCTCATCCGCCGCCTCAGCCTCAATCGGCTCGACCTCGTCCACGGACATGATCTCGCCGGACGGCCTTGTCGGAATCGTAATGCCGCTTCAAATCTTTAATGATTTAGCGATTTAGCGTGCTGATTTGTTGGCATAAGCAGCCTAGTGTTTGGCTGTCGGGGGACGGCACTGTGTCGCTTGGGGAAGCCGCAAGCTGTCCGCACAAAAGCCGTCGGCGCTTCAACACGCAAGCGCTTTAGCGTGTTGATTGTTGGAGACTGCAACAATCGTCAAAGAGGCCGCCACTTTTACGCGCTAACGATTTAACGATTTAGCGCAATGGTGCAGCATCAAAGGCAGTCTAGCACGGAATAGGGGTTCGCTGGCGCTAGCCCTTGGCCTTTTGACTATTCTTTGGGAAAACCGGGTGCGGAAGGGGTACGGCGGAAATGCCGCGATCCGCCGCACTGCCTCGCCTCCACACCCGGCGCGGGAGCAACTTTTTATGCCACGATATTGCAGTTAATCAAGTATGGGGCAGATTATGCCGGTTTGCCGGCAAGCATCGCACTGCAATCGGCGTGTGCAAAATCACTTTCTCTTTTTCCGCTGTCTCTTTTTTGCCTCCCGTTTTTCACACTACCGATAATAAGCAACCTGAAACGTCTTTTGCTTTGGCCGATGCTCTACCAGATAATCTGCCAGATCTGCGCGATACCGGAACTTAATAAAGTTATCCGAATTGGGAATCTTTTGAATTTTGTTGGAGAACTCTCTCGGGTATGGCTGCTTCGAGAAGTAAATATGCGGGTATGTCATGTTACATCCCGAAATTTCATTTTCCATGCCGATTATGCAGTCGTCAACTTGTATCACATGGGTCGGACGCAGAGGACAACTCCAAACGATCTCCGTTTCACTGATCGTAATAGATGCCCAGAAAAGCTCCCAAAACTCACGATAGCCTTGCCATAGCCCCCAAACGCCGAGTAGAATGAAGAATGCACTGATAACGGCCTCGAGCCACGCTCCCTCAGTTGCGCATCCATGAGCCGCCCATATGGCCAAACATATATCGGAAATGAAAAGGATATACCAACCCGGGCGAGCATAAAATCGTATCTGGTTATCCGGCTTGAATTTTTTCTTCATTTTATGCTTGTAACCATCCTTTTAATCACTCTAACAGTGAAACGGCCAACACCAGATGTAATGCTTGACAGCCCCTCTTCGGCAATTGCGCCGGCCCATTTCTTTGCGCTGACTTTCATAGCACGTGTCATTTCCTTTTTCTCTTGTATTTTTCCCGATTTCTGACCATGTTTCCGGCATAGAGTGGCCATCTTATATAACACGCTACTCCGAGCGTCAGGAATACAACGGCGCACGCAGTCAAGAATACGCTCGTGACAATTGTGCTCTCATGTATGAAAAAGGCGAGCATTGCCGCATAGGCCGTTACAAATGCGCCCAGATTCACCCAAAACAGCAGATAATGCCACAAAATCACTTCTTTTCTGATGTCCAAAAACAAAAACTTTTTCCAGAATCCTTTCTGTTTCTTTCGGCTTTTTACGCGTTTCTTCCCCTTGCAGAACTCCACATCGTCCTGTAAGGCAACCGAGAACACGCAGTAATTAAGGCAGTAAAATACAAAAAAGAGCACTGAAAAGGCAACAAATGGAAATATGTGCATAAATAGCCCTCTCACGATTAAGTTATGGATGAAAGAATTTTTGCGGTAGCCGCAGACTTCAAAATTGGCTTTATCAGATACTCTTTATATAAAGTTTTAGTTTGTGAATAATAGTATTTTATTCCTTGTTTAGCAACTTGCGCCGAACCTGAAAATAACTTTTTAGTTAGTCTCTTATTCAATGTATCAAGTTTTACTGTATTTTTCATTCCCTTTCCTCCGGGGATTGCCGAAATACCGCCTATGAATCCGTCAATAACCATGTCGCCAACATCAAAGCTTTTAAGTCCCCCGTTATCTATTGCTTGATTCGCGGCATTTTGAGCCATTGAAATTGCAGTATTTCCAAGAATTGATGCGCCCAACCCAACGCCTGAAGCAGCGAGTGCACCGCTTACTAAACCACCAGCTGCTGAGACGCCAATCTTCGCCCATGTTTTTCCATCTGAAAGTGCGTCTAATCCGCCTTCTTTTACAGCATCTACCGCAGTTGAAACGGCGTTTACAACAGCACCGACAACGGCGCCAACAATAAAGTTCCAAAAATCGCCGGTTTCATCACTGCGACTTGTGGGGTTATTCCCACAATACGCGAACATATTGCAGGAAACAGCGTCGCTGGAATCGGTACTGCTGTAGACATCCGCATTGATAAACCGTCTGGTTGCGGGGTCGTAGTAACGGGACTGCAAATAATAGAAGCCGGTTTCGGAATCGTAGTAGTAGCCGCGATAACGCAGAGGGTTGGTGCTGGCCATGCTGCCGGATTGCGAGAGAATATTGCCCCATGCGTCGTAGGTATAAGTAGCGTAGACTGCTTCCGTCAGGCCATTGAGATTCCCGTTGGAGTCCCTCGACGGCAGGGAGCGGAAAATCTTAACCACGTCGCCCTGCTGGTTCAGCGCATAGAAGTATGTTATGTAACTGCCGCCATTATTGGTGGAATACTTGACTGCAAAGGGGCGGCCTTGTGCATCGTAGGAGAAGATCATGATCTTAGCCGTGCTGCCGCTGCCGATCTTCTCATAAACGACCTTGCCGTTCAGCGTGCGGTACTCGTGCGCGACGCTGCCCACCTTTTTATAGGTGCGAATGCCGTCGGCGTCGTATCGGTAGGCCGACGTCCTGCCGCCGGTCGTGATCTGCGCGAGCTGCCGCCCGTTTTTCCACGTCAGGCCGGTGTAGGTCGTCCCGTTATACCAGTTTTTGGGGTTGCCGCTTGCGTCGTAGGAGATCGTCGTGCCGCCGACCTTGGTCAGCAGGTCGCGCCACTGGGAGTCGCCATAGGTGTAGGTCTGAACGGTCGCGCCGTTTTTCTGCACGCTTTGGAGGTTCCCGGCTGTGTCGTAGTTATATGTATACGTGACAGACGTACCGGTCGTATCGGTATTGCTGCTGTACGTATAGCGCGTCTCCGTCCTGAGCTGGTTCTGCCCGTCATAGGTATAGCGAACCTTTGTGCGGCGCGCCGAGCTGCCGGAGGCCAGTTCGGCTTCCTGAAGCTCCGTGATGTTGCCAAGCGCGTCATAGACGTAGCGGTCGCCCGCGATCAGGCTGCCGTTCGGCATACGGTAGTTAAAATACTCCGTCCGGGTGGTGGCCTTTCCGCCGGTCGTGTAATAAGACCTCGCGACGGTGAACAACGTGCCGCTGCCGTCCGTGACGGTGGTCTTTTGCAGCCGCCGCAGCGCATCATAGGTGAAATGCAGCGTCTGCTCCGCCGTTGTTCGGAAGGAGGTCATGCTGCCGTCGGTGGCATCGTCGTAGGAATAATATTCCGTGTAGGTCTTGCCGCCGAGCGTCCACGACTGCCGCGAGAGGCGGTTATAGCCGTCATAGATGTGCTCCGTGCGCTGCACCGTGCCGCCGTCGGCGTCCAGCTCCGCGCTGCGGATCAGGCGGCCGAGGGAATCGTACTCGAAACGATAACTCGCAAGCTCGCCCGTCGAATCGCCGTAGCTCAAGCGCGCAAGAGAGCCTTCTGCGTTGTAGGCATAGGCAACGTAACTACCGCTATTATACGACTTCCTGACCAATCTGTCAAACCGGTCATAGGTATAGCTGACGGAATCGCCGTTGGCGTAGGTCGTGGATTTCAGGTTGCCGCCGCGCGCGGTGTCGTCGTTGACATAATTATAATAGGTATTGGTGGAAAGGGTGCGGCTGCCGACCTTGGTCGCGGTGGTCTGACCCCAGACATTATAGGCAAAGTTATAATACTGGTGCTGCGCCGCACCGCTGCGGTAGGTCTTGCGGTCGAGCTGCGACAGACGCCCGCCGGAATAGGTGTAGCCGATCGCCGCAACGCCCGACTGATAGGTGCTCTTGGCGCGGCCGCTGCTGAGGTAGTATTCATAGGTCGTCTGCCGCCCGGCCGCGTTCGTCGACGTCGCGAGCAGCTCCGTCTGACCGTTATAGGTATAGGACGTCGTGCTGCCGTTGGCGTCCGTGACGGAGGACGTGTGGTTGCGGTCGGCCGTCGGGGTCGCGCTGCTTTGCAGGGCAAGGGAGGCATTTCCATTGGAATCCTTGCCGACCAGCCGCGCGCCGGTCGTGTTGCCGGATTTGTTATAGGACGTCGTGGCCGTCAGTGAGCCGACGGTGGTCTTGGTCACGTCGTGGGCATTGTTGTACTCATAGCTGTACTTCGTGCCGTTGGCGGCGGTGTATTGCAGCAGGTCGACGCCGTTGGAATCATACTGCGCGTTCTCCGTGCCCGTTCCGGTCTGCGTCGCGGCGGTCACGTTGCCCTTCTCGTCATAGCGATAGGTCTGCACCGGCTCCTGCCGCAGGGAAATGTTATCAAACCAAGCCGTACCAGAGTTGTAGTCGTAGGCGCAGTAAATATGGATGTTTTTCACCGTTTTGCCGCTTCGCTTTGGCACGATGGTTCCGACAGAACACTGCCAGTCCGTACTCGACCACTCAAAAGGAACACTTTGCGTTTCAGCGGTGCTTGTGTCTGTGTAAATAATCTCTGCGATTAGGCCGAAATAGCGTTTTCCCCACTCATATTCCCGCACAGAATTCGGCGCAGCATACTCCGCCAATGCCCAGCCGGAAAGCAGGAAGGTCGTGTCGGAAGAACAATTCAATGTAATAGTCTGACTTGCACGCCGGATGGCATTCTGACTTCCAGTCACTTTCACGCCGGATGTACCAAAGGGCTTTAATGTGGTAGTGAGAGACGACTTGCTCATGCCGTTGATTGACCAGTTGCCGGACAGCGTGTTCTCAAAGCTTCCGTTTTGCAGCAGATTATAGGTCGAGGCGGCTTCCGCCTGCTCTAATTGCAGGTCGTCCAGATAAGCCGTGCCGTTGCAGCCGCTGAGCTTAAACAGGAAGCGGTAGTTGCCGCTGCCTGCGGGCGTATAGGTTGCGCTGACACGCTGCCAGCCGTCCTCCATAGCGGCGTTTGGCTTGGCGTCCGTGAGCAAATGCGTTTCCAGCGTCGTGCCGCTGCTGTTCTGCACAAGCAGCTCCAATTTCGCACCGCTGTTCCAGTTCATATAGGAACTGGCGGAAAAATAGGCCGACAGCGTGTAGGGCTTCCCACCGGTCAGCGATGCGCTGCGGTAAATTCCGGCGTAGTTGCTGCTTGTCGCACTGGAAGAAAGGTAGAGATTTAGTCCACCTGTACCATGACGGCGGTTCTCATCGTTTGTGATAGTAGTTCTTGCAGCGGCACTGGCGTTTGCGCTGCAAGAGGAAGTCCAGCTATCTGTGCTCTTTTCAATGCCGCCGTCTATGAGCAGATTGACTGCTGTCATACCGGATGAACCTATGTCGAGCGTGCGATTATTCTTGCGACTTGTTCCACTGTTCTGCACATAGGAAGCCGCCGAGCTGCCAAGGACCTCGGTGCTGTCCGTATTGGTCGTGTAGGTGCAGACCGTACGGCCCCAGTTGTCGAAGAGCACTTCCTGTCGCAAATCGTCGCTTGTTTCTTTTTTATGGTCTGCGCCCCAATCACGGTAGCTAGAGCGGTTCAGACCATTCCAGCAGCTTACGATGTTACCAATCACATGGGTTGTGCCGCTCAGATAGTATTCGTAAAACTGATTAACGGTGCCGTCAGAATCATAGGTGTAGCAGATTCCATAATTCGCTTCCTGATCATAAGCGCAAGTCATCCCGTAGGTGTTATAGGTGTAATCCGCTTTCGCACCATCTGGATAAACGACATAGTCCAGATAGCGAATACCTCCGGAGGTATTGTAATAGAAGAGAGTTTCCCGTCCGGCTTCATCGTAGACACCGGTAATGTTGTTGTTGGAATCATAAACGAAGCGTGCCAACTGTTCCGAACTTCCGCCGTTGTTCAGCCGCCAAATCGAGGTAAGCTGATTATGAACCGCGTTTGTTGGACGCCATGTGGTAGAGGCTGCTCCGTTAAAGGTGCTATAGTTATAGCAATAGTAGATGCCGTTGCCGTAGGCGTCTTTTGTGTAGGTGAGGATGCCGTCGCGGAAGAAGGTTTCGTTCCCGTAATCGTCGGTCATTTTGAAATTGGTATGACCGGTTTCGGAAACAAGCGTGATTTTCAGGCCAAGGCCATCTTCGTCTTCGTAGACACCGCTGGAGGTTTCATAAAAATAATGTTGCGTTCCATCGCCGTCCGTGTAGACCCAGTAAAGCGTATTGGTGTCATCTTCTGCAATCCGCACAGATTGAATGCACTGCTGGGCAGAGAGCTTCCAGCCGCCGCCAAGGATCATATTTTGGAAATCTCGTGTATAGCTATCTGAAGAAGATCCGAAGTAGCTGTTGTTCAGTGCAGAGTTATACACCAAAGACAGGCTGAACGGCATAACATTGCTGTCCGAAGTGATGATAGGATTCTCTATCGTCAGACGCTGCATATGGTCGGAAACATAACCTGTACCTGCACGGCCGGCACTTTGTGTCTGGTAGGTATAGTAATCCTCCAGGCCGAAGTCATTCCGATAAGTCACTGCAAAATAGGTGTTGCTTGCAGAAGTGTAAAGGGTTGAAGCAATCCGTTTGGAGGATGAGCAGTCAGATTTTAGGAGCAATGTACGATTCTGCGTGCCGTTTTGATACCAGTCTCTTACCGCTCTGGTAAGGTCGAGGGCAATGTAAGTTCTCGTTGTTGAAGATGTCAGTTTAGTAAAATCCTCGATCCTGCTGTTGTAATTTGTTGCGCCGCCTGGATGTACATTATTCCATGTCATGTTTTTCAGCCAGTTATCGTAAGTTTGGCCAGAACTCTTATCTATGGTCAGACGATGCGCTTCCATCATCATATAATTTGCCGAGGAATCGTTGCTGAATGTGCTGTGGCGAACGTTGATCGCTGCATTGGTCACAACACTTCCGGCAGGCAGCGACGGAAGTGTGTTGATGTGCGTGATGATCTGATACTCGCCTCCGTTATTTAGCGCGGTATAGCCGATATAGTGAGAAGTGCCGGAATAGGTAGTAGCTGGATTACCGGAAAAAATATAACTCCATGATAGAGGATTCGAGCTTTGCAGCTTAAAAATCGTTGGGTCAATAGCAACCGGGAACTGTGCGGTGTTCATCCATTCCGCATCAGCCTCTACGCAGAGGAGATATTTCCCATCTGCAAGATTGTCAAGCGTATATGCTGCTGCATCGGAATACGTATTTGACGAATCTATCATGTAGGGCGCAGGAATGATATAAATGGGTGTTTGTTCATCATCCACCAAAAGAATGGAACCGTCCTCCTGCATGATCGGCATCAAACCGTCAAGTTGCATGACGAAGGAAAACTCATAGCAATCCCGTGGTTGGTTGACAATGATGCTCTCTTTGATGTTGTAGCCAAAAACCTCATATTTGAGATCAACGCTATCATAGACATTCTCGTATAATAAAGATGACGAAAGCGTATCTGGGAGGAATGAGGTTTCCGCTTCAGTGGAAACCGACATAGCTTCGCTGCCGTCTTGAATCTGTGCTTCCACAGCTCCGTGGAACTGAAGTGCTTTTTCAGCAAATACGGCATCCGATTGTGTAACGGAATAAGATGCATCCTCCGTTGTAGTTGGTGTCGTAATCTCGGATACTCCCTGTTTTGGCATCGGTTCCGTAGCTTCCGACACTGAAGCAGATTCAGAAGTCTCTGGATTTAAGGTACTGTCTTCCGGAGAAGTCGTTTGCGTAACGTCCTCCTCAGCATCGGCGGATGTGCCAAACAAAGACAGGTGGACAGAATAATCACCAAACGAGGTAGAAAACAAGTCACCACCCTGCAGATTTGCTGCAAAGCTCAGGTACTCCTGCCCGTTACGGGCTGAATACACCTTGGCTGTGTTCACACTATCAAAATAAAGAGTATTGTCAATATCCTGCCACTGTCCGTTTTCATCCTCGTAATGGACAGGAGTGGCATACTGTACTGCAATGTAACTGCCGTCATTCATGCGAAATTGCTTGATGTTTTCTTCGCGCAGTGCCTCTACTTCAAAGGAAATGTCTGCTGGCATCGATTCTTCTGCCGCCAGTTCTTCAAAAGGCGCAATGATATCCTCCGACTCCTCTGATAAAACAACATCTTCTGGCGTGAATTCATCTTCGTCCACGGCAAGAACCTGCACTGGAAGGAGTTGAATTAGCATAGCAAGCGTTAAAAACACTGCAAGGGAACGCAAAAAATGAGATTTCATTGTTTTTCTCCTCTCTAGCTTTGTAATTTAATTGCTATGTTTATTCTGACCTTGTGACCCTATCTCAACTACCCATTGGAATCATCTCCATCGTGTCATAGGGCAGAAACACCCCTCAATATTATATTTCTCAAGAGCTCCCTAATCAGATATTTTTCAATTTTGATTTTGTAAGAAATGCACATTTGGCCGCCTTTACTTTTGTCCCATACTGTACATTTTGATTATATCAGACGACTATCCTAAAAACAATATAATTCTAAAAATCGTGAAGAAATAATTTGAATTACTGTGAGTTGCGTTTCTGGACTCAGCGCCAGCAAGTCTTGTAGCATCCGGCTGATAACTAAATAAACAAAAGACGCCTGACTACTCACATTATTTGGTGTCAGTCCGGCATCGATTTAGTTTTCAGATTCTATACCGTTTCCGGCTATAGAGATATCCGTGTAACAGTCCTTACTCTTGAAGCACCTGCGCAGATAATCATGTCCGCCGTCAACTGTACACGCACAGCAACTACAGGTCACATACTGGTGTCGGTCAGTAGATTCGATTACATCGCCGCACAGATCGCAGTGGATAGCATTTTTGATTATTTTCACAGTCTGTGTCCTCCTGTTACAATCATATTTGCCTTGGAAGAGTGGCAGCAGCTACGAGCCGAGGCGTCTCGTTGCCTAATCTGTTAGAATAGGAAGGTAATGGTCTGACCTGTTCCTCCAAAGGCTTCGCGCCCGTAGATAAGTCAGTCAGCCATCCTCCTATTCGCAGCGTTCGATTTGTGCAGGTTGAGCTGTGTGTTCGTGTCACCAAACAGATAGAATCGGCAATGGGTAAGGATGGCTTAAGTCCATTGCAAATTCTTTTCAGGAGTGACAAATATGAACGCGCAGGTATTGATGTTTCCAGCAGAAAGAGCACCGTGGCCGTGCCTCGGCCTTTTGGCGAGGTTGTGAAGCTGCCCTTCGATGTGCGCCACAGTGCCGAGAATCTGGCGGCACTGGCAGAGCAGCTCAAATCCATCGAGGGTGAAACACGGGTGGTCATGGAACACACCGGATGCTACTATGAGAGCGTCCGGTGTGCTCCATGAGGCCGGACTTTATGTTTCAGCGGTAAACCCTTTTCTCATCAAGGAATACGGTAACAATTCTCTCCGTAAGGTCAGGCGGATGCGATGAAAATCGCCAAATACGCTCTTGACAACTGGGCCGAATTGCGGGATTATACTCCTGTGGATACAATTCGATACGAACTGAAAACCCTGAACCGGCAGTTCCAGTTGGCCTCCAAGCAGAAAACCACAACCGCAAACAACCTCATCGCGCTTCAGGAACAGTCTTTCCCCGGCATCTGCAAGCTGTTTGACAGCCCTGTGCGCAGCGACGGCACACAGAAGAGGCTCATGACTTCTGGCACGTCGATTGCGTCCGCAGCGGCAGTCAGAACGCTTTTGCCGAGCGCTACCGCAAGTGGTGCAAGCGAAACCGCTACCAATTCAGCATGGAGAAAGCCGCCGAGGTGTACGCTCTGGCAAAATCTGCTGTTGTGCTGGCGCAGAAAACCTCCGTCACAAAAACGCTTGTTCAGGAAGCGGCGAATCAGCTCACAGCAATCTTCCACAGCGCGGAAACTTACCGCAGTGAGATGAACAAGCTGGCTTCTCAGCTCCCGGAATACCCAGTTGTCATGGAAATGTACGGCGTTGGGGAATCCCTCGGCCCGCAGCTCATGGCGGAGATTGGGGATGTCCGCCGCTTTGAGCGGAAGCAGTCGCTTGTTGCCTTTGTAGGTATTGACCCGGCACCGAGCGAATCTGGCGACTATTGCTCTCGCAGCAACAGGACTACAAAACGCGGCTCTCCCTATCTGCGCAAAACGCTGCTCAACATCATGACCGTACATTTACAACGTGCCCCAGCGGATGAGCCGGTGTTCCAGTTCCTGGACAAGAAGTGCGCCGAGGGTAAGCCGTACTATGTTTACATGACCGCTGCGGGGAACAAATTTCTGCGCCGTTACTACGGCAAGGTGATGGCTTATTTCTCTACTCTTGAGGGGCTGCCGCCTGTGGACATGGATTCAACCGGTCTGCATCACGCAGAGTAACCATCTGCTATCTGACCTTTCAGGTCGGCGCTTTTGCGGCGTCCTTTTTGTGTCGCAATTCTTCTCTATCTGTTGCCTGCAAATTTTTCTTCTGTCAAGTCCGCTTTTGGACTTGACTTTTTATTTGCAGGCTTATCTCCGCTCTACAAACCATCGACAGATGTTGTTTCCGGTAAGGTTCGCACTGCGTTCAAAAACCAGATGGCTCTGGTGACCGCCAATTCATATCGTATAGCGGTCGCCCTGGCCTCCAGCTTTCAGTGCGGGAGTTTGACGGATATTGGACACACGGTCTATCTCATATTTCTCTCCTTCCTCCCAAGTGATGATCCATGGGAACATCGTGCCGTCAGCGGCAAAATCAGCTTTGACGGCTACATATACTTTCAGCGGCTTATTCACCGTAGCAGTCTGCATCATCCGGCACCTCCATGTTGGCAAGGAACTTGCTCTGCGCCGAGATTGGCGGCTCTATCAGCTTATAGCCCTTCCACTTTAGTACACGGAATTTAAAATCAAGCAGTTCCGCTGGGACGCGGAGCATTGCAGCAGCAGAGAAAAAAGTGGTATCACGGTTGAGTGTTTCAAGGACATCCTGGTCTCTGAGTAAATACTCGGCAGCAAACAGATTGGCGTCCTTCTCCAACAGCGAGCTCTCATCGAATAGGCCGATATCGTGAAATGCGTGAACACCCGAATGACGATGTAGCACCGCATGACCCAGCTCATGGGCTACAACGATTCGCTGAACCGCTTCTGGCAGATCATAGTTGACCGTGATCGTTCGTATCCGCTTGCTCTCTAAGTAAAACCCTTTTATGGCATCTGGGGCGTTTCCGAGAGCCTGACTGAGCAGAAGGATGTTCATATCCTCGCAAAGCCGGAACGGATTGCTTTCGTGGTATTTCTTTTGTAGGGCTTCGACTGCGCCGCACACTTCTGCGTATGACACAGGCTCACCTCCTCCTTATGTAAAATGGGTATACTGCCCCCATGCTGTAATTATACAATGGTAACTGTCCCATAAAACGGACATCACTTATTTTTGCGACCGAATTTTACCTTTGCTTCATCCTTGCAGGCGACATACGCCCGCATGACCGCCTCAAAGAACTGGTCTTTCTGTTCCTGGGACAGTTCACCACCTGCGAACAACGCAGCATTGTCTCGGAGAAGCTGGTCAACATCACGGGCTCCGGAAGATCCGTACCGTTCACGGGCTTCTTCAAGATAGCCGTCTTTCTCAATGTCGGCCATTGGGTCGAGGCAGGAATCGTCGGAAAGATACTTTGAGGATACGCTCAGCGCTTTTGCGAGCTTCAACATCGTGGAAGCCCTGGCAATTGCGCCGCCGGACTCATAGGAAGCAATTGTCCGCTTGGAAACGCCAGTGCTATCAGCAAGCTGTTGTTGGGTCAGACCCGCTTGCTCTCTGGCTACCTTGATCTTGTCCGAGAAAGTCATAGGATACCTTCTTTCGATAAATTTCATCTCGCAACTTCATCAACTTCATCTGAGCTATTGACAAAACTTCATTGTCAGACTATTATGTAGGTGAAGTTTGATGAAGTTACGCATATAATATACTTCACTTTCTTCACCTTGTCAATAAGTTTTGATGAAGTTTTGTTGAAGGAGATAGAATTATGCAGAATCACGCCATTCTCCACAGTGATCTGAATTGCTTTTACGCTTCCGTTGAGACAATGCTCGATCCACGCCTCCGGGGCAAAGCCATTGCGGTCTGTGGAAGTACAGAAGGCCGCCAGGGGGGGGGATTGTCCCAGCAAAGGAATGCTGCGTTTATTGGTTCGAGTAATAATTGTGCTCAATTTGCATTTGAACTATTGACAATCAGCGGTTCAACAATTATAATTATCGTACCAACTCAAGGAGGAAAGATATGTCACGTCAATTTGATGAACACATGGAAGGAAAATTCGAAGTGCTCGGTGAAACATATGAGGTTGTTGAACCTGAGAATTTTGAGGAATTATTGCAAGCGCTCCATGTTAGGGAGGTAATTCAAACCGCCATAAGTAGCCTTATGCATGACGAAGATTCTAGCAGACTTTGTACACTTATGGACGAGCAGAATGATTTCATCCAGGAATACCTTGATTCCATCGGAAATTTTGACAACCGCTACCTTATCAGCAACATTGCTTTTCTTGCTAAAAAAAATAGCCTGCGCATCGGAGAAATTGAAAATATGCTTGGTCTAAGTGCAGGTTATATTTCCAGGACAGCCAAGGAGAATTCTGCAAAAAAGCTAAGCATTGATGTCGTATGGAAAATCGCTCGTTTGTTTGAAGTTGACATCAGACACCTACTGGAAACGGATCTGCAGATTCCAGATTCCAATTCTGATCTTGCAGCCAAATTCCTTGAAAAAGTCTACCGAGATACTGAGTCTGGTCTTGTTGAATGGCAGTGCAATGGCGGAGTCATAGCAGCACTCGATGATAGCTTCTCTGGATCTGGTCTTGTCACTTACGAAAAGGACAAGCCGTACTATCACTCTATGTATTTGAACCGAGATGCTCGTTTCGTGCTTGCGGATGATATCTTCGCCTGCGAGAATATTGCTCTTGAGGCGGAAGTACTAATCGTTCCGTTTTACCTTGAAAGTTCGGGTGAGCAAGCCATGCAGTATGAATTCATCTTCCGACACTCTATCGATGATGAAAACGATCCCAAATATGGGTCCTACTATTTTACTCGCATGTTTACGACAGCTGATGACCCCTTCTCCCATCTGGACAGTCCTGCAGGCAGATTGTATAAGTTGCTCAAGGATCGTGAATACGATACAAGAATGTCGTCGGGGGCCAAAGCAGTCATCACCAGCTATCTGAAGTCTGGACTGAAGTAATCGGAGGTACCTATATATGGAAGAAAACATTGTTTCCAAGCCTCACCTCATCAAAACCCCCGTTCACAAGATTCCTATCGGGGAGCCCGTTAAAAATCCAGACGGGCACTACAGCATTCGGATTAAGAAGCCGAAAGGAAACGAATACGAGGAGCTATCCCTTGATCATCTGATTTCGATGGTGGTAATGGAAGCAGACTCCCATCCTAAAACAAAGCAGGTTCCTCATTTAGAGGGAGCCGCTTCCACCTAGTAATTTAATAGGCTCAAGACGAGCGAAACCAGTGTGAGTTTGGCCGACACGAGCATCTTACGGATACCATATCCGTGGATGTTTGTGTCGGCTATTTTATTTTTCACGAAAGGAGGTATTTGTCTATGACCCAAGTCAAGGATCTAAACCGAAAGCGAGTATGCGATATCAGCGATGATGGAAAGAGTGCCTACATCCGCCGTGGAGACTGCATAACCAAGATTACCGCCGACACGGACGGCAATCTTAAGGTCACTTACGAAAAGTCCATCAAAGCATCATAATCCAACAATCACTAACAACGATCCGCCAGAACGCAAGACGGCAGTGCGGGATCTGAGTTCTCTCTTATGGGAGAAGCAGGTCTCACCCTGCCGTCTTTTCTGTTTCCAGCGGATTTTGCGGCTCTGGACGGATTCATCGGATCTGAAAGGAGCTACATATGAAAATCAAATACGCATTCTTGGACGGAACAGTGACGGAGGTCGAGGTTTCTGACGAAATCGGTGTCGTCATTATCGACAGCCGTAAGGCGGAGCACGCGCAGGACGAACGCCATCGCTACCATTGCTACTCCTACGACGCCATCGACTACGAAGGCGAGGAGTACGGTGCTTGCGATGAATATGCTGTGGAAGATGATTCGGCAGAACAGAGCGCTCGTATCCAAGAAGCATTCTCGCATTTGACTGCCACCCAGCAGCGCCGGCTTCGGCTTTACGCAAACGGCAAGACCCTGCGGGAAATCGCTGCCATCGAAGAGGCCAGCTTTCAGTCTGTTTCCGAGTCCATCGAGGCAGGCAGAAAAAAGTTTTTGAAAATTTTCCGCCAGACACCCTGACAAATCCACGATTTTTCTGGGTACACCGGAAGGCAACAAAATACGAGCCCTCCGGAAAGGACGGTAACCCCGTATGAGACACAACTTGAATATCCGTGTTTCAGACAAGCCCAGAAACGGCGGCGTAGTTGCTTGCAGAACGGTCAGCATCCGCGAGAAACTCTTCACCCTGCTTCTGGGTCCCAAGCAGAAGGTCATGGTCGTAGTTCCCGGCAACTCGGTCGAGTCCATTGCCATCACCGAAGTTCCGATGGGAGGTGGTGTACATGAGTAAGGTCAAGCTCCTGCTCGATGTGGTCGAGGATCTTCGCTCACTGGCGGACAGCGTTCAGGCTGTGGCAGATGCCATGCTGCAGAATGAGCCGACTGTCGATGCAGAGGCGAAGACGCCTGCACCCGCTCCCAAGAAGAAACTGACGCTGGAAGAAGTCCGAGCAGTCCTCGGTGAAAAGAGCCGAGCCGGATTCACGGCCGAGATCCAGGCGCTCCTCAAAAAGTACGGCGCTCCGAAGCTCTCCGGCATCGACCCCAAGCACTACGAGGCACTGCTCAAGGATGTGGAGGTGCTGAAAGATGCCCCCTAATCGTCACGCAGTCCTCTCGGCCTCTTCCTCCCACCGCTGGCTCCACTGCAATCCATCCGCAAGGTTGGAATTGGAGTTCGAGGACAGAGAAACGGAAGCCGCAGCCGAAGGCACCGCCGCTCATGCGCTGGCGGAACACAAGCTCCGCAAGGCGCTGAAGATGCGCTCCACCCGCCCGGTCAGCAAGTACGACTCCGACGAAATGGAGATGTACACGGACGGCTACCTGGAATTCGTTCTGGAAGCCATCGAGGAAGCCCGGCAGGACTGCCCGGACCCCAAGGTGCTCATTGAGCAGCGGCTGGACTTCTCCTGCTATGTGCCGGACGGCTTCGGCACCGGCGACTGCCTCATCGTGGCAGACAAGCTCCTCCACATTATCGATCTGAAGTACGGCCAGGGCGTGTTGGTGAATGCCGAGGAAAATCCGCAGATGATGCTGTATGCGCTCGGCGCACTCCGTATCTTCGATTGTCTCTACGACATTGAGACAGTTTCTATGACCATCTACCAGCCGCGCCGAGAGAATGTCAGCACCTGGGTCATTTCCGTTGCCGAGCTTCGGGATTGGGCGGAAAAGACACTGAAACCCAAGGCCGAGCTTGCCTTCAAAGGCGAAGGTGAATACTGCCCCGGAAGCTGGTGCCAATTCTGCAAGGCGGCGGTCAAGTGCCGAGCCAGAGCCGATGCCAAGCTCCAACTTGCCAAATACGAGTTTGCCCAGCCGTCTCTGCTTTCCGATGCGGAGATCGGCGACATTCTCAGCAAGCTGGAGGACCTTACCAAATGGGCAAATGAGCTCATGGACTACGCCCAGGACGCAGCGGTCAACCACGGAAAACAGTGGCCCGGCTACAAGCTGGTGGAGAGCCGCACCAATCGCAAGTACACCGATGAGGATGCCGTTGTCGCTGCTGCCCGTGCGGCCGGGTATACCGACATCTTCAAGAAGTCCCTCATTCCCATCACTGAGATGGAGAAGCTCATGGGCAAAAAGACCTTTGCTGAGATGCTCGGCAGTCTGGTCATCAAGCCCAAAGGAAAGCCGACGCTCGTTCCCGCATCCGACCGGCGTCCGGCTATTTCGACCACGGGTGCAAAACAAGACTTTACCGACTATAAAGGAGAACTGTAATTATGGCTAACAAGATGAATTCGACCAAAGTTGTGACCGGCGTTGTCCGCCTGTCCTACGCAAACGTGTGGGAGCCTGCCTCCATCAACGGCAGCAACCCCAAGTATTCCGTATCCCTCATTATCCCGAAATCCGATAAGCAGACCCTCGACGCTATCAACGCAGCCGTGGACGCTGCCATCAAGGAAGGCGTCGCCAAGTTCGGCGGGAAGATTCCCAATAAGGCGGCTCTGAAGCTCCCGCTCCGTGACGGCGATACTGAGCGTGACGATGAAGCCTACAAGAACAGCTTCTTCGTAAACGCCAACAGCACCACCGCGCCCCAGATTGTGGACCGCAGCGTTCAACCGATTCTCGACCGTTCCGAGGTGTATTCCGGCTGCTACGCCAGAGTGTCCGTAAACTTCTACGCCTTCAACTCCAACGGCAACCGCGGCATTGCCTGTGGTCTGGGCAACATTCAGAAGGTTCGTGATGGTGAGCCTCTCGGCGGCAAGTCCTCTGCGGCTGACGATTTCGCCACCGACCTGGACGACGACTTCCTGTCCTGAGAAAGGAGTGCAACACAATGGAACTGATTCAGAACATCCTGGTAACCGCCCTCCTTGGCATCTGGGCCTGCCTCAGCATCGGCTTCTTCGTTTGGTTGGTGCAGGGCATCAGCAATGACCACAAGCGTGAAAAGCGTGAGAAGGAACAGGCTTCCCGTGACCTGGAATACCACGAGAAGCGCATGAAGGAATTGAAGTAACCCCAGACGGCTCTGTGGGTGGCAGAAATTGACCTCTGCCACCCATATTCCGTAGGAAGGAATGCGTATGAAAACACTTAGCATCGATATTGAGACATTCTCCTCAGAGAACCTCACCAAATGCGGCGTGTACCGCTATGCCGAAGCCCCGGATTTCGAGGTACTGCTTTTCGGCTACTCAGCAGACGGTGCTCCGGTGAAGGTCGTGGATCTGGCTGCCGGAGAAACGATTCCTGCTGATGTCCGCTCTGCGCTGACCGACCCTGCCGTGACCAAATGGGCATTCAATGCACAATTCGAGCGCGTGTGTCTGTCCCGCTATCTTGGATACCCAACCGGACAATATCTCGACCCGTCCTCCTGGCACTGCACGATGGTCTGGGCGGCGACCCTTGGACTGCCGCTTTCGCTGGAAGGCGTCGGTGCCGTGCTGGGTCTGGAAAAGCAGAAGCTCAAAGAAGGCAAAGACCTCATCCGGTATTTCTGCACTCCGGCAAAAGCAAGAGACGGTTCGCCCATTCGACATTATCCGACAGATGCGCTGGAGAAATGGTCGCTTTTCAAAGCCTACAACCTTCGGGATGTGGAAACGGAAATGTCCATTCAGCAGAAGCTCTCCAAGTTCCCGGTCACGGAGTCGGAGTGGCGTAACTACACCCTCGACCAGCAGATCAATGACCGGGGCATCATGCTCGACCGCACCCTCGTCACCCAGGCGATTCGCTGTGATGAACGCTTCAAGCGGACGCACATGGAGCAGGCCCGCTCGGTGACCGGCTTGGATAACCCCAACAGTCCGGTGCAGCTCAAGGCGTGGCTTGCCGAAAAAGGCGTGGAGGCAGATTCACTCTCCAAAGCCGCCGTGGCGGATATGCTCGAAAAAGCGGACGGCGAGGTGGAGCTTGCCCTCTCCCTTCGACAGGAACTTGCAAAGAGCAGCGTCAAGAAATACACCGCCATGCAGACGGTAGTCGGCTCGGATGACCGTGCCAGAGGGCTTATCCAGTTTTACGGGGCCAACCGCACCGGCCGCTATGCCGGTCGGCTCATCCAGGTGCAGAACCTGCCGCAGAACCATCTGCCGGATCTGGACACCGCACGGGCACTGGTCCGCAGCGGCAATACGGACGCCGTGGAAATGCTCTATGACTCCGTACCGCTGGTACTGTCCGAGCTTATCCGCACCGCCTTTGTGCCGAAACCCGGCTGCCGTTTTTATGTGGCAGACTTCTCCGCCATCGAGGCGAGGGTCATCGCATGGATCGCTGGGGAACATTGGCGGCAGGAGGTTTTTGCAAAGGGCGGCGACATTTACTGCGCTTCCGCTTCGCAGATGTTCCATGTCCCCGTAGAAAAGCACGGCGTGAACGGGCATCTGCGGCAGAAAGGCAAAATTGCCGAGCTGGCTCTTGGCTACGGTGGCTCCGTGGGTGCGCTGAAAGCAATGGGCGCACTGAACTACGGCTTACAGGAAGAAGAACTGAAACCGCTGGTGGATGCCTGGCGTCTGTCCAACCCCCATATTACAAAGTTCTGGTGGGATGTGGACAAAGCGGCTTCCACCTGCGTCCGAGAGCGAACTGCCACAGAAACACACGGCATTCGCTTCTATTATCAGAGCGGCATGATGTTCGTGGTGCTGCCTTCCGGCAGACGGCTGGTGTATGTGAAGCCGAAAATGGGTCTGAACCGCTTCGGCAATGAGTCCGTGACCTATGAAGGTGTCGGCGAACAGAAAAAGTGGCTGCGGCTGGAAAGCTACGGACCCAAGTTCGTGGAGAACATCGTCCAGGCAACGGCAAGGGACATTCTTGCGGAAGCTATGCTCCGGCTGAATGTTGCCGGGTACCGCATCGTCATGCACGTCCACGATGAAGCGGTCATCGAAGCGCCGCCGGATACTTCTTTGGAGAATATCTGCTCCGTCATGGGGCAAACGCCCACTTGGGCATCGGGGCTTCTGCTCCGGGCAGACGGCTATGTCTGCGATTTTTATAAGAAAGACTGAGGTGACCCAAATGGGAGTCAATAAATTTAATTGCGAGGGGTATTACGACCCCACTGCCTACGAGGCACTGACGAAGATCGAGCAGGAAGCCAAGGCACTTCGAGCCTTCCGTCCTGTGGTGTATATCTGCTCTCCGCTGGCCGGGGATATGTTGAAGAACCAGGTGAACGCCCGTACTTACTGCCGCTTCGCCGTAGAAGCCGGGTGCGTACCCATCGCACCGCACATCTATTTCACCCAATTCATGAATGACAATGACCGCAGGGAGCGTGACTTGGCACTGTTCATGGACATCGTCCTACTCTCCAAATGCGCCGAGCTGTGGGTGTTCGGAGAGAAAATCACCAGCGGCATGAGCATCGAGATCGAGAAGGCCAAGCGAAAAGGTCAGCTTATCCGTTACTTTACCGAAAACTGTGAGGAGGTACACAGATGAAGATCGCAGTCGGCAATAGCCGCATGGATAAAAAGTGGAAGAACCAGGACATCTCCTGGGCGGATCTCTGCGCCCGCTGCGGCAGCACCATCCGCACCACCGAAACGGTCGAAGAATACCGCAAGCTGAAAAAGGGTCAGCAGGACGGCATCAAGGATGTGGGCGGTTTTGTTGGAGGGCATCTCCGGGAAGGTCGCCGCAAAAACGGCATGGTGCTGTGCCGCTCTCTGCTCACGCTGGATATGGACTACGGCACCCCGGATATCTGGGATGAAATTACGCTGTTCCGCGATTTCAAGTGCTGCGTCTATTCCACCCATAAACACACGCCGGAGCATCCCCGCCTTCGTCTGCTCATTCCGCTGAAACGGGAGATCAGCGAAGAGGAGTATCCGGCAGTCGCCCGCATGGTGGCAAAGGAGATCGGCATTGACCTCTTTGACGATACCACCTACGAGGCATCCCGGCTCATGTATTGGCCTTCCACCTCCGCCAACGGCGAGTTCTTCTACAAGGTGCAGGACGGCGCAGAGCTTGACCCGGACGAATACCTTTCCCGTTACAACGATTGGCACGACGCCTCCACCTGGCCGGTATCCAGCCGCCAGTCCGAAGTGGTGCAGCACAGCATTGCCCAACAGGCCGACCCGCTGACGAAACCGGGTGTGGTGGGTGCTTTCTGCCGTGCCTATACCGTGGAGGAAGCCATCGACACCTTTCTCTCGGATGTGTATGCGCCGTCTGCCATGAACGGTCGCTATGACTATATCCCTGCCGATTCGTCTGCCGGTGTCATCACCTACGACGGCAAGTTCGCATACAGCCACCATGCCACAGACCCCGTCTGCGGTCGGCTGCTGAACGCCTTCGATCTGGTGCGACTGCACCGCTTCCGTGACCTGGACGATAAGTGCGCACCAGATACCGCCCCCAGCAAGCTGCCGTCCTTCCAAGCAATGTCGGATTTTGCCCTCAAGGACGAGAAAGTCAAAGCGGTCTTTGCCGAGGAGCGCAAAGCCCAAGCAAGCGAAGAATTCTCCGACGAGGACTGGCAGAAAGCCTTGGAGCTGGACAAGGCCGGCAAGGTAAAAAACACGCTGCAGAACCTCACCGTAATTCTCATGAACGACCCGCTTCTGAAACCGCTGGTGTTCAATCAGCTTCTGGACGGCATGGAGATCAAGGGCGATGTGCCTTGGCGGCACCCCTCGAAATTCTGGCGGGATGCGGATGATGCCCAGCTTATCAGCTATGTGGATTCCCACTACGGTACCTTCTCCGCTCGAAACTATGACATTGCCGTGGCGAAGGTCACGGACGACCGCTCCTACCATCCCATTCGAGAGTTCATTGAGAATTTGCCGGAATGGGACGGCATCCAGCGCACGGACACGCTGCTCATCGACTACCTCGGTGCCGACGACAACGAATATGTCCGTGCCGTCACCCGGAAAACGCTCTGCGCCGCCATCAAGCGTGTGCTGTATCCCGGCTGCAAATTTGACTCCATGCTGGTGCTGAACGGTCCCCAGGGTGTCGGTAAGAGCACCCTCATTGCCAAGCTCGCTGGAGAATGGTTCTCCGACAGTCTAAACCTCGGTGATACCAAGGACAAGACCGCTGCGGAAAAGCTACAGGGTTATTGGATTCTGGAGATCGGCGAACTGGCAGGTCTGAAGAAGGCCGAGGTGGAAACGCTGCGTTCCTTCCTCTCCCGTCAGAACGACATTTACCGTGCGGCATTCGGCAAGAGAGCTACACCGCACCTGCGCCAGTGCGTGTTCTTCGGCACCACCAACGCCGAGTCCGGCTATCTGCGGGACACCACCGGAAACCGCCGCTTCTGGCCGGTCAAGACGCCGGGTACGGGCATCAAGCACTCCTGGGATCTGACCCCGGAGCTCATCTGCCAGATCTGGGCGGAAACGCTGGTGTATGTGAAGCAGGGCGAGAAGCTCTATCTGAGCGCCGAATTGGAAGCCCTGTCCAAGGCTGAACAGCGGGAGGCAATGGAGTCCGACGAGCGTGAAGGGCTTGTCCGGCTGTATCTCGACACGCTGCTCCCGGAGGATTGGGACGGCATGGACATCTTCGAGCGCCGCAACTTCCTCACAGGCAGCGACTTCGGCGATACCCAAAAGCATGGTACGGTCAAGCGCACCCAGGTGTCCAACATGGAGATTTGGTGCGAGTGCTTCGGCAAGGAACGTGCCAATATCCGCAGAATGGACAGCAACGAGCTGACCGCCATCCTTGCCCGTCTTGGCTGGAAGCGGCTGGACAGCAAGGTGCGTATCCCGCTTTACGGTCCGCAGTATGTCTTTGTTCCCAAGGAGTGTTCCTAATGAAAATGACTGTACCCGACATCCTTCGGAACAGGTTCCGGGGAGAAGCATACCCGCTCGGCACATTTATGGGAACACCTCATGGGAACGGCGGCGGCCCCATAAGTACCAAAGAAAACAGGCGGTCTTGTTCCTGTGTTCCTAACCTTTCTTATATAGCGAAAGAAGAAGGAATAAAGAGCAACAAGCACGCAATACCCGCATTTGCGCACGTAAAGGACTTTTCGGGTTTTGAGAACACAGGAGGTCAGTATGCGTGAGAAAACGATAGAAGCAAAGCTGGTGCAGACCGTTCGTTCAATGGGCGGTCTTGCACCGAAGTTTACAAGCCCCGGCCTTGATGGAGTACCGGACCGTCTGGTACTCCTGCCCGGCGGCAGAATCGCCTTCATTGAGTTGAAAGCACCGGGCAAAACACTCCGCCCTCTGCAAGTAAGGCGAAAAAGGCAGTTAGAAGCACTCGGCTTTTCGGTGTACTGCATCGATAGCCCCGAACAGATTGGAGGGATGCTCAGTGAAATACAAGGCGCATGACTACCAGGCGTATGCCACGAACTTCATCCTGGAGCATCCAATCTCCGCTGTATTCCTCGACATGGGTCTTGGTAAGAGCATCATCACGCTTTCCGCCATCTTCGACCTTTGCCTCGACAGTTTTCTGGTTCGCAAGTGCAATTATTTATTTCAACTAATTTTTTTTCGAATAGTTTTAATTGTTCTAATGCCAAAGTATTTTTCATCAAAACAGTATCCCTGTTTTCTGTGATACTTCCTTTTCCTTAACTCCTATAATTATATAACGGCTTATTAATATATACAATTTTGCTGGCATTGTACAACCACTGAAAGACTGTAAAAAAGTCTTCATTATACCTTATTTCTGGAAACTTGATGCTTTTGACAACATTTTTTTTTAATAATTTATTCCAAACTGGCCAATCCATAGATTGCACATAAAATTCTGCCATATCCAAATTACTCAAAATCTTTTTTTGTTCTGCAAATTCATATCCTGAAACTCCAGATATTAGCCCTCTATTTATAGTTATCCATCTACAACATACAATATCAGCTTCATCTTCTTTCATTGATTTATACATTTCCAAAAACATTTCCAAATCACAGTAATCATCTGGATCTACAAAGCCAATAAGTTCTCTTTTTGCGCCGGTGTGATAGGCTGAACCTTCTGACCGTCTTTCAGGTTTTGTACTCCTTCGATTACGATTTTATCTCCTGAATTCAAACCGGAAGTAACCAAGTACTCTTTTCCGTTATCCAGATTGAAGATTTTGATTTCTGTATATTTTACCGTGTTGTCCGGTTGCAAAACATAAACGAACTTCTTATCTTGGATTTCTACTGTTGCAGACTGCGGTATAGTGATTACATTCTCCATGGTATAAGGAATCAGAACGTTTGCAGTACCTCCGCTACGCAATACATGTTCCTTATTCGGGAAGATAGCACGGATGCTTACCGAACCGGTAGATTGGTCGATAACACCTGTGATAGCATCTACTTTACCCTCTATATCGTATGTGGAACCATCAATTAATTGCAGTTTGATAGTCGGTATTTTGCTGATTTCTTCTTTGATAGTGCTACCGGACTTGGTCATTGCCAGCAATTCCTTTTCTGTCATTGAGAAGTATACATATACTTCGTCAATCTCGGAAACAGTAGTCATTGGTGTAGCGATAGAAGGGCTTACCAATGCTCCTACACGATAAGGGATATTGTTGATAACGCCATCTGACGGACTTTTAACCTGTGTGAATGACAAGTTCTGTTGAGCAGTGGTCAGTTGCGCTTTTGCTTGTGCCAATTGGGCTTTGGTCTGTGCCAGGGAGTTTTCTGCCATTGCCAGGTCATAGTCACTGATGATTTGCTTTTTGTTCAATTCTTTCTTATTGTCATACGTCATCTGTTGAGTACTCACTGCTGCTTCTGCTGTAGCCACTGCTGCTTTGGCAGTGCGTACAGCTGCTTCGTATTGAGTCGGATCAACAATGAACAACACTTGTCCTTTACGTACAGTTGCTCCTTCGTCTACACAGAGTTTCGTGATGAAGCCCGATACTTGGGGGCGGATTTCTACATCTTGTTTTCCTTTAATTGTAGCCGGATAGGCAGTTGTTAAATTAGCAGTCGTTTTTTGTAACTCTTGTACTGCATATTCAGGAACCTTTCCTGTGTCATTGCCCTTATTGCCACAACTAGACAAGAGGGCTACGCAAAATGCAAATAAAACAATTCTACTTTTCATACTTATAAATATCTGTTTTTTAATTTAATGCGTTTGTTGCCAGTGTGCTGTTCATCCATATAGATAAGGGGGTTAAGGAAGAAAAACCGGAAACTAAATTCCTTAATTTAGTTTCCGGTTGCAAAAGTACTTTAAATTCGGTATTCTTGTTCTCTGATACCGTGTTTTTTAACTATGTTTTTTACTTTATTTTATGATATACAGGAGTCATAATAAAACTTAACTCATAATCCTGATAAGGAAGACGATATTTTTCCAGTGGGATAGCTCCCCAACTGTTGACACAGGCAAGTCCGGTTTGTGCCTTGTCGATACAGAAGTTGGTGAAGTCTGCCTTTTCTACTTCCGGTGAGTGACGCTGGTCTTTGCTGTCGCCGTCATCCAATGACTCGATGGTGTAATTCAGGGCAGAAGCGGAGAAAGGAGCACTCGATACGAATTGCAGTCCGTTGCCACTGATGTTCAGAAGTCTCCACCAGCGGATATCCGTTTTTGTTCCGGTTTCCTGCGGGCGGATGTAGGGATAGAATTGTTCTTCCACTGTCTGGCGATATTTTCCTAACATTGCCGCGTGGTTGCGGTCGGCATAGTTTTCTCCCGGACCACGGCCGTAATATTCTATCTCGTTGAAGTTGACCGGCATACGCATTTGCATACCGAAACGGAACATGTCAGAAACTTTCTTGCTCTTGTCTGCCGCCATCTTTTGGGTAACTTTCACTGCTCCCTTGTTGTTAATGGTGTAAGTCAGCGATAATGTTCCGCCAATCGACTTCATATCATATTCGGCACGAACTACTGCCTGATCGTTTTCAATAGCATGTTTCAGAGAAGTCAGTTTTAGTTCAGGATTCTTCCAGGCGGCATATTTGCGTTGCAGTCCGGCTCCGAAGTCATTGTCGGTCGGTGCGCGCCAGAAGTTAGGAGTCAGTGCGCTGCCATCTTCCATCAGTTGCATGCCGTTGACGTCGTAACGGCAGAGGTAACCATTGTGTTTGTTGAAATCCATAGAGAAGTTTTCACCTTTCACAATCAGGAAGTTGCGGTCGTTGTCCAAAATAGTGGGCACGATGACCGGAAGGTTAGATGCCTGTTGGTTTTCCAGCTTTAGTTCCGGTGCTTTGTAGTCACGGATGCTTAGTTGGTCGTAAGCGATGGTAGCTCCTGCCGGCAGCAGTGTTTCGGCGGCTTTCAGTTTGTAGCTCACGTTGAGCAGCAGTTCTTTACAAGGACAGATGTTCTTTGTGTCAAATGGAATTTGCACTTTCACAGTTTGTTGGGGCGCTACTTTCAGGTCGGATACGATGCCTGTTTGCACTACTTCTCCGTTTGCCAGTAATTGCCATTCCATGTAATAAGCAGATAAGTCGCGGAAGAAATACTCGTTGAAGATGTTGATTTCGCCTTTGGCAAGATCAGCAGGAGTCGTCCATATATCCTGATAGAAATAAGCTACTTCGTATGCATGCGGATTGGGTACGCGGTCGGGGCTAATCAAACCGTTGTCGTTGAAGTTATTATCCGAAGCGTCGTATTTGTTGAAGTCGCCGCCATAGCCGTAGATGCTTACTCCGTCTTTGTTTTTCCAGTGGCAGGACTGGTCTACGAAGTCCCAGATAAATCCGCCCTGATATTTCGGATATTTGCGGATGATGTCCCAGTATTCTTTGAATCCGCCTTCGGAGTTACCCATAGCGTGTGCGTATTCACATTGGATTAACGGCTTTTGGATATTGCCTTCGCTATATTTGATACAAGCGTTGTAGTCATAGTACATTGGGCAAAAAATATCGGTGAATTCGCTGGTTCCTGCTTGTTCGTACTGTACGGCACGTGTCTTGTCTTCATTCTTGATCCAGGTGTAGCATTTTTCAAAGTTCGGTCCCATGCCGGCTTCGTTACCCAGTGACCAGAAGATGATGGACGGATGGTTGTATCCGCGTTGTACGTTGCGTTGGTTGCGTTCCATGTGAGCTTTGGCGTAACTTGGGTTCTTTGCCAGTGTCTGGTCGCCGTAACCCATTCCGTGAGATTCTACGTTTGCCTCGGCTACTACATACAGACCGTATTGGTCGCACAGGTCATACCAACGGTTGTCGTCTGGGTAATGGCAGGTACGCACGGCGTTGATATTGAGTTCTTTCATCACTTTGATATCTTGCAGCATACGTTCGGTAGAAACCACATAACCGCCGTCCGGGTCCATTTCGTGACGGTCGGCTCCTTTGAAGAGTACCGGTTGTCCGTTTACGAGTATCTGTCCGCCTTTCAATTCAATCTTGCGGAAACCTACTTTAACAGGGATTACTTCTACTACGTTGTTGCCGTTTTTCAGTGTAGCGGTCAGTGTGTAGAGATTAGGCGTTTCAGCAGTCCATTTCGCCGGATTGGAGACGGATAGGGTTGTGTTTAATTTGCCCGAACCTTTCAGGTCGGCAGTCGCTACGCTGTTGCCTTGAGCATCTGTCAAGTTTAAAGCTACTGTGCCGCTTCCTTTCAGGTCAACGGCTATATTCAATGTACCGTCTTTATATTGGCTGTCCAAATCGGGAGTGATGCGAATATCCTGGATGTATTTCTTGTCGCGTGCGTAAAGATAACAGTCGCGTCCTACGCCGGAGTAGCGGAAGAAGTCCTGATCTTCCAGGTAACTACCGTCGCACCAGCGGAAAACTTGAAAGGCGATGACGTTCTTACCTGGTTTCAGGTAGTTAGTCAGGTTGAATTCAGCTTCCAGTTTGCTGTCTTCACTATATCCTACGTAGCGTCCGTTCACCCAAAGGTACATATTGGACGTTACCGAGCCGAAATGTGCGAAAATTTCTTTGCCTTTCCAGTCGGCAGGAAGGATGATTTCTTTGCGGTAAGAGCCTACGTGGTTGTTTTCTGTCGGCACTAGCGGAGGGTTGTTTTTGAATTGACTTCTCCAGGCATATCCTACGTTGACATAGATAGGGTCACCGTAGCCGTTCAACTCCCAAACGCCGGGAACTTGAAGGTCATCCCAACCTTTGTCGTTGAAATTAGTCTGATAAAAGTCGGTCGGGCGTGCGTCTGCGTGTCTTACCCAGTTGAATTTCCAAAGACCGTTCAAGGTCATGAAATTTGTGGAATTTTCTTTAATGCCGGCTTTAGCTTCATCAGCCGATGCGAAAGCAAAGTAATTAGTGTGCATAGCGGAACGGTTTACGGAATTCACTTCCGGATCTTTCCACTCGTTGAAGCTTTGCGCTTGAATTGCTGTCAGTCCCAATGCAGCCAAGCAGCAAGAGAGTAGTTGTTTCTTCATGGGTTTTTTGTATTAGGTTTGAATTTCTGGAGTCAAAGATAGGGAATAATTTGATTAATAAAGGAGAATAATAAGTCTAATAGGTATGTCAATAGTTCAATTTTAATTTATTTATGAACTATTCAATGGAGTCTGGTAATGGTATGTGAAGTTGGCATAGATTTATGATGAAAGAAGAACTTGGTAAATTAACTTTTTGAGTATCACCTCTCGAGTATGGTAAAGTCAGGAAGAAACGATGAATAGGCTGTATTTTTCTAACGTGACATCCTGATACTATGAGTAATACAGCTAATTTTAATGCTTTTTATTTCTTGTTTTGTACTATTTTGTCCCTTTTTAGTATGATAATTGTATCTTAAAAACTGTTATATTCACTTATTTTGCGGCGAGTGTTTTTAACAAACCTATTTCAAATTCTTAAATTTATTATTATGAACAAACTAACGAGACTAAAAAGATGCAAGAGGTGCATTAGTACGTTAATGCTTATGTGTTGTTCGCTCTTGGCATGGGCGCAAAATACAGTAACGGGAACTGTATTGGATGAATCCAACTTAGAGGTGATTGGTGCCAATGTAAAGGAAAAAGGCACGGCTAACGGTGCTATTACTGACATGAATGGTGTTTTCCATTTAAAAGTAAGCAATCTTCAAAAAGCAGTTCTGCAAATTTCGTTCATGGGATATGAACCTCAAGAAGTGCCATTAAATGGACGCAAACAACTGAAAATTATTTTAAAAGAAACGGCCAATGAACTTCAGGAAGTTACAGTTGTGGCCTATGGTACACAAAAGAAAGAAACTCTGACAGGAGCTATTTCTGCTGTAAACAATGAGGCGTTGATACGTTCGCCGAATGCAAGTGTGGCCAATTCGCTGGCGGGCCAGATTACAGGACTTTCATCCGTTCAGACTAGCGGTCAGCCGGGGCAGGAGGACCCTAAGGTATTTATTCGCGGAGTGGGTTCCTTAACAGAAAGTGCTTCCTCTCCTTTGATTTTGGTGGATGGTATAGAACGTTCGTTTTATCAAATGGACCCGAATGAAATAGAGAGCGTGACGGTTCTGAAAGACGCTTCTGCTACTGCCGTGTTCGGTGTGCGTGGTGCAAATGGTGTAATTTTGGTGACTACACGTCGTGGTAAAGAAGGTAAAGCGAAAATCTCAGTGAATTCTTCAGTTGGTATCCAGATGCCTACCCGAATGCTTAAAATGGCAGATAGCTATACGTATGCTACTTTGAGAAATGAGATTATAACAAATGATAAGCCAAATGCTACCGAGAACGATTTGGTGTTTAATAATTATGCAGTTGAACGGTTCAGATTGAATGATGAACCTATTATGTACCCCAGTATCGACTGGAGAAAGTACCTGCTTAATAAAACATCTGTGCAAACGCAGCATAACCTTAATATTTCCGGAGGAACAAAGGATATACGTTACTTCATATCTTTAGGTTTCTTATATCAGAATGGCTTGCTGAAACAGTTTGAAGGAGTGGGGTATGATAATAATTATAAATACAAAAGATATAATTATCGCGCGAATTTAGACTTTAATGTAACTAAGACTACCACGCTGAAGATCGGTATCGGCGGGATTGTAGGTAACCGAAATGAGCCGATGATTAATGATGCGACTAATTCGATTTGGACACTGATTAATCAGACAACTCCGTTCAGTAGTCCGGGTGTGATTGACGGACAACTCATAGTTACCCCCGAAGAACGTTTTGATAATAAAATCAATCTGGGCAATAGTGCTTTGCCTAAGTGTTATGGGACAGGTTACTCAACAGCTATTAATAATACGATGAATCTGGACCTTCTGTTGAATCAGAAGTTGGACTTCATAACCAAAGGGTTGTCGGCGGAAATAAAAGGTGCTTATAATACGAGTTATGGCTTTACCAAAAAACGTAAAGGGCAAGTGGAACAATTTATGCCTTTCTATCAATCTTCTTTGGAAGATCCGTCACTTGGTTATGATTCGCCGGATTTCAACAAGAATATTGTTTATAAGATCAAAGGAGAAAATAAGAACTTGCAATATGAGGAAACTTCTTCGCGGGCACGAGACTGGTATCTGGAAGCAAGCTTGAGATATAACCGTAAGTTTGGTTTTCATAATGTCGGGGGATTGTTCTTGTACAATCAGAGTAAGAAATACTATCCCGCTCAGTGGGTGGGAGTACCGTCTGCTTACATCGGTTTTGTAGGCCGTCTGACGTATGATTACAAATCTCGTTATATGGCAGAAGTTAACTTCGGTTATAATGGTTCTGAGAATTTTGCTCCGGGTAAGAGATTCGGTGCGTTTCCTGCCGGTTCCATCGGTTATATCCTGTCGGAAGAGGCCTTCATGAAAAAACAGAAGGTGGTTGATTATCTGAAATTCCGTGCTTCTGTCGGCTTGGTCGGAAATGACAATCTTGGAAATAACCGCTTTTTGTTCTTGCCGGATTCTTATGATGTGAATCTGAGCGGAGTAGACGGGTGGAATAACAATAAGTATGGATTCAACTTTGGTTATAACAGTAAGGCGTTAATTTTGGGTGCATTGGAGAAGCGTTTGGGCAATCCGAATGTGACTTGGGAAACTGCGCTGAAACAGAACTATGGATTGGACGTTCATTTCTTGAAGAGCCGTCTGAAAATCTCTTTGGACTATTTCCTCGAAGAACGTAAGGATATTCTCATCAATCGTAAGACAGTACCTTTATTAACGGGATTGACTTCATCTATTCTACCTGCTGTAAATATGGGTAAAGTGAAAAACCGTGGATATGAGGTAGAAGTGAGGTGGAATGACAAGATCGGGCAGGTTCAGTATAATGTTCAGGCAAACGTTTCCTATTCAAAGAATAAGATTATTTTCCAAGACGAAGTTGAGCCTAATGAACCTTATATGTGGCGGACAGGAAATCCGGTCGGAACACTCTTCGGGTATGTGGCGGACGGTTTCTATACAGAAGCGGACTTCGGAGAGAACGGCAAACTGGTGGCAGGTCTGCCCGATCCGGGTGTGTCTGTGAAGCCGGGTGATGTGAAATACCGGGATTTGAACGGTGATGAGGAAATTACTTCCGACGACCAGACTATTATTGGAAACCCGACTCGTCCGGCTTATACATTCGGATTGAATTATGGTATCAATTACAAAGGCTTTTTCCTGACGATGAACTGGACTGGTGCTGCACAACGCTCTTTGTTGCTGGACGGAGCTTTCAGAGAACCTTTTGGTAATGGTAAAATCCGTGGTTTGATGCAGTTCCATGCAGATACGCGCTGGACACCGGAAACAGCTAATACAGCTACTACACCGCGGTTTACAGAGACAAATGCAGTCTATAATATGCGTTCCTCCTCTTTGTGGGTGCGAGACGGTTCTTATTTGAAGCTGAAGAATGTGACAATAGGATATAACTTCACAGATAAGAAGATGTTGAAGAAACTGGGTATCCAGCAGTTAGGCATAAAACTGACAGGCTATAATCTGCTGACTTTTGATAAGTTTGACATCATGGACCCTGAATGTAATCCGAATAATGCGGATTCTTACCCTATCATTAAAATATATAATTTAGGTATTAATCTAACCTTTTAATAGTGCTGACAATGAAAAACTATAAAAAATATATAGGTTGTCTTTCTCTCTCTGTATTGACACTGATAGGGTGCGAAGACCTTAAATTTGGAGAGAAATTTCTGGATAAGCCGATAAGTAACGAACAGAATATCGATTCTGTTTTTAACAAAAAGGTATATGCTGAGCAGGCACTGGCGGAAACTTATCATTCCCTGCCGGATTATCTGCCGATGCAAGGACGTCTGGGATATGGCGTTCTGGAAATGCTAACCGATCTGGGTGACTGGACGAAAAAGGGAGCGCCTAAATTCTATACAGGAACAGTGGACGGAACAAATACATATCTGGAACATCTTCCATATCGGTTGGATGTCGCCAGTGCTACGATAGGAGTAGGGCCGGTTTATGGTATTCGAAGAGCCTACATTTACATTGAGAATGTGGATAGAGTGCCGGATATGACTGCGGATGAGAAAGCGATAGGAAAAGCGGAAGCGCAAGTAATCATTGCCTATCATTATTCTCAAATGCTCCGTTATTATGGTGGTATGCCGTGGATAGACCATCCATATACGGCAGAAGATGCGATGAAATTTCCTCGTATGACAGTGGAAGAAACCGTACAGAAGATTGTTGGATTACTGGATGCGGCAGCCTCTGTACTGCCTTGGCAAGTGAATGCAGATAATGACGGACGAATGACGGCTGCTTCTGCTTTAGCGTTAAAGTCCAGGGTGCTTCAGTTTGTGGCGAGTCCTTTATTTAATGCTGAAAAACCCTATCTGGAAGGAGATGCTTCGTCTCAATTCCTTACCTGGTATGGTAACTATTCACCGGACAGGTGGCAGAAGGCGTTGGATGCCGGATTAGAATTTATGCGGGCTAATAAAAAGAACTCGGACGCTTATCAACTGGTGAATACAGGTAATCCCCGCGATGATTTTGCAGCAGGATATTTCAATCGCCATAACGGTGAAGTTTTGATTTCTTCCAGAAGATTCACCACTTATGCTACGGGAAAGCTTCCGTTTGCCCAGGTGCGTTATGGAGTTGCTTCTCCTACATTGACTTATGTCGATATGTTTCAGATGAAAGACGGAACAGAATTCGACTGGAACAATCCGGACCATAATAAATTCCCTTTCTTTGATAAGGACGGAAACCCCAGAAGAGACATCCGCTTATATGAAACGGTTGCTGTGAATGGAGATAAGTTTAAGGGCGCCCAGAAAGTGCAGATTTATGAAGGAGCCACCCAGGCGCCTTATAAAGACGGACGAATGAGTTACAATGGGGTTGCCATGAGAAAATTTATACGAAACTTCAATGACGAAGTGAATGGCAAATTTTATTCTTGTCCGTTGATCCGCCTTCCGGAGGTTTATCTGAATATGGCCGAAGCGATGAATGAATTGAATAAGGCGGAAGTCCGTGATGAGTTTGGCAATACGGCTTATGATTATCTGAATAAAACCAGACTGCGTGCAGGTATGCCTGCGATTTCGGCAACAGATGTTCCGGCTGGCAAATCTTTGCGTGAAGCGATATTACGCGAAAGAGCCATTGAATTCGGCTATGAAGAAGTACGCTATTTCGATCTGGTACGTTGGAAACGCGCAGATATATTTACCGGACAATTGTCACGTCTGATTATTAAAAAAGCGGCCGGTGAGCCAAGCGGCTTTTCTTATGCCGTATCTCATGCAATGGCGGAAACGCGTCAGTATGCAAAACCTGAAAAGTGGAACGACAAGTATTTCCTGTTGCCTCTGCCTATAGATGAGATAAACAAGAAATATGGATTGATTCAGAATCCGGGTTGGTAATAATCAAATC
>OGXL01000523.1_pt1 | contig 33722 bp, 29 predicted proteins | sample 1576311 | NCBI WGS metagenome assembly OGXL01 (sample SAMEA3541564, study PRJEB24748) | human gut metagenome | biome: human gut; feature: human-associated habitat; material: faeces | place: China | collected 2012 | reverse complement strand
ACATTTACAGTATGTGGCTGCGTACGGAAGAGATTGCAGCACATGCAAAAGCATCGCCGGACTCGATGGCCTGTGTCTCGCTCTTGATATCGATCTTGTAGCCTGTCAGTCGTGCTGCCAGCCTTGCGTTCTGTCCCTCTTTGCCTATGGCCAGGGAGAGCTGATAATCCGGCACGATGACGCTTGCTGTCTTCTCATCGGGATCAGCCATAACAGAGATAACCTTTGCCGGGCTCAGGGCATTCTCGATCAGGATACCCGGGTTCTCATCCCAGTTGATGATGTCGATCTTCTCACCTCTCAGCTCATTGACAATAGCGTTTACTCTGGCTCCGTTCATGCCGACACAGGCGCCCACCGGATCCACATCCGGATCATTGGACCAGACAGCGATTTTTGTACGGCTTCCCGCCTCACGTGCGATGCTCTTGATCTCCACGATGCCGTCCTTCACCTCGGTAACTTCAGCCTCAAAGAGACGCTTCACCAGCTCAGGATGGGTACGGGACACCAGGATCTTCGGTCCTTTCGTCGTATTCTTAACCTCCACAACATACAGCTTGATACGCTCTGTGGGCTTGAACACCTCGCCTTTTACCTGCTCGTTCTCTGTCAGCATAGCATCCGCCTTGCCCAGGTTGATGCTGATGTTCTTTCCTACATAGCGCTGCACGATACCGGTCACGATATCTTTCTCTTTTTCAAAATACTGGTCGTAGATCACCTTTCTCTCTTCCTCGCGGATCTTCTGGAGGATCAGGTTCTTGGCATTCTGCGTTGCGATACGGCCAAAAGATTTGGACTCCACCGGAATCTGAACCACATCACCCAGCTCATATTTGCTGTCAATGTTCTTTGCGTCCTCAAGGCTGATCTCTTCTACCTTGTCTTCCACTTCCCCAACAACCGTCTTCTCCTGGAGAAGTTTGTAATCGCAGGTCTCTCTGTCCATGATGACCTTGATGTTGTCTGCCTTTCCAAAATGGTTCTTGCAGGCATTGATGAGAGAATTCTCAATGGCATCCATCAGCGTATCTTTGCTGATATCCTTCTCCTTTTCCAAAATATTCAACGCTTCCAGTAATTCTGTGTTCATGTGACTTTCCTCCTAAACTAAAAATCGAATGCCAGACGAATAAGCGCGATATCGCCTTTCTCAAATGTTTTTAAGCTTCCATCTTCCATTTCTATTGTTACAGTGTCCTTATCATAATCCTTAAGGATCCCGGTGAATTCTTTTTTCCTGTCCACCATGCGGTACGTGCGGATCTCCACTTCCTGTCCAAGGCTTCTCTTAAAATCCTTCTCCTTTTTCAGGGGACGACCAAGCCCCGGGGAGCTGACCTCCAGGATGTAGGCCTCGTCAATGAAATCCTTCTCATCCAGTATGTCAGACAGTTCCCTGCTGACCATCTCACAGTCATCCACATTGATGCCGCCCGGCTTGTCAATGTAGGCCCTCAGATACCAGTTACCGCCCTCCTTGACATACTCTACGTCCACCAGTTCAAATCCGTTCCTCTCTATAATAGGAAGAAGGATCTCCTCGGTCTTCTGTTCATACGTTTCTCTCTTCGCCAATGTAAAACCTCCTATCGTACCTTGCGCGCCAGGCAGGCGCTGATAAAGACATAGATCCAGCGGAAAATATATGAAAAATGGAAAAGCTCCCTATCATATAAAGAAGAGTGAACTTTCGTCCACTCTTCTGCCGCATGCTTATGTAACTGGCATCTAGTATAGCACTCCTTTTTTCGGAAATCAAGGGGTTTTACATAGATTTTGCCAATATTTCTTATTTATCCCCGGTTCTTCACTCCCTGGGTGTCTCTCTTCCCTATCCGCAGCCGGTTCAGGGCCACCTCCTTCTCCTTGTAGACAGCCTTCGGATCTTCGCCGTCCTCAAACAGGTAAGCTGCTTCCAGCTCGTCGTTCTTTTTCAGGCGGATCCCCCGGACGCCCACAGCCCCTTTCTTCTTCTCGGACACTTCTTCCGCCGGGAAGCGAAGGAAATAGCCGTCCCAGGTCTGCAGTACCACGTACTGATTGTCGTTGATCACTGCCACTGCGGCAAGAGAGTCGCCCTCCTGCAGCTTGGTGGCCGCTATGGTTCTCTTGGATACCTGGAACTCTGTTCCCGCCACTTTCTTCACCATTCCCTGCCTGGTGGCAAAGAACAGCATGGCAAAGCGCATCTGCTCCGCGTCGCACATGTAGACAATCTCCTCGGAAGTGCTGTCAAAGTTACTCATATTGTCTATGGGCTGGCCTTTGTCCCGGAATTTTCCGCAGGGCACATCCAGCACCTTTACCTGGTGCATTTTTCCTGTGTCGGTGAAAATACAGATCTTTCCTGTGTTGAGACAGGTCAGGACAAACTTGTTCTCGCTGTCCGCTGCCTCCCTGTTTCTCTCATAGGTGGACGTGTCCACGCACCTTGCGTAGCCGAAACGGTCCATCAGGAACACCACTTCCTGCTCCTCGATCTTCTTCTCCTCGAAGACCGCCTCTTCCGCATTCTCCACCACGGTTTTTCTTGGAACAGCGAATTCCTTTTTAAAGGCGTCCAGCTCCTCTATGATGACGTCCGCCATGGAGTCATAATTGTTCAGGATATCCTCATACCGGGCAATGTTGGCCAGTGTCTCTTCATGCTCCTTCATCAGGGCGTCGATCTCCAGACCGATGAGCCGGTACAGACGCATCTGCAGGATGGCGTCCGCCTGGCGCTCTGTAAACCGCAGCATGGAGGCCATCTTCTTTGAGATCTTTGACTTGAATGTAATGTTTTCCGTAATGCCCTGGGTGAGACAGGCCTTCGCATTCTGGACGCTGCGGCTGCCCCTAAGGATCTCGATGATCAGGTCAATGACATCGCAGGCTTTTATGAGACCTTCCTGGATCTCTTTTTTCTCCAGCTCTTTTGCCAGGAGCGTCTTATATTTTCTGGTGGCCAGCTCAAACTGGAAATCCACGTGGTGCTCGATGATCTTCTTAAGGCCCATAGTCTCCGGGCGCCCGTCCGCCACAGCCAGCATGTTGACGCCGAAGGTGTCTTCCAGCCTGGTCTTCTTGTAGAGCATGTTGGTCAGGTTTTTGACATCCGCGCCCTTCTTCAGCTCAATAACAATGCGGATGCCTTCCTTGGAAGACTGGTTGGAGATGTCCACAATATCCCCCGTCTTCTTCGTCTCCACAAGGGCGCACACATCATTGAGGAACTTTCCGATGCCGGCGCCGATCATGGTGTAGGGGATCTCTGTGATGACAAGGCGCTGCTTGCCGCCTTTCATGTCCTCCACTTCCACTTTGCCCCGGATCTTGATCTTGCCCACACCGGTCTCGTAGATATCCAGAAGGTCGTCCTTGTTTACCACGATGCCCCCCGTGGGGAAATCCGGGCCTTTCACATATTTCATCAGCTGTCTTGTGCTGATATCATCGTTTTTCATGTAGGCTTTCACCGCATCAATGACCTCGCCCAGATTGTGGGTGGGGATGCTGGTAGCCATGCCGACGGCAATTCCCTCCGCCCCGTTGACCAGGAGGTTGGGAACGCGCACAGGCAGCACTTCCGGCTCTTTCTCCGTCTCGTCAAAGTTGGGGACAAAATTGATGACGTCCTTGTCCAGATCCTGGAGGAAAGCCATCTGGGTAAATTTGGCAAGTCTTGCCTCGGTGTACCTCATGGCAGCCGCTCCGTCTCCCTCTATGGAGCCAAAGTTTCCGTGCCCGTCCACAAGCACCATGCCCTTCTTGAAGTCCTGGGCCATGACAACCAGCGCCTCATAGATGGAACTGTCCCCGTGAGGGTGGTATTTACCCATGGTATCTCCCACGATACGGGCGCATTTTCTGTAGGGCCTGTCCCAGCGGATGCCCAGCTCATGCATATCGTAGAGAGTACGTCTCTGGACAGGCTTCAGCCCGTCCCGCACATCCGGGAGAGCCCTGGCAATGATTACGCTCATGGCGTAGTCGATATATGATTTTTTCATCAGATCAGAGTATTCTGTCCGTATGATCTGTTCTTCCGGCATTTCTCTTTACTCCCTTCTATATGTCAAGTTCAGCCTCTGTGGCATTGTCGTAGATAAATGCACGCCTCGGCGGAACCTCGTTGCCCATGAGCATCTCTGTCACGCTGGAAGCCATACGGGCGTCCTCGATCTCCACAAGCTTCAGGATGCGGGTCTTAGGGTTCAGCGTGGTCTCCCAGAGCTGCTCCGCGTCCATCTCGCCTAGACCTTTGTATCTCTGGAGCGTGAAGGGACCGTCGTGGGTCTTCCTGTATCTCTCAAGCGCCTTATCGTCGTAGAGGTACTCCTCCTCCCCTTTCTTCGGCATGGCTTTGTAGAGAGGCGGCATGGCGATGTAGACATGTCCCTCGTAGATCAGCTCCGGCATAAACCGGTAAAAAAGCGTCAGGAGCAGGGTGGAAATATGGGCCCCGTCCACGTCCGCATCTGCCATGATGATGATCTTGTCATATCTTAATTTGGAAATGTCAAAGTCGTTTCCATACCCTTCCGAGAAGCCGCAGCCAAAGGCGTTTATCATGGTCTTGATCTCCGCGTTGGCCAGGATCTTGTCAATGCTGGCCTTCTCCACGTTCAGGATCTTTCCACGGATGGGAAGGATGGCCTGGAACATGCGGTCTCTTGCCGTCTTTGCGGAGCCTCCCGCAGAGTCTCCCTCCACGATAAAGATCTCACACTTAGAGGCGTCCCGGCTCTCGCAGTTAGCCAGCTTCCCGTTGCTGTCAAAAGAATATTTCTGTTTTGTAAGAAGGTTGGTCTTGGCGCGCTCCTCCGTCTTCCTTATCTTGGCCGCTTTCTCCGCGCAGGACAGGACTTTTTTCAGGTTGTCCAGATTCCGGTCAAAGTACCGGACGATCTCGTCTCCTGTCACCTTGCTGACCGCCTTGGCCGCGTCCGGGTTATCCAGCTTGGTCTTGGTCTGCCCCTCGAATCTCGGATCCGGATGTTTGATGGAGACGATGGCAGTCATGCCGTTGCGGATATCCGCTCCGGTAAAGTTGGCGTCTTTCTCCTTCAGGATACCCAGCTCTCTGGCATACTGATTCATAGCTGTCGTGAAAGTTGTCTTGAAACCGGTGAGATGGGTTCCGCCCTCCGCATTGTAGATATTGTTGCAGAAGCCCAGCACATTCTCGTGAAATTCATTGACATACTGAAAAGCGGCTTCCACCTCGATGCCGTCCGCTTCACCTTTAAAATAGACCGGCTCATGGACCGTCTCTTTTTTCTCGTTCAGTTCCCGGATAAAGCCCAGGATCCCGTCCGGCTCATGGTAAGTGATCTTCTCCGGCTCCGGTCCCCTTTTGTCTTCATATATAATAGTAAGCGAAGGATTGAGATAAGCCGTCTCGTGCATGCGGCTCTTGACTTCTTCCCCCCGGAACTTTGTCTTCTCAAAAATGGTGTCATCAGGCAGGAAGTTCACCTTGGTCCCGGTCTTCTTGGTCTTTCCGATCTTGGGAAGGAGTCCGTCCTCCAGCTCCACTACAGGCACGCCCCGCTCATACCGGTCGTGGTGGATATACCCCTCCCTGCTGATCTCCACATCCATGTAGGTCGAGAGGGCGTTCACGACAGAGGAACCCACACCGTGAAGTCCTCCGCTGGTCTTGTAGGCAGAGTCATCAAATTTTCCGCCGGCATGCAGTGTGGTATAGACGATGCGGGCTGCCGGCAGTCCCTTTGCATGCATGCCCACAGGGACGCCGCGGCCATTGTCGCTGACCGTGCAGGAACCGTCCTTCTCCAGCGTCACCCGGATCTCGCTGCAGTAGCCTGCCAGATGCTCATCCACCGAATTGTCCACCATCTCATAGATCAGGTGATTCAGTCCTTTCGTGGAGACACTTCCTATATACATGCCCGGCCGCTTGCGGACAGCCTCCAGGCCTTCCAGTATAGAAATACTGTCTGCATCATATGTGTTCTTATTTGCCATGTTCCTTCCGATCCTTTCTCTCCCATTTCTGGTATTTTTCTACACACTGTTTCAATATTAGCACAAAATGTAGGGCCTTGCAAATAAAACAGCGCGTGTTTCTAGCCCACCAGTACCGTGTGGAGCAGATCAGCCAGCACCTCCATAGCATTTCGCATCTCCTCCACGGTGTTGGTCTGGGCGCCAGCCTCCACCAGAAGGGTTTTAGGCATGAAATGCATGTTATAGCGGTAGCCCCTCAGATAGATCCGCCTTGTAAATCCAGGGTATGCATTGTTCGCCGCCACCTGCATCTGCAGAGAGAATGCAAGATTATCCTGGATATAGGGATTGGCCAGATAGTCGATCTCCCCGTTGGCCCGCGTCTTGCTCAGGCCGTTAAAGAACATGATCTGTGCCGTGGGCTTCCCATTCACCTCGGTCACCAGGTGCGTCCCTTCATTCACACCGTCTCTGTGCAGGTCAATGACCACTTCAATGCTTGGATTTTCCTCCAGTATTTTCTGCAGATCCGGCTTTGCCAGATCATAGGCAAGGCTCCGGTCCAGCTTTCCGTCTATCAGGTCGTAGACGCCTGTGTGATGCATGGTAGGGATATGGTAGGTATCATTTAAAAGCGTGGTAAGATAATCCCCGATCCCGACAATGGAAGTAGACGGATCTCCCTCCACTGAGTCTGCAAACATCTCCTGGGAGTGGGTGTGGTAGATCAGAATCTTCGGCCCCTCTGTGCTCTGGTCGATCTTCATGTTTTTACTCAGAAGATCCGCTCCGTTCAGTTCATCCGGCCGTATCATGGTGGTGCTGTCCACTGTGTAGAAATTGCCCAGCAGGTAATCGAAGTTGCTCATCTTTTCGATAGAAGTATCTATCGGCGTGCCGGAAGTATGTATGGTGGTCTGGGCGGAGTCGTCTGTTCCGCTGACCAGCGTGCCGTCCGCTCCCACTTCATTCTCATCCCCTGCCTGCCGGGCCAGGATCAGCCGATATGTGGCGTCGTCCTCCACATCTGTCTCCTCCGTTTCCTGGCTGTCCACGTAACTTCCAATAGGCGCCAGCAGGCGGATGCCGCCTGCCAGCAGACTCTGGACAGAAATGTCCATCTTGCTTTCTGCACAGGATGCCCCGGGCAGGTACATCTTCTCCGACTGCCCCAGCAGGATCTCTGCCATCTGCCCTCCTATATGATCCAGTGGATGAAATCCCGCCTGCACGGTCCCGTAGAGGGCCAGTACAAGCAGGATCACTCCCATTGCTATTCTGTTTAATCTCCATCTTTTTCCCAACAGCTCTCCCACCTGCTCGTCTCATATTATTCGGTCCGTTCTGCCGCTTTTACACTATATGAGGCTTCTGTCAGCATTATGAGCAGCATAGCTGGTTCAGCGCCTCTGATATGGTATAGCTGATCCTCTTTACCGTCTCATCCACATCTTTCGGCGTGACAAACATGCCGTTCAGATGCGGGGCGATCAGCTCCTTGACAAGTTCATATTTTTCGGCACCATTGTATCCCTGCAGGACCACCCCCACCCCTTTCAGCGCCTCCGACTGTTCCATCTGTGCGATCAGATTTTCCATGGCGTCATTGACGATCGTAGCTGCGTCCACCACTGTGGGCACACCAATGGCAATGACAGGAACTCCTACAGTCTCTTCTGTGATCGCATTTCTCTGGTTTCCCACCCCCGACCCCGGGCTGATCCCTGTGTCTGTGATCTGGACGGTGCGGTTCAGCCTTTTGGAGTTTCTGGCAGCCAGGGCGTCTATGGCGATGACCGCATCCGGCCTGGTCTCCTCCACCACGCCCCTGATGATCTCCACAGTCTCCATGCCGGTCTGTCCCATGACTCCGGGCACAATGGCACTCAAAAGACATACCCGATCTTTTCCCATGGCATATTTCCCGTATTCTTTTACAATGTGCCTTGTAATATTCAGATTGTCCGCCACGTACGGTCCAAGTGCATCCGGCGTCACCTGGCGGTTTCCCAGTCCCGCCACCAGGACGGAGAAATCTTCTTTTCCTATATCCAGGAGCTGTCTGAGGAATTGCAGGATCTCTGCCGAGACTTCTCTGTGATATCCCTCATCCGGCACGGTCAGCTCCGGGGCCTCCAGGGTGATATACGTTCCCACTGGTTTTCCCATGATCTTTGCGCCATTTTCAGTCTCGATCCTGACCGTTGTCACCTTGATATTCCTTCCCTCATCGTTGTTTTCTTCCAGCACCACTCCGGGGATCTCCACATTGTCCGCCTCAAATCGTTCTTTTTGTTCCAGTGCCAGGTCTGTCCGGATACTGTACTTCTCAATCATGTCTGATACCCTCACTTCAGTCTCTGTTTTTATTGATAGTTTTTGCAATATTTTAAGAAATATGTATTGACATCCCGGAAACCTTGGCATAAAATAAACTAGTATGTTTCGTTAGAACGTCCGTGTCCGGCTCTAACGAACGGTCATCGATTAATTTCGAAATAGTTTTATGGAGGTGGACAAGTTGGCTAACATCAAATCTGCTAAAAAAAGGATTTTAGTAAACGAAACAAAGGCTGCTAGAAATAAGGCAATCAAATCTAAAGTTAAGACCTGCGTGAAAAAAGTTGAGACAGCCGTTGCAAACAAAGATGCCGCTGCTGCTGCAGAAGCTCTTAGAGTTGCTACAATCGAGATCAACAAAGCAGGAAGCAAGGGTGTTTATCACAAGAATACCTGCGCAAGAAAGATTTCCCGTTTAGCAAAAGCTGTTAACGGAATTGCTTAAGAATAAAGAGATTAAAAAAAGACAACCATACCGTCAGTGGTTGTCTTTTTTATTATCCGCACTACTCTCTTTACAGCGCCGAGTGTCCATAGCTGTTGACGAAAGCATCTACTTTCTGCCCCGCCGCGCACATGGGACAGTTTCCATCCGAATATTTCTCGTAACCAGGCACATCCTTCTGCGTAAACACTGCATTGATATCCATCCCAGCCACTTTTGAGACAAGACTGAACGCGGCGCAGATCCCGTTCACTCTTCCGCCGTAATACAGAGTGCTCTCAATGGCCTGCATCATAGTCTTGCCTGTTGTGATAAGCCCTGCCACGATCAGGATATTCTGTCCCTCGATCATTCTTCTTGTGTTGTCACGAAAGATCATCTGTCCGGCTTTGTCCGTCTCGGGCGACACAACGGAAATATTCTTTCCCGTGTTGATGGACAGCGTTCCCGGTCTGGAGAGAATGTCTGCGATAAAAGTCCCGACAACTTCCATGCCGTCAAGGCACACAACAGTATCTACCTCTGTCGTGGCCAGATACGGCTCTGCCATTACTTTGGCTGTCTCTCTCGCATTGTTGCACCTGGACTTCATGGTAGACAGGTCAATGTATGTGTTGACGTGGGAATGCGTCGTCACAAAATGACCTCTCATAACTTTCACCCTTGCTTTCGGGTTTTTCCAGGAGCGTAGATCCTCAAAATGCACATCCATATTCCCAATTCCTCCCTTCTGCTGCAACTTATTTTTCCTTTTTTCTGCTAATTCGTATTTTATCACAAATTAACAGAAATTGGAATATTGTCAGATATATTTTTGTACATCTCTTAACAAAAAAGGCATCCCCCGGAGTGTTCTGCCCCGGAAGATACCTCTCTTAAACTCTTATAAATCTGTACCACGGATTAGTTGTTGATCAGTTTGTCCTCGCCGTTCCAGCTGTAAAGCTTTCTGATCTCCTCGCCGACTTTCTCTGCCGGATGCTCTGCAGCCAGTTTTCTCATAGCCTTGAAGTGTACCTGGCGTCCTGCATCAGACATATCTGTAAGGAAGTCTTTTGCAAATGTACCGTCCTGGATGTCGGCCAGGATCTTCTTCATAGCCTTCTTTGTATCCTCTGTGATGATCTTCGGTCCTGTAATGTAGTCGCCGTACTCAGCTGTGTTGGAGATGGAGTATCTCATGCCGGCGAAACCGCTCTGATAAATAAGGTCCACGATGAGCTTCATCTCATGGATACACTCAAAGTATGCGTTTCTCGGATCATATCCAGCCTCTGTCAGAGTCTCAAATCCAGCCTGCATCAGAGCACATACACCGCCGCACAGAACAGCCTGCTCACCAAAGAGGTCTGTCTCTGTCTCTACGCGGTATGTAGTCTCAAGAAGTCCGGCTCTTGCTCCGCCGATGGCAAGACCGTATGCAAGTGCGCGGTCCCATGCCTTTCCTGTAGCATCCTGCTCAACAGCGATCAGACACGGAGTTCCTTTTCCAGCCTGGTACTCGCTTCTTACTGTATGGCCGGGAGCCTTTGGAGCGATCATGGTAACATCAACATTCTTCGGCGGTTTGATGCATCCGAAATGGATGTTGAAGCCATGTGCAAACATCAGCATGTTGCCTTCCTCAAGGTTCGGCTCAATGTCTTTTTTGTACATATCAGCCTGCAGCTCGTCATTGATCAGGATCATGATCACATCTGCCTGCTTTGCAGCCTCTGCTGCTGTATAAACCTGGAAGCCCTGTGCCTCTGCCTTTGCCCATGATTTGCTTCCCTCATAAAGTCCTACGATAACGTCACATCCGGACTCCTTAAGGTTCAGTGCGTGTGCATGTCCCTGGCTTCCGTATCCGATGATCGCGATCTTCTGTCCTTCCAGTGCTGCCAGATTACAGTCTTCCTGATAAAAAATTCTTGCTGCCATTTTAACATTCCTCCTAAAATATGATGATTTTATATTGTTAAAGGATATTGTCCTTTAGCGGTCAACTATGCCTCATCGTCCGCAGACCATGTCTTCTTCTGTCCGTCCTCGTCGATAAATGTAATATCTTTCATTCCGCGGGACAGCCCGGTGATACCTGTTCTTGCCAGCTCCAGGATCTCATATCCGTCCAGCAGATTTAAAAACGCCTCCAGCTTTGACTGGTTTCCGGTAAGCTCCAGCATCAGAGAACCTTTCTCAACATCCACGACTTTGGCCCGGAAAATGTCCGCCACAGAGATGATCTCCGCTCTCTGGGCTGCGTTGGCCCTCACTTTCACCATGATCAGTTCACGGTAAACGGACTCTCCTTCCTTCAGCACCTTGATCTCGATCACGTCCTCCAGCTTGCGTACCTGCTTCTCGATCTGGGAGAGGATCAGCTCATCTCCGCTGGCCACGATGGTGATCCGCGTAAATCTGGGATCCGCCGTCACGCCTGCCGTGATGCTGTCGATACTGTATCCCCTTCGGCTGAACAGGCCGGAAATACGGCTCAGTACACCTGGATTATTATCTACGAGCAATGAATATACTCTTTTCATACCTGCACCTCTTCTCTCTTGATTTTCAAAAACAGAGTGCGTTCTGTTTTTTAATAATAACAAGGATCCACACTTTTGTCAAGCGGTTTACCCCTGTTCCGCAATTTTTTCTGCCAGCTCTGTCAGATAGACCCATCTTTCCATTTTTTCATCCAGCTCTTCCTGCACCCTGTCCTTTTCCTCCATCAGCTCTTTCAGCTTCACAGAGTTTGTGGCATTGGCCATGATATCTGCATCCAGCTTCTCAATCTTTTCTTCCAGCGCCGCAATATCCGCGTCAATGGTCTCATATTCTCTCTGTTCTTTGTAGGAGAATTTCAGCTTTGTACTCCGCGGCTTTTTCCAGTCTTTCTCCTTTCCAGCCTCAGCTTTTCTGTCGCTTCCGGCCCCTGCTTTCACATCCGGGACAGACTGGCCCCTGGCCTGGATATAGTCCGTATATCCGCCTTCATACTGTGTAAGCGTTCCATTGCCGGAGAACTCAAAAATCCGATCCGCCACATTGTCCAGGAAATACCGATCATGGGAGACGGTCACCACAATCCCCGTAAAAGAGGAAAGATAGTCTTCCAGGATCGTCATAGTAGGGATATCCAGATCATTGGTACACTCATCCAGCACAAGGAAATTGGGATTAGACTGCAGAATCCCCAGCAGATACAGCCTCTTTTTCTCCCCGCCGGACAGCTTTTCAACCGGGGAATACTGCATTTCCGGTGTGAAAAGGAAGCGCTCCAGCATCTGGGATGCAGTGATCCTGCCCTCTTTTGTCTGCACATATTCACCGATATCTTTCACATAGTCAATCACCCGCTGTTTTATATCCATCTGGGGCAGCTCCTGGGAAAAATAGGCAATGCGCACGGTCTCTCCCACTTCCACCTGGCCCTCATCCGGCTCCGTCTGCCCGGCAATGATCTTAAGAAGCGTAGATTTTCCGCAGCCGTTAGGTCCTACGATCCCCACTTTCTGGTTCTTTAGAAAAATATAGTCAAAATCACGGATGAGGATCTGCTCTCCGTATGCCTTGCTTACATGGTGGAGTTCCACGGTTTTCTTTCCCATTCTTGTCTCCACGGAATCAATCCGTGCCGTCTCTTCCGCCACAGGTCCTGTCTGATTTTTCAGCGCTTCCAGTCTCTCCAGTCTGGCTTTCTGCTTGGTGGTTCTGGCGCGGCACCCTCTCTTTGCCCACTCCAGCTCCATGCGCAGCACGCTCCGGCGCTTTCTCTCAGAGGCAAGCTCCATCTCCTCACGGGCCGCTTTCTGCTCAAGGAAACCGGAATAGCCGGCCTCGTAGCTGAAGATCTTTCCGTCATCGATCTCCAGGATCCGGTTTGTCACCTTATCAAGGAAATACCGGTCGTGGGTCACCATCAGAATGGTCCCCCGGAAAGCTTTCAGATACTCCTCCAGCCAGCCTATCATCTCCTGGTCCAGATGGTTGGTAGGCTCATCCAGAAGAAGCACGTCAAAGGAATCGGCCAACACCTTTGCCATGGCCGTCCTCTTCTTCTGTCCCCCGGACAGGGTATCGATGCGGGCCTCCCAGTCTGTGATGCCCAGTTCATTTAAGTTACTCTGCACTTTCCAATCCACATTCGGATCCCCGGTGAAGGCCCAGGAGGACACAGTCTCCTCCTCTCCGAACTGCGGCGTCTGGGAAAGGTACGCCATGCGGATGCCGTTCTGTGTAATGATCTGTCCCTCATCCGGCGTCTCAAGACCTGCCACAAGTCTTAAAAGGGTGGTCTTACCGGTTCCGTTCAGTCCGATAATGCCTGCCTTCTCCCCCTCCTGCACACCACAAGAAGCGTCCTCAAAGATTGTTTTCCCGCCAAATATTTTGCTGATGTGTTCTATGTTGATGATATTCATAAGTAAAACCTCTCCATATATTTCCTGCCTCTGCAGGGCATCTTTAGGCGCACAAAAAACACTGCACCCGACGCTATTTTATCTAATTTCCCCTCTCCCTGCAAGTATCCGCAAAAAAGGCTGCCGGCCGTATAGATTTTTGTGTTTCCTATTGACTGTTCCCCCGGGGAACATGCTATAAAAGAAGAACAGAAACATATGAAACCGGAGGATGACAGCATGAAAATCAAGGAAGCTGAGGAACGGACCGGGCTGACCCGCAAGGCCATCCGGTACTATGAAGAAAACGGGCTGATCCACCCGACCCAAAAAGAAAATGGATATAAAGATTACGACAGCGCAACGATCCAGCGCCTCCTGATCATAAAAAAGCTGCGCCTGCTGGATTTTTCCGTCACCGAAGTCCGCCTTTATCTGAGCGGCGGCGCTCCCTCCTCCATTCTGGAAGAAAAAATCCAGTGCAAGCAAAAAGAACTGTCCAGGACAAGACAGTCCCTCCGCCTTCTCCAAAAGCTGAAGAACGGCGTAGATCTTGCACATCTGGATGTGGAAGGTCCCCTTCTTGGGGACACACTGGATCGGACACAGCACATTCTATCCGGCAATCTTCTGTTCGCCCTTGCCAACCTGTGCTCCTTTCTGGTCATCACGGGCATCCTTATTTTTCAGGCGGCACACAGCCCTGCCTTCACTCTGCCGCCACCGGTTCTCTTTCTACAGTGCTTTCTCACTGTCGTTCTGGGACTCTGGAAAACCCGGCTCAAGTCGAAGGCTCTTGAAAGAGGCGTCTTTCTTCGAATGATCATGCCCGCGGAAGCAGCCATGATGTTTCTGCTGTGCGCCTTTACCTTTGCCGTGGCCGGCCAGATGGTGCTGAGCCGGATCTGGCTGATCCACAGGGCGCTGGCACAGATGGACGGCAGCCCGTCCATGACCGCAGTCATTCTTCTCCAGGGCCTGTGCCTGCTCCTCTACGCAGCGCTGGATCTGACTATGGTTGTTCTGCCTTTCACTTCAGCCATGCGGACCCAGGCAGAATTTACCACCGGGAAGCAGCCCACATCCCGGCAGCCACGCCTGCAAGACAGAACACAACGCTGAGCAGCACATACAGTGCGGAAAGCCCCGTCTCACCCTTCTCCAGAAGCTGCCAGGCCTCCAGGGAAAAGGTAGAGAAAGTCGTAAATCCACCGCATACACCTGTCTTCAGAAACAGGATCAGCCCCTCCGGCGCCTGTCTTCTGGCAGCCGCCCCTGCGATCAGTCCGATGGCCAGGGCACCCAGTATATTCGTCACAAGCGTCAGCACCGGAAAGGTTCCCCGGTACGGCAGGAGGCTGACAGCGTACCGGAGCATGGCTCCCACCGCCCCTCCAAGTCCCACAAAAACAAAACCTGTCATCTGCATATTCTTTAACCTCTTCTTACAATTTTACAATGCGTATTTACAGTGCGCACCATACCATTATAACACACCAAAGGACAGGGGCCAAAACAGGTTCCTGTCCTTTATAAGTCTTAAAGTGTATATGGTTTTGTTAGAATTTACGCTTTCTGTGCTTTGCGCGCCGCACGCTTTTTGCCGTACCAGATGACAACACCTACATAAACCACAGCAGCAATAACGCCGATCACATACGCAGCGCCCCACGGTACGTTGAAACCGATCTTGGCGTTGACGATGTATGTAATGGTAACGAATGCATACCAGCCGCCCGGGATGAGTGGCATCCAGACAAATTTTGCCTTTCCGTTCTCGAACATCCACACAGAGATGGCAACGAATGCGAACAGCGACAGGGTCTGGTTGGACCATGCGAAGTAGCGCCACAGGATGTTGAATCCTTCTGCATTGCTCTTTGCAAATACAAGGATGGCTGCTACAAGGATGAAGATCACAGCTGCCAGAGTCAGGCGCTTCTTCAGATCCTTCTGGTCAATGTGGAATGAGTCTGCAACTGCCAGACGAAGGGAGCGAAGCGCTGTATCACCGGATGTGATAGGAAGTACGATTACACCCACAAGAGCGATGATGCCGCCAACAGGTCCCAGGATATCCTTACAGATCACACCGATGGTAGCTGTTGCCAGGGAAGCGTCAGCAGCCTGCAGTCCCAGGTTGTAAACACCCATGGCGCCTGCAGCCCATACCATGGCGATGAAGCCTTCCAGAACCATCATGTTGTAGAATGTCATGCGGCCCTGGCGCTCGCTCTTCATTGTACGGGAGATGATGGCTGTCTGTGTTGAATGGAAACCAGACAGAATACCACATGCAACCGTGATGAAGAAGATCGGAATAAAGTGGTTTGCGCTGAAGTAGTCACCGTAGGATACAAGTACACCGTTCCAGCTGTCCCAGATATTGATCAGCGGATAGCCCTTTGCAAAGAGACCGATAAATACGCCGACTGCTGAGAACAGAAGGATTGCTCCGAAAATCGGGTAGATACGTCCGATGATCTTGTCAATGGGGAATACAGTAGCCACCAGATAGTAAACAAAGATCACACCGTAGATCACCCATGTGGATACGGATGTAGCTGATCCATCGAATCCGAATACCTGTGTAGCTGCGATATCGCCAGGTGTGTAGATAAACACCGCGCCTACCAGGATAAGCAGAAGGCTGCAGAATATCTGATACACAGTGTACACACCTTTATTGCTGTATCTGCGGATCATATCCGGCATCTGTGTACCGCCGTCACGCAGACAGATCATACCGGAAAAATAATCGTGCATGGCACCGCCGATAATATTTCCGATAGGAATCGTAATAAACGCGATAGGTCCGAACAGAATACCCTGGATAGGTCCAAGGATAGGACCAGTACCTGCGATGTTCAGCAGGTTGATCAGACTGTTCTTCCACTCTCTCATGGGAACGTAATCAAGACCGTCCTGTTTTGTGTAGGCAGGAGTCTTCCTGTCATCAGGACCAAAAACATGCTCGCAAAATTTGCCGTACAGCGCAGCGCCTACGAACAAAATGGCGAGACCGATAATAAAAGTTGCCATATGTTTCCCTCCTTTTTCTCATTCCATATGTTACACTTTTATGCACCACTTTAGTGTAACAGCGTGAATTTCAAATGTAAATGAACTATTTTAATCAGCATACCTTGATCTTTTTTAATCTTTTTCGCAATATTCTGACTTATCTTCTCATTCTCCGTGCCGGGTGCTATAATGTATCTGTCATTTTACGAGGAAGCGAGGAACCAATGTGCTGAAATTTTTAGAGGAAGAACAGATCGATCCGCGGGTCATTGAAGGGATCAGAGAATTCCGCCGCAGGTTTGTACCGGAGGCAGACGACACTGTGCTGCCCCGCTATTTTTATTACGGAAAAGAAGTCTGGGAGCAGGCTGCCCAGGCTCTTCTTGCAGGGGAAAACCTGCTTCTTGCAGGGGCCAAAGCCACAGGAAAAAACGTACTGGCAGAAAATCTGGCCGCCGCTTTCGGCCGCCCGGTGTACAATGTGTCTCTTCATATCAACGCCGACGCCGCCTCCATGCTGGGAACTGACACATTTAAAGACGGGGAGGTGAGTTTCCGCCCCGGCCCGGTCTGCGAAGCTGCCACGGAGGGTGGTTTCTGCGTGCTGGACGAGATCAACATGGCCAGAAACGAAGCCCTGGCCGTGCTCCACTCTGTCCTGGACTTCCGCCGCAGCATCCAGATCCCCGGCTATCAGAAGATCCGGATACATCCGGCTTCCCGCTTCATCGCCACCATGAACTACGGATATGCGGGCACGAGGGAGCTCAACGAGGCACTCTCCTCCCGCTTCATGGTCCTTGCCATGCCGGAGATTGCAAAGGAGGATCTGTCCCGGCTTCTGGAAAAAGAATTTCCATCCATGAAGCCGGAGTATGTAAAGCAGTTCACTTCCCTGTTCATTGATATAAGGGATAAATGCAGAAGCGGGGAGCTGACGGAGAAAGTCCTGGATCTGCGGGGACTCACCGGAGCCCTGCGGATGATGGAGGGCGGCCTTGCCCCCTGCCAGGCGCTGGACATGGGCATCACGAACAAAACTGCCGATGATTACGAGCAGTCTCTTGTGCGGGACATCATCTCCTCCCGGATCTCCAGAAAGGCCGACAGGGATACCATCTTCACAGTGTAAAAGGAAGGCAGGATACATATATCATGGAAACAAAGAAGCTGCCCCGCCCGGAAAGGAGGGCGCTGAACATTATCTGGACCGCCGCCGGCGACTACTCTTTCACGCCCGCCTTTACAGCTTTCACCCAGGACGGAGAGCCGGATTTCTACATGAATTCCATCATCGGATATGTGCATAAATGGTATGACCCGGACATTATGAATGATCTCTTTGACCGCATCAGCGGCTCCGCTTTCAGCGAGACGCTGGACGGCCTTTTGTGGGTGGCTCTGGAAAACTGCGTCTACGAAAAGGAGGTGGCAGACCGCCCGGTCCTGACGGAGCTGCGGCGCCGTCACGCAGAAGAATTCTTCGCCTGCGAGCTGACACGTTCCCGTCAGCAGTGGATGGCCCAGAACAGCCTTGTCTACGCGCTGCAGGCTGCCCGGTGCCGCCTCGTGCTGGAAAAGGACATGGGCCTTGCCAATCCCTGGGAGCGCAGCCTTTTTCTGGCTCTTCAGTACGACGGTTCCCTGACCTCCCGGGAGATCGCGGACAGGACCATCCAGGTATTCCGCCGTTTCTTCCACGCCGGCTTCTCCTCCGGACCTGGCCGCCTTTCCATTCTCGGGAAAATGCGAAATAAAATGCACCAGTTCCTTCTGAAAAAACTGCCCTCCCGCCTGGTGCGCACAGACACCCTTCTCATGACCGGAACCGCCGCCGCAAATGGCCGGGTGGCGGAAGGACGCCGGGGCCTGGATGCCAGGCGCCGCAGTCCCGCGGCACAGAGGGCTGACCGGCTCTATATTGAAGGATGCTTTGGCAGACCGCTCCTGTCTGATGAAGAGCATCATCTGGTGGAAGATCTGCTCTGTACAGGCGCCCACGCGGACTCCCACCTCTATTTTACAGACGGAAAGCAGAGCCCTGCCCCCTCTCCGGATCCGGCCATCCAGAAAGTGCGCCGGGACGCCAGGGAGCAGATGCACAAAAACAAAGCCCACTTCCAGGGCAGATACCGGCTCTACAAGGGAAGCATCACCCGGCTTTCCCAGCAGATCCGGAACTGTCTCCTTGTCTACCCCCAGCCCATCCGTGTCCGCAGCCGCTGCGGAAGGCTCTATCCCTCCCAGATTTGGAGAGGGCTGTATCTGCATGATCCCCGGGTCTTCATGGACACGCTGAACGAGGCGGAGGCAGACTTTTCCGTGGATCTGATGCTGGATGCCTCCGCGTCGAGACTGGAAAGCCAGGAGATCATCGCCGCCCAGGGCTACGTCATAGCCAGAAGCCTGCAGCTCAACCGGATCCCGGTGCAGGTCTTTTCCTTTTTAAGCGTCCGGGGATGCACGGTTATGCAGAGGTTTGTGGACTATGACGGGACAGGCGAAGGCTGTGCGGAGCAGATTTTCCGATATTTCGCCGCTGGCTGGAACAGGGACGGACTTGCCCTTCGAGGCGCCGGCCATCTTATGGAGGGTTCCCCGGCAAAGAACCGGCTTCTCATCATTCTGACGGACGCCAGCCCCAACGATGACCGCCGCATTCCCCCGGATCCGGCCGCCAGAAGGCTTGTCAGCCAGGATTACTCCGGCCGCGCCGGCGTGAAGGATACCGCCGCCGAAGTCCGTGCTCTCCGCAAAAAGGGCGTGCACGTGTGCGGGATACTGACAGGGACAGACGGAGACACAAAAGCCGCCAGGGAAATCTTCGGCACCGAGTTTGTCCGCATAGAAAAGATGGAGCGCTTCAGCGAGGCCGCCGGCGTGCTCATACAAAGACAGATACAAAAGCTGACCATGCACTAGGGAATGGGATCCCGGACATGGCCAGCTTTTTTTCATGCTGAAACTCTTGTTCCAGACCTTTATTTTACTTCAATTAGTTCATATTCCCGTGTGCCGATGCCGATCTTCTCCGCGTGAGCCAGGCAGGTCTCCCACTCACTCTCCGGCGTGGTGTTGACAAAGTGGTCGTGGTGATCGCAGAAATCATGCTCGTGCATCCGGTCGTCAAGAAGACTTCCCGGGATGGGCTGCTGTGCATTGCAGGCGTCCGCGCAGGCCTGGTCCAGGGCCACCGGATCAAAGCTTGCGAACATGCCCACATCCGGCAGGATGGGAAGATCATTCTCCGCATGGCAGTCACAGTACGGAGACACATCGATGACAAGATTGATGTGGAAGTTTGGTCTTCCGTCCAGCACCGCCTTGGAGTACTCGGCGATCTTCATGTCCAGATCTTTCACAGCCGAGCTGTTTTCATTGTAGATAGCGTCAAAGTTGCAGGCCCCCAGACACCGTCCGCAGCCCACACATTTACTGTGGTCAATGCTGGCCTTCTTCTCGTGGAAGGAGATGGCACCGTGGGCGCAATTCTTTGAACAGACAGTGCAGCCCACGCAGTGTTCCTGGTCCACGGTAGGTTTTCCGCTGTTGTGCTGCTCCATCTTTCCGGCCCGGCTGCCGCAGCCCATGCCGATATTCTTCAGCGCGCCGCCAAATCCGGTGGCCTCATGCCCTTTGAAGTGGTTCAGACTGATAAAGACGTCCGCGTCCATGATGGCCCGGCCGATCTTGGCCTCCTTCACAAGTTCCCCGCCTTTCACGGGTACATAGGCCTCGTCTGTTCCTTTCAGACCGTCTGCAATGATGATGTGACAGCCTGTGGAGAGCATGTTGAACCCGTTCTCAAAGGCTGCACTCAAATGCTCCAGGGCATCCTTTCTTCTGCCCACGTACAGCGTGTTGCAGTCTGTAAGGAAGGGGCGCCCTCCCAGCTCTTTGATGACATCCGCCACAGCCTTGGCATAGTTGGGACGCAGGTAGGACAGATTGCCCGGCTCGCCAAAATGGATCTTGATGGCCGTCATTTTCTTCTCGAAATCAATGTCCCCGATGCCCGCCTTTCTGATAAGTTTCTGGAGCTTTCCGGGAAGGTTCGTTCCGGGAAGAGCCCGAAGGTCCGTGAAATACACTTTTGCTTTTTCCATGTCTTTCTCCTTTTTATTTATCATTTTTATTTATATCTTTTCAACTGCGGTCAGGCCTTTTTAAGGCCCGGCACAGACAGAAGCAGCACGGCTCCCAGGATGCAGACGATGCCCAGCACATCCATCCCGGCAAATACCACGTGCATTATAAGGGCTGAGGCTATGGTGGCTGTCACAGGCTCCACAGAGGCCAGCAGGCTGGCCTTTGCCGCCCCGATCATGCGCACGCCCTCCATATAGAAGGAAAAGGACAGCACAGTCCCCAGCACGACCACCACTGCCATCGCTCCCACTGCCTCCAGATCCCAGTGCCCCACAACATGCCAGGGATGAGTGAAGGCGGACAGGACGATGCCTCCCACCAGCATTCCCCAGCCTATGACGCAGAATGTCCCGTATTTTTTCATCAGCTTTGCAGGAAGCAGGTTGTATACCGCCATCATCACCGCCGACATAAGTCCCCAGGCAAGGGCCTTTCCGGAAAGGGACATGGATCCCGGATTTCCGTGAGTCGCCAGAAGAAACGTCCCTGCCAGTGCCAGGACGAGAGCCGCGATCTCAAAGCCCCTGGGACGTCGCCTCATTCTGACAGCCTCATACCCGAGAATCAGAACAGGCGCTGTGTACTGCAGCACAGTGGCCGTCCCCGCGTTGGACAGTTCCACCGCCGTATAGTAGGAAAGCTGACACCCCGCCATACCCAGAATGCCAAAAAGAATCAGAGTGACGGCGTCTTTTCTGTCTGTCCAGATCTTCCAGAATGTAGCCCGCTGTTTCACAACCACGGTGGACAGAAGCAGGATGCCCGCCAGCACAAGACGCACGCTGACAAGCCACCTGGCATTGGTCCCCTTGTATTCAAATAGAAACTGCCCGAAGACGCCTGCCAGTCCCCAGAAAATGCCGCCGATCAGGGCGATGGCCATGCCCCGCAGCGCCTCTCTTCGCTCCATGTTCGTCATAATATCTGCCTCTTCATCTGTATTTTTTCAGAACAGAAAAATTCCCATATCTCCCTTTTTTCGGGGACTGATATGGGAATGCTTTCCTGCCTGCTATTGCGGCAACTGTTCTAGTGCACCGCAGCGTAAGGTTTTCTTTTGAAAACTTCCTTTGCCCTGGGGTCCACTTTTGACTCCATGGTATAGTAGGATCTCATCAGATCCGCTTTGATCCTCTTGCGGCTTCTTCTCTCTTTACGCATCTTTATCAACCTCGCTGTCTTAAAATTGTTGCTATAAGAAGAGTAGCACATCTTTGTCACAAAAGGATTAAGCCTTTGTCAAATCAAAGTAAAGCTTTCTTTATTTTACAGTTTTCCCATAAAAGATCAGCCCGACTACCCCGGGACCCGCGTGGGTGCCGATACTGGGGCTCACGTCGTTGATCACTACATTTTCAAATCCAATTTCTTTTACATGCTCCTGTACGGCAAGGGCATCGTCTATACAGTCACCGTGGACAATGGCCACAGGCCTGTCCTTTCCGAAATGCTCTGTGTCCAGACACTGCTCCATTCTGGTCACAAGGGTTTTGAGAGCCTTTTTTCTGCCCCGCACAGTGCCGTCAGACTTCAGTTCCCCGGTGGATGTCACCGTAAGGAGAGGTTTGATATTGATCATGCTTCCCACAACGGCTGTCGTCTTTGAGACACGCCCTCCCCGCTGCAGATGGTGAAGGTCGTCCACTGTAAAGCACACATTGACATGCGCTCTCTCCTCTGCCAGGATATCGTATATCTCCTCCATGCTCCTGCCTCCCTCTTTAAGCTGTACTGCCCGCATCACGGACACGCCCTCTCCCAGGGAGGCATTGAGTGAGTCGAACACAAGGATCTTTCTTTCCGGATAGTCTTCCATCAGATCCCGGGCCGCCACCTGCACGTTCTGGCAGCTGCCGCTTAACGCGCTGGAAAACGCAATGTGAAGTATATCTTTTCCTTTTTTTAATATCTTCGTAAATTTCTCCCGTATCACTTCCGGATTATTTGCCATGGATTTGGGAAGCTCTCCCTTCCGCATCGTCTCATAAAATTCCGACGGTTCCATCTTGATCTCGTCTCCGTACACCGTCTCCCCGAACATATAATACTGGGGTATGACAGGGATGCCATGCTGTACCAGAAATCCTTCCGGCACATCTGAGTTGGAGTCTGTTGTAATCACAAAATCTGCCATTCTATAATCCTCCTTGCAAAATACCGCTTTGCCCATTATATCGCATTGGGCAGGAATTTGCCAGTGATTTGATTTTCTTCTTTGCATTTTCTCTGTTTAGTGATAAAGTAATAAGGTAGTTTCCATGGCAGAATACGACATGGAAACAGAAGGTAAATCTAATTCATCATACTTAGGAGGAAATTATGTCTGCTTCAAATTCATCTATCAGCAAAAAACATGCGTCTGTCTTTGAGCTGAGCGGTGTTCCGGCGTTCGGACAGGCTCTTCCCCTGGCACTGCAGCACGTAGTCGCCATGATCGTGGGCTGCGTCACTCCGTCCATCATTATCGCAGGAGTGGCCGGGATCAGCGACAGCGACCGCGTCATCCTCATACAGGCTGCACTGTTCTGCTCCGCCATCAGCACGCTTCTGCAGCTCTTCCCCTTTATTAAATTCGGGAACTTTCAGCTTGGAAGCGCTCTGCCTGTCATCATGGGTATCAGCTTTGCCTATGTGCCAAGCATGCAGGCCATCGCAGGCACGTACGACATTGCCACCATTCTGGGCGCCCAGGTAGTGGGCGGCGTCATTGCCATTATCGTTGGTCTTTTTATCCGAAAGATCCGCGTCCTGTTCCCGCCCCTTGTGACAGGAACTGTAGTCTTCACCATCGGTCTGTCTCTTTACCCCACAGCTGTCAACTACATGGCCGGCGGAACATCCAGCGAGACTTACGGTTCCTGGCAGAACTGGCTGGTAGCCTTCTTTACGCTGGCTGTCGTGACAGGGCTGAATCACTTCACGAAAGGCTTTCTGAAACTGGCCTCCATCCTGATCGGTATTATAGCCGGCTACATCCTTGCCATTCCTTTCGGCCTTGTGGATCTGTCGGGTGTACAGTCCGCCGGATGGTTCCAGCTTCCCCAGCCCATGCATTTTTCCATGAGCTTTGAGCCCTCTGCCTGTGTGGCTATCGGTCTTCTCTTTGCCATCAACTCCATCCAGGCCATCGGAGATTTCTCCGCCACCACATCCGGAAGCATGAACCGCATGCCGGAGAACAAGGAACTCCAGGGCGGCATTGTCATGTACGGAATCAGCAACATCCTGTGCGCGTTCTTCGGAGGACTTCCCACAGCCACTTACAGCCAGAACGTAGGTATCGTCACCACCACCAAAGTCATCAACCGGTGCGTGCTGGGACTGGCAGCCATCATTCTGATGATCGCCGGCTTTGTGCCGAAGTTCTCCGGACTTCTGACCACCATCCCACAGTGCGTGCTGGGCGGCGCCACCATCTCCGTGTTCGCCTCCATCGCCATGACGGGTATCAAGCTGATCTTCCAGGAAGAGATGAACTTCCGCAACACGTCCATTGTGGGACTGTCCGTTGCGCTGGGCATGGGAATCACCCAGGCTTCTGGCTCCCTGGCAGCTTTCCCGGAGTGGGTAACGACTGTATTTGGAAGCTCACCGGTAGTGGTTGCCACACTGATGGCTATTCTTCTGAACATCATACTGCCAAGGGAAGAGAAAAAGGAGAAATAAGCTCTTCCACGCGGCATGGCAATCAGATTGCTTACAAGAAGAGGGTATCCCCCGGGTCACTTTCTGGCCCTGGGGATACCCTCTTTATTCAATATTTTCATCATCCAGTCTGTGAAAATCTCTGTTATTTCCAAATACATGGATCAGCGGAAGGACCTTGATAAAGCACTCATAGTTTCCCTCCTTGATAAACTCCCTGAGCTGCACATATTCCCTGGAATTGCAGACACAGCTCATCTGCACTTTCGGCTCCCTGGAATAGCCGCCCATGGCATCGCTGTAGATCGTCACGCTTTTGTGGATCTTATTGATAACAAAATCCTCGATCTTTTCCATATCCTTCCCGATCATCTGCACATCGTACAGCTTCGGCCCAAGGTTGAACACGATATAATTCATACTGTTCACATAGATGAGCTGTCCCGCAAAGGCGTAGGCCAACTGGTCCAGGCTGAAAGCCAGCATCATAAATAGAAGGATGATGATCTCTTCAAAATAATAGATCTTTTTCAGCTCGGTGGATTTCCATATAGTCTTCTTCAGGATCTTGGCCACTGTGTCGTCTCCGCCGTAGGAAAAACCGATTCTGTAGGGAATGCCGATCCCCACGCCGTAGAGGACGCCAAAAGCCGCCAGGGCGATCAGCTTCTCCTCAAATATGATCTGCACATTTACAAAACTCAGCACCCACAGGACCATGGGATACAGGATGGAAAGGATGATGATGTTGGATGCATCCTTTTTCCCCAGTGTCATCCATGTGACGATCAGAATGAGAATGGTAATGGCGTAGTAGATCAGTGCATAGTTGATCCCCGTGAAATGTTCAATGGTCATGGAGATACCTGTGATTCCAGGTGCTGCCAGGCCGTTGGGGATCATGATCCAGTTGGTGGCAATACTGCAGCACAGACACCCAAGGATCAGAAGAAATGCTTTAAAAGCCGGTGATTTTTTCATGGTACTCTGCGCAGGACCCCCGCATCCTGCTTTCCTCCTCATCCGTAATGATATACCTTTCTTCCATGTTATTCTGAACCCTTCGCTTTGTCAAGACAGGGGCTTTTTCATTTTAACACTTTCGACAAAATATGCACTTTCTTTGCTCCGGCACATATGATGTAGAGAAAAGATTTTGTCAATGTCACAAGAAATGGAGACTACACTATGGGTATCACAAATTCGAGCAAAGAGATCGACATGGCCCAGATCGACTGCAGCGGCTCGCTGAAAGTCACTCTGGCCCTGTCAGCGGCTCCGGACATTTCCTTCAATCCGGCGGATATCGTCCTGGTGCTGGACCGTTCCGGCAGCATGGCCGGAAGTCCTCTTGCCAATATGAAGGCAGGCGCAGATACGTTTATTGACATCATCGACGAGGCTACTGACGGCGCAGGCGACGGGACCATCGGTTCCGGAAGCCGCATCGGGATTGTGAGCTTCGCCAATACTGCCACGGCAGACACACAGCTCATCACTTCTGTGGCAGATCTGAAAGATGCAGTGGCTGCCCTCACAGCCGGCGGGTCCACCAACCATGCCGACGCTTTTACAACCGCTGTGTCACTGTTTGATCCTCTGTCCGCAAACGCCAAGGTGATCGTCATGTTCACAGACGGCAAGACCACGGCCGGGGACCCGCCTGCCCCTGTGGCCGCTGCCGCCCGGGCCGCGGGAGTCATCATCTACTGCATCGGCCTCATTGGAGCGGACGGAATCGACGTCAGCGTCCTCAATGACTGGGCAACTGACCCGGACGCCTCCCACGTGGCCGTCACCCCGGATGACGCGGACCTGGAGGACCTCTTCGCCGACCTGGCCGCCAACATTTCCAAGCCCGGCGCCACCAACATCGTCATCAACGAGACAGTCAACCCGGACTTCACCATCGTGAGCGTAGGCCTTCCCACCAAGGGAACCGCCACAGTGCTCAGCCAGACTTCCCTGCGCTGGGAGATTCCGGCCCTGGGTGTAACGGGAAACGAGGGGGCTTCCCTTGAATTCTATATCCGGCACACAGCACTGAGCGCCGGAACAAAGCTGGTAAACCAGTCCATCACCTACGAGGACACAGAGCAAAATGCGGTCACCTTCCCGGACCCATCCGTGGAGGTGAGCTGCGGCATCATCGTGGACCCGGAGCCCTGTCCCGAGCCGGCAGACATTACCTTCGAGAGCTGTCAGGACTCCCTGACCGTGGACCTGGGAGATACCTGGCTGGAGTCCCAGGGGCGCATCCTGCAGCTTGACGTGACTGTCAAAAACGTCTGCCCCGGCAAGCGGGTCGCCCTGGGCATTATCCTGACGGAGACAGACAAGAACGGGCAGGAGCACTCCAGGGGCATGAAGGCCATCACCATTCCCGCCCACTACGCTCCCTCCTGCCGGGACGTGACAGTCAAGTGCGTCAAATTCGTCCTGCTGGAGGACCTGAATGTCTCAGGAGGCAGTGCCTGCTCACTGTGCAGTCAGAGAAATCTAAAGGTCCGGCTGATCGCACACAATATCGATACAGACTTCCAGTGCTGCGGTACTCTGACTGCCACACTGCAGCCATAACATCGCTTATATAACCCGAAACTCCTTCTGCTTTACGCAGCAGAACCTTTGCCAGAAAAGCCCGGGCAGGTCTTTTGATATGCTCCCCTTTAGGTAGACAGTTAAAATAATAAAACTGTTTATCTGGAGGGGAGTTTTATTATGCCCAGAGGAATATTACCAGAAGTGAAGCTGCAGGCTGTAAAAGATTATATTTCAGGAAACGGATCCTGTCTATCACATGCCAGCGAACTTGGAGTGGATGAAAATTCTTTTAGAAGATGGGTTAACAAGTACAAAGCATTCGGAGAATCCGCTTTCCTCAGAACCGGTCACAATCAATCTTATTCGGTCTCTTTTAAAAAAGATGTTGTTGAAGCGTATCTAAACGGGGAAGGATCGTACAGGGAACTGGCAGTCACCTATAACATTCCTTCCGAAGATACGATCAGGGAGTGGGTTTTGAAGTATAATGGACATGAGAAGCTAAAGGCTTCCGAAACAGGAGGGAATGCTATCATGACCAAAGGAAGAAAAACCACCTTTGATGAACGGGTTGAAATCGTACAATACTGCATCGCCCATGATCATAATTATACCAAGACATCTGAACAGTTTGGGATTTCTTACCAACAGGCACGTAATTATACTATAAAATACGAGAAACAGGGAGTGGAGGCTCTTCGTGACAGACGTGGAAAACGAAAACCAGAAGCGGAAATGTCAGAACTCGAAAGGCTGCGGGCAGAGAACCGGATCTTGCGGGCAGAAAAAGAACACGCACAAATGGAGGCGGACTTCCTAAAAAAACTTGCAGAAATCGAAAGGAGGCGGGGCTGAGCCGGCAAAGGAACAAACACATTTATCAAGTGATCAAAGAGGAACTTGAAGAACACCATTACTCAATCCGAACCTTATGTAAGCTTGGTAACGTTACAAGAGCGGCTTACTACAAATGGATGAACCGTATAGAAACAGCAAATGACCGGCTGAACAAGCAGATTTCCGACCGGTTGGAAGTAATCCATCAAGAACATCCTGACATGGGATATCGGAGATTGAATGACAAACTCCGTCACGATAACGGCATCAAAGTAAATGATAAGAGGATCCTGCGTATATGCCGGAAACAGCAGATACGATCAAACCTAAAATATCGTTATGACGGTTGCACCCGGCCATCGAAAAAACCAGCTTTTATAGCAGATAATGTTTTAAACAGAGACTTTCATGCAGATAGTCTGAACAAGAAATGGGTAACTGATGTAACAGAGTTTAAGTATGGCACTTCATTTAACCACATCCATAAGCTATACCTGAGTGTGATTCTGGACTTATGCGATCATCGTCCGGTTGCATATGTGTTAAGTGATCACAATAACAATCAGCTGGTATTTGATACTTTCGATCAGGCAGTAAAGAACAATCCAGGAGCTCATCCAGTCTTTCATAGTGACCGGGGATTCCAATATACCTCCCGTGTATTTCACCAAAAGCTGGTAGATGCAGGAATGATACAGAGCATGTCCCGGGTGGCACACTGTACGGATAATGGACCAATGGAGGGATTCTGGGGGATACTAAAACGTGAAATGTATTATGGGAAGAAGTATCATACCAGAGAGGAGCTTGTAGAAGCGATAACGGCATATATAGACTATTACATAAATGACCGCCCGCAAAGGTGCCTTGATGTATTAACACCGTTTGAATTTCATGAACGGTTATTAGCCGCATAAAAATATTGCCCGGCACAAACCGGGCAACACAAAAATTTTATATTTTTTTCATTGTCTACTTGACGGGTAGCACACCATTTCTCCCTGCCCGGGCTTTTCTTCCCGTTCCTGTCTGTCAGCCGTAGCTGCTCTGGCACATTTGCCGGCGCCTGCTAACGCACAAAATTCGTGTGTATGCTCTCTTCTTTTTCCGGCAGTCCATACTTTTCCTTCCCAAGAGCAATGCTCTTCATAAGGAAAGACATATTGGCCGCAAGGGTCCGCATGGTCTGCAGTCCTTCTGCATCTTCCAGCGCCTCGCCCGGCATCTGGCCGTGGACACTGTTCCAGTACTGGCTGGAAGCCACCGGCATGCCACAGATGGTAAAATACTTGTTCAGCTCGTCAAAGGTGGCGGACAGGCCTCCTCTTCTGGCTACTACCACGCTGGCTCCCACTTTCATTCTCTTTTCAAAATGGGTGCTGTAGAACAGCCTGTCAAGGAAAGCGATGAGCGTGGCGTTGGCGGAAGCATAATACACAGGGCTTCCCACAACAAGGCCGTCGCACGCCTCGAATTTCGCCGCCGTCTCATTGACAAAGTCGTCAAAGACACATTTTCCTGTGTTGTGGCAGGAGCGGCAGGCGATGCATCCCCTTATATCCTTGTTTCCGATATGGAGGATCTCCGCCTCGATCCCTTCTGCGTCAAATACCTTCTTCATCTCCTCCAGAGCAGCAGCCGTGTTGCCCTTTGCGTGAGGACTTCCATTGATCATTAATACCTTCATGCTGTCATGTTCCTCCTTTTTCTAACCTGCGTTGCTGGCGGCAATCTTCACACGGCTCCACAGGTCGCTGATGATCTTCTTTGTATTTTCATTGTACACAAACACTTCGTCGTTCTCATTGCCTGATCTGGGGATGTAGGCGTTGATACCCTCATAGTCGCCGCCCTCCCCGGACAGCACCTCCATAACCTCCTGGTTGGCGGAGGTGTAGCCCACGTAGCTGGAGTTGTCGTAGGCCCCGTCGTAGTCGCTGGCGAAGTTGATGAACGCGTGGGCCAGATCCGGATTTTTCGCGTTCTTGGGGATGACCATGGCATCGGACCAGAGGTTTGTGCCGGTCTCCGGCATATAGTAGCCCATGTCCTCATTCTCCGCCATGACATAGGTGGCGTCTCCGGAGTAGATCAGGCCAAGCGCCTTCCTTCCCTGTGCCATGTTGTCGATGATCTCATCTGTGACGATCTCCGTGTCCATGGTCTCCACACACTGTACCAGCCAGTCGTAGGCCTCCTGAAGCTCCGCCTCGTTCTCCGTGTTCATGGAATAACCAAGAGCTTTCAGCGCCATCATAAAGGAATCTCTCTCTGAGTCGTACAGGTACACATCTCCCTTGTACTTTTCATCCAGGAAAATGTTGTATCCTTCTCTCTCCAGATCCTCGATGTCCACCTTTGTCTTATCGTACACAATGCCCACTGTGCCCCAGAAATAGGGAACAGAATAGTCGTTGTCAGGATCATATGGCAGCCCCAGGACATCGTCGGAAAGCTTGTCAAAGCAGTCCAGCTTGGATTTGTCCAGCTTCTGCAGATATCCCTCCTGGATCAGCCGCTGGATCATGTAGTCGCTGGGTACAAGAAGGTCGTAGGACTCTCCGTTTGCCACCTTGATGTACATCTGCTCATTGGAGTCAAAGTTCTCCATGACCACAGTAGCCCCTGTGGCCTCCTCGAAATCACCGATGATATTTTCGCCGGTGTACTCACCCCAGTTGTAGATGTGCAGTGTCTGCCCCTCAAAAGGACGGTCTCCGCCGGCTCCCCCTCCTGCCCGGAAAGCAAAAAGTCCGACTACCAGGGCAAAGCAGACTGCCAGAACCGGCACCACCTTTCTCTTTCTGCCCATCTCCGCCTTCCTGCTTCTCTTTGCCGCAATGACAGGGGCAATGTTGATGATAAGGAGCACCACGGTGATGATCACCACCACCAGAGTGGACACCGCGTTGATGCTGGGATTGACACGCTTGCTCATGGTGTAGACCACAATGCTCAGGTTCTTCACGCCCCGCCCTGTCACAAAGTAGGAGATGATGAAATCATCCACAGACATGGTGAAGGCGATCAGCGCGCCTGAGACGATGCCCGGGGTGATCTGGGGCACAATGACTTTTGTCAGCGCCTTGAACGGGGTGGCTCCCAGGTCCATGGCCGCGTCCGCCAGGTTGGGATCCAGGGATCGGATCTTTGGCATGACGGACAGCATGACATAAGGGATACAGAAAGCAATGTGTGCCAGCAGCATAGTCATGTAGCCCTTCTCCACATTGAATGTGATGAAAAGAAGCATAAAACCGATGGCTGTCACGATCTCCGGGTTCATCATGGGGAGATTGTTTACCTGCTCCATGACATTGCGCACGATCTTCCTTGAGCTGGAAAGTCCGATGGCCGCCACCGTACCCACCACTGTGGAAACCAGCGTTGCAATGATGGCCACACTGAAGGTGGTGTAGAGGGCCGTCATCATGTCATTTGACTCCAGCATGTGCTGATACCAGCGCAGGGAAAAACCTGTAAAGCTGGTCAGCGATTTTCCTTCGTTGAAGGAGAAGACGATCATGTAAAGGATGGGAAGATAGAAAAATGCGATCGCCAGGATCATCAGGATCTTCCCGAAAGGACGCCTGTTCTTTTTCATGCTCTCTCCCCCTTTCCTCCCTGGTTGCGGATCTCGATCTTGCGCACTGCCATCATCATCAGCATCATGATAATGGCCATGATCATGGATATGGCGCTTCCGAAGTTCCACTCACCTACTGTGATGAACTGGTTCTCGATCATATTTCCGATGAGGAAATACTGTCCTCCGCCCAGCAGCTTCGGGATAAAGAAGGAGCTGACTGCAGGCAGGAATACAAGCGTGATGCCGTTGATAACGCCGGGCAGGGAGAGAGGCAGGGTCACCCGCCTGAATGTCTGCACCGGGCTGGCCCCCAGATCCGCGCTGGCCTCCAGAAGGGAGTGGTCCATCTTGGACAAGGACGTCTGGATCTGCAGGATCATAAAAGGCAGGAAGTTGTAGACCATGCCAAGAAGCACAGACCCCTCCGTGTAGAGAAGCTCCATATCTCCCAGCCCGAAGATCCCCAGAATGCGCTGGATAAGACCTCCCTCGCTGAGAAGGCCGATCCAGGCGTAAGTACGCACAAGCATGTTGATCCACATGGGAATGGTGATGCACAGGATCAGCACATTCTGTACTTTCTCACTGCTCCTGGCGATAAAGTAAGCCACAGGATAGCCAAGGATCAGGCAGATAATGGTGGTCTTCACAGCGATCAAAAGGGAACGCCACAGGATCAGGAGGAAATCCGGATCCGTGAAGAACTTAATGTAGTGTTCCAGCGTAAAGGAAAAAGATATGATGCTGTTTCCCGGCTCCATGAAGGAGTACATGGCGATCAGCGCCATGGGAAGCACCAGCATCAGCGCGGCCCACACAATGTAGGGCACTGCCAGTGTTGAAAATCTTTTCATTTAAAATACCTCCCTGGACATGACATGGATATCCTCCGGGAAGAAGGTAAGACCCACCTCCTGTCCCTCTTCCGTGTAATCTGTCGTATGGATCTTGAACTCCCGGCCTGTTGTGGAGAAGGTGATCTGGTAGACGCCTTCTTTTACGTTCTCCGGCTCGAAATCGTAGTCTACGCTGAGGTCCACAGACTCATCCTCGTTGCTCAGCTTCCATCCCTGTGCGCCGGCCCAGGTCTTCAGATCTGTGTCAAGAGCCTGGGACTCTGTGATCTCGTCCACAGTCTTGAAGAAGTTGAAGGCCATGACACCCTCGTTTGCCTTCTCGTTCTTGACAAAGGGCTGGTCCACCACGTGGATGGTCTTCTCGATACTTGTTCCGCTGGATGTGGCAAAGGTAACCGGGTACTTTCCTTCTTCTTTCTCCAGACTGTACTCCACCTTTGCGATGGAAATATACTCGTCCGTCTCCGGATCCCATGCCTGGGCGTTGGACAGGGCGATGATCTCCTTGTCGTCCAGTCCCTCCACATCGTCGATATCCACATAGAAGTCGTTGGCGCTGATCATCTCTCTGCCGTCCTCGCTCTTTACATCCTGGTTCCTTATGACGCGCATGTTGACTGTCACGCTGGTACCGGGCACGGTCTCCACCATGATCTCATAGTGCACGCCCTTAAAGAGCACGCTCAACACCTCGCCTGTCATCTTGCCGTTCTTCACATCCACAATGTCGATATCCTCGGGACGGATGACCACGTCCACCGGCTCGTTCTCCTTGAAGCCAAAATCCACACAGTCAAAGGTGATGTCGTCAAAGCGCACCTTGTAGTCCTCCGGCATGACTGCCGGGATGATGTTGCTCTCCCCGATAAAGTTGGCCACAAACCGGTTGGCAGGCTCATTGTAGATATCCTGGGGGCTTCCCACCTGCTGGATCTCTCCGTTCTTCATGACCACGATCTTGTCAGACATGGTCAGGGCTTCCTCCTGGTCGTGAGTGACGAAGATAAAGGTGATCCCTACCTCCTGCTGGATCCTTTTCAGCTCGTACTGCATCTCCTTTCGGAGCTTTAAGTCCAGGGCGGCCAGTGGCTCGTCAAGAAGCAGGACCTTGGGCTCGTTTACAAGGGCTCTGGCAATGGCCACCCTCTGCTGCTGTCCGCCGGACAGAAGGGTGGTATTCTTGTCCTCAAAGCCCTCCAGGCCGATGAGCTTCAACATCTTCATCACCTTCTGGTCGATGACGTCCTTGCTCATCTTCTTGATCTTCAGCCCAAAGGCGATATTTTCATACACACTCAGATGGGGGAAAAGGGCGTATTTCTGGAACACGGTGTTCAGCTCCCTCTCGTAGGGCGGCTTTTTGCTTATCTCCTCCCCGTCAAAGATGACAGAACCCTCGTCCGCATCCAGAAATCCTCCCAGGATCCGCAGCAGGGTAGTCTTTCCGCATCCGCTGGGCCCCAGCAGGGTGACAAATTCATTTTCGTATATATCAAGGTTGATCCCCTTCAGAACGATCTGTCCGTCAAAATTCTTTACAATATTGCGGAACTCTATCAGTTTTTTCTCTTCCATCTCACTTCTCCTTCCTGTAAGAACATGCTAAAACATGGGCGGCGTGGTGATCCAGAGCACTCTGGCATCACTGCTGCCGTGGTTGTACAGATAATGGCTTGTGGTCCCGTCCAGGTAAAAGGTCTCCTTTGCCTTCACCCTGTACTTCTTGCCTCCCTGTACAATGGTCACGCTTCCCTTGAGCACATATCCGAATTCCTGCCCCTGGTAGGCGGACATGACCTGGCTCTTTTTGCGCGGGTGCAGCGTCAGGATAATAGGCTCCATCTGGTTCTTCTGGGCATTGGGGACGATCCACTCGATGGTGCAGTCCTCCTGCTCATCCACAAAGAAATCCTCTGTCGGGAAGACGATCTGCTTTTCCTCCTCCT
>OGXL01000516.1_pt1 | contig 33921 bp, 36 predicted proteins | sample 1576311 | NCBI WGS metagenome assembly OGXL01 (sample SAMEA3541564, study PRJEB24748) | human gut metagenome | biome: human gut; feature: human-associated habitat; material: faeces | place: China | collected 2012 | reverse complement strand
CATCTCCATTTATAGGATTATAACCGGAATGGTTGGCAAAGCTTATATAGTTTTGCATTTTCATTACCTCCTTGTTTCCATTTGATTTTTCTATAAACATTATAAAGGAAAATCATTTAAATTTCTTTCATAATATGAAAAACTATTCAACATTTTCCCACCAATGTTCTTGATAAGTTTCTATATGACTATAATCGACAATCTCCCCAATCTTTGGTGTCGCCACATTTAAGTTTTCTTTTTGTGATCTTGTGGTAATTTGTTTAATTGGATCATCCCAAGCATGATTACAAATACAAAAAGCACCCCAATGAACAGGAACTGTCCATTTAGCATGTAGGTCTTTCATTGCTTGAATACCATCTTTTGGTAACATATGAATGTTAGACCAGGACTTATCATATTGTCCATCTTCAATCATTAATAAATCAATAGCGCCAAATTTTTCATAAACTTCTTCGAAATGATTTCCATAACCGGTATCCCCTGTAAAATAAGTTGTATATTTATCATTTTTAAAGACATAGCCACTCCACAATGTCGTATTGTTTCTCCAAGGAACACGTCCAGTAAAATGTCTTCCTGGTGTTGAAGTAATTGTGAGTCCGTCTATTTTTACTTCATCCCACCAATTCATGACATGAATCTTATTTTCATCAATTCCCCAACGAAGTAAATGTTTTTCTACTCCTAAAGGAACACAATAGACTTTTACTTTTTTATCAATTTGTTTAATTGTTTGATAATCTAAATGATCATAATGATCATGAGATAGAGCTAAAACATCAATCATTGGCATGTTTTCTATATCAATAGGTAATTTAGAAAAACGCTTAGGTCCAATAAAAGGAACTGGCGAACTATAGTTTGAAAAAACAGGATCCATTAATACATTCTTCCCTTCTATTTGTAATAAAGAACTTGAATGTCCAAACCAAATCCATTTAAGTTCATCGTTCTTCGCTTTTTCTATTTTCTTTAACTGATGAACAGGTATTTCACCTTTAGGAACTGTTTCTTCATTTTTATATTCACTCTTTTGTCCCGTCATCAGTTGAATTTCAGGATTTCCATGAAATATTCCTTTTTTATATAAAGAGTTTCTTGCTTTATAATTCTTTTCATCTTCCTTATTAACATTTTCTCCTAAACTAGGCCAAAACTTAATAAACAACAAAGCAATAACTCCAATACATAAAATGACAATCCCTATTATTTTTAATACCTTCTTTATCATTTTTTACTCCATATAAAGTGTAACAGTTACACTTCCTTTCCCTATCGCTTCTTTTAAATGTGTTGTATCTTTAATATGACCTAATTTTGTAAAATCCCATGTATTTTGATTATAATAAAGACATAATTTATTACCTAAATATAAAATAATATCTCCCTCTTTTGTAGTTATTGTCTCATCATTACGAGGTAATGATGTACCTAAATCTCCTACTTTTTCAAAGTTTCCATAATCATCTAAAGAAAGTACTCTTTTTTCTTTAGAAACATATTCTTTAAATGCTTTTGCACTTGTATTGTTTTCTAACTCTATTTCAAATGTATAACCATTAACTTCTAATTTCATTATTTCTCTTCCCCATTCTTTTTCTATACTTTTTTGATGAATTGGTTTATTTGCAAAAAGAAATAAACCTGCAATTATAACGAATACTAAAATAATCCTTTTCATTATTGTATTGCTCTTCCCATTTCATAAGCTTTCTTTAAGGCAGGATGATCTTTAATACTATTAGGAATATCAACACCACCTGCAAATACACTTCCTACAAAGTGGGCTTTAGGATAACAATTAACCCACCCTTTTAACCCATTGATAGCACGTTTATCTACCCCTTCTTCATTTTCAGCAGCTGTTGAGAGTAAATAAACATCTCTAAATTGATAATTAGATGTATAAAGAGAATTAGCTCGATCAATCATGACTTTCATTTGTCCTGACATTTCATAATAATAAATCGGCGTTGCCCATACAATAACATCTGCTTGTTTGATGTGTTCAGTAATGCTATTGGCATCATCTTTGATGACACATTCACCTAATTTTAAACAAGCAAGACATCCTTTACAAAAGGCAATATTTTTATCTTTTAAACTTATTTCTTCAACACTATTTCCACTTTCTTTTGCTCCTTGAATAAAAGCATCTGCTAGTTGATCAGAATTACTATTTAATCTTAAACTTGTTTTAATAACACATATTTTTTTAGCCATCTTCTTTTCCTCCAGTTGAATATTATTATATTCTATGATAAATTAATAGTAATACCTAAACTTAACTTTAGGTCAAGAGGAGGAACTAAAAATGTATTCTATTGGTGAAATATCAAAAATGTTTGACTTACCTATTTCTACATTACGTTACTATGATAAAGAAGGTTTATTTCCTCATTTAAAAAGAGTAAATGGGGTAAGAAAATTTAGTGAAAATGAAATAGAAACCTTACGTGTAATTGATTGTTTAAAAAGATCTGGTTTAGAAATCAAAGATATTAAAGAATATATGAACCTATGTTCTTTAGGAAATTCTACTTTAAAACAAAGAAAAGAAATCTTTGTTAAACAAAAAGAAGAAGTATTACAAGAAATGGAAAAACTTCAAAAAGTACTTTCAATGCTTAATTATAAATGTTGGTATTATGATCAAGCCATTGAAAAAGAAGATGAAGGTTATGTTCAAGCTCTTTCTTTTGAACAACTTCCACCACAAATTCAACAATACTATCAACATAGTCATGAGGATTGTTAGAGATGAAAAAGAAAATATTAATGACACTATCCATCATTTTAATTCTTTGTATGGGTGGTTTTGGCATTTATGTCAATGATTATTATCACGCACAAAACGATGCCCTAGAAATTTTAAATCATAAAAATGTGGAAAAAGTAAATTCAAATCTTATTACACTAACTCCTGAAAAGAAAAGTGATGTAGGTATTATCTTTTATCCTGGAGCCAAAGTAGAAAATACAGCTTATTTACCTTTATTAAAACATTTAACAAACAAAGGCTATAACTGTTATTTATTAAAGATGCCTTTTAACATGGCCATCTTTAATAAAAATGCGGCTAATAAAATTATTAATCAATATCCAAATATAAAGCATTGGTACATATGTGGTCATTCAATGGGTGGAGCTATGGCTTCTTCCTATGTTTCTAAAAATAAAGATAATGTAGATGGTTTAATTCTATTGGGTTCTTATATTTATGGGGATGTTTTAGATAAAGATGCACTTACTATTTATGGTTCTTTAAATATAAGTGTTAAAAAGAAAATTGATTATAAAAGAAATATCGTTGTCATCAAAGGTGGAAATCATGCAAACTTTGGTAACTATGGTCATCAAAAAGGTGATGCTAAAGCAACTATTTCACGTAAAGAGCAACAAAACCAAACTGTAAAAGCTATCAATAATTTCATTGAAAAACGGCTGAATTAATTTTCAGTCGTTTTTACATAATCATTTAAATGAATACCATTCTTCAAAGCATCAATGACATGATCCTTATCGATCACATTTTCTACCTTTTCATCTAAAATCATTCCAATAAAACGTGCATCATCATCAATAGTAAAAGGCCAATAGAAGTAGAAGTGATTTCCATCTTTAAATTCAAAACGATAATCAAGAACATACCAATCTCTCGCAATCGGTGTTCCATAATTTTCATAACGATGTTTTAAAAGAAGTTCTACACTTTGAATATCTTCATATTTATATTCCTTTATAAATTTATCTTCTTTACCCAATAAAACAGAATAAAAATATTTTACATTATCTATATAACCTTTAAATTGATAATAACGAATACGATCATTTAAAAACTCTACCGATTGATTTCTTGTTTGATCAAGTGGTAATCTTAACCATAATTGTGAAAACTGGAAATCAGCAGCAATAAAACCAGTTGTAATTAATAATGAAATAAAAATCACAAATATTATTTTTTGTACAGTTGTTGTAGATGGTGCACTAATGAATAGTACAATTAATAATGTTGGTATAAATTTATATAAGAATTTTTTAATAGCAAGTTTCTTTGTAAGTCTTCTTCCAAGAGATACAATATCTGTTGTTTTTTGATAACCTAATTTATAATTCTTCACTTCTCTTTGGATTTGTTGTAAAGCTGGTAACATTGGTAGATCTTTTCTTACATACATTTCTATATTTTCTTGAACTTCTTCTAAGCTTTTAATTTGTTTTTCTAAATGAATCTGATTGATTTCTAAACATTCTTTAAAATCAAGTTCATTGTTTAAGATTGCTTTTACATCATCAATCGAAATATTTAAGTTACGTAAGAATTTTACCATGATGAGTTTTTGTAAATCATCTTGGCTATAACTACGATAACCATTATCATCTCTTTGTGGTGTAACGATTCCTTCTTTTTCATAATAGAAGATTGTATGTTTTGAAATTCCTAATTCCTTTTCTAATTCGTGTGTTTTCATATATAACACCCCTTCCTTAACTTCATCTAACACTATAGAGTAACTTTATAGTCAAGGTTTTTTATCAAAATAATACCTTTTTTATAAAAAGACTGAATTATTCTTCAGTCCCTCTTACATAGTCATTTAAATGGATACCATTTTTTAAAGCATCAATGACATGATCTTTATCAATAATATTTTCTACCTTTTCATCTAAGATGGTTCCAATAAAACGAGAATCATCATCCAATGTAATCGGCCAATAAAAATAGAAATGATTTCCATCTTTAAATTCAAAACGATAATCAAGAACATACCAATCTTTCGCAATTGGTGTTCCATAACTTTCATAACGATGATTTAAAATCAATTCAACACTTTGAATATCTTCATACTTATAAGATTGCATACATTTTTCTGCTTTATTAAATAAAACACCGTAGTAATATTTCAAATTATTAAGATATCCATGAAATTGATAATAACGAATCCCATCACTTAAAAATTCTACTGATTGATTCAATGTTTGATCTAATGGCATTTTTAACCATATTTGTGAAAATTGAAATTCTGTCGCAACAAAGATATTTATAAAAAGAATCATCAATAAAATAAAGATAATGATTAAAGCTGTTGTCTTTTCAAGGTTTTCATCAAAAAAGGAAGCTGCACAAATCCACATAATAAACGATGGGGTGATTGCGGCAGGAATCTTATATAAGAATTTTCTTAATGCAAGTTTCTTTGTAAGTCTTCTTCCAAGAGATACAATATCTGTTGTTTTTTGATAACCTAATTTATAATTCTTCACTTCTCTTTGGATTTGTTGTAAAGCTGGTAACATTGGTAGATCTTTTCTTACATACATTTCTATATTTTCTTGAACTTCTTCTAAGCTTTTAATTTGTTTTTCTAAATGAATCTGATTGATTTCTAAACATTCTTTAAAATCAAGTTCATTGTTTAAGATTGCTTTTACATCATCAATCGAAATATTTAAGTTACGTAAGAATTTTACCATGATGAGTTTTTGTAAATCATCTTGGCTATAACTACGATAACCATTATCATCTCTTTGTGGTGTAACGATTCCTTCTTTTTCATAATAGAAGATTGTATGTTTTGAAATTCCTAATTCCTTTTCTAATTCGTGTGTTTTCATATATAACACCCCTTCCTTAACTTCATCTAACACTATAGAGTGGCTTTATAGTCAAGGTTTTTTATCAAATTTTGAATGAATCGTAAGAAATCCCGGTTGATATTTATTTTCTTGAACATAAATCCAATGATTTTTTAAATAACCATTAATAACTTCTAAAATCTTATCTGTAGGATAACTTTTACCTTCTTGTCTTACTTCTAAACCACAACATGTACATCCACCAACACCATGAATTGAATATTCTATATTATTTTCTTTAAGTAACTGATTGATTTCTAGAATCATTTTAAAATTAACAACATTATTCATAGTCATCTCTCCTTTACTTTATTATAAACAAAAAGGAAGAACGAATCTTCCTTTATAAACACATTTTATAAATATTCAAACAATCTTCTTGACTTAATGATCGATAAGCTCTAGATAACGCGTCTTGACCATAACAGGCTTTTACTTTCAACTCATCAAATTTTTCATCATTAATTCCTACTTCACTTAATGATGTAGGTAAATGAAGTTCATCTTTAATAAAGCTTTGTAAAGCAACAATACCTGCTTTTGCATTAGCCATGTCATCACCTTGATCTTGAATACCCATCACATTTAAACCAAAACGAGCAAAATCTTCAACAACAGTTTCATCTTTGTTTAATAAATAAGTCATCCATTTAGGAGTAATGATTGCAAGAGCTAAACCATGAGTCATATCATAAGTTGATGAGAATTGTTCAAGCGCATGAAGTTGAGCTTGTGTTTTGTATCCTGATGTACAAAAACTATTTAAAGCCCATGAAGCAGCCCATAACATTGTTGCTCTAGCTGAATAGTTTTCTGGTTCTTCAACAGCAATTGGTAATTGTTGGCGAACTGTTCTTAATAATGTTTCTACAACATTGAATTGTAATGGGTATTTATCGCTATTAACAAAATAGTTCATATCAAATAAGTGAGCCATAATATCAAATCCCCCACATGCTGTTTGTTTAGCTGAAACACTAAATGTATTTGTTGGATCAAGGAAAGCTGTTTTAGGTCTTAAGATATCCCCATTAATACCACTTTTAACTCCTTTTTCTACATTAGCAATCACACATGATTTATCCATTTCACTTCCTGTTGAAGCAATTGTAGGCATTGCTAGTACGGGTAAGGCATTATTCCACGCTACTTTTTTTTCTACTAAATCCCAAATATTATCTGTATCAGCAAGTGTTAAAGCCGCAATGGCTTTAGAGGCATCGATTGTTGAACCACCACCAATACCAAGAACAGATGTAACATGATTATCTTTACAAATTTTTGCTCCTTTATTAACTGTTGTATGTCTTGGATTTGGTTCCACACCTGCAAGTTCATAAACTTCAATATTATTTTCTTTTAATTCTTTCATGACTTTATCATAAAGTCCTATTTTTTTAATAGAACCTCCTCCATAAACAACAAGTACACTTTTACCATATTTTAATACTTCTTCATGTAAATGACCTAATTGGTCTTTACCAAAATAAACTTTTGTTGTGTTTTGAAATTGAAAATCGTTCATTTTATTTTCCTCCTTCTGGTTTTAAAGGCCCATAGTAATAAGAAGATATTGCGCCACCATCCATTAAGAAAGTAGATCCAGTAATAAAGGCTCCTTTATCACTCATTAATAATTCAGCTACATTTGCAACTTCATCCGCAGTTCCTGGTCTACCTGCTGGACATTTAGCAAACATATTTTTATAGAAATCTCCCCTTGGTCCATTAAATTCATCAATTGCAAGCGGTGTTACAATAATACCTGGGGCAATAGCGTTGATTCTTGCACCACGTTGTCCCCATTTAACAGATTCAGCCATCACACGTTTTTCATTACATCGTTTTGCTAATTGATAAGCATGCAATGTATCTTTAATATTTTCTGATTGTAAGATTTCTAAGTCTAATAATTCTTCAGTTGGTGTACATGCAAGTTGTTCATCTTCTAAAGCTGTAAGTTGTTCCATACGCCAACCTGATTGACTTGAAATTGTTACACCAACGCCACCTTCTGAAATTACTTTTCCTACTTCTTCTAATAAAACAGCTGTTCCATAAAGATCCACTTTTAAAATAGCCTCAATTGGTGCTTGGGAAGGTGAAACCCCTGCGCCATTGACAAGCATTTTAATAGGTCCATAACTTTTAGCCATATCAATCATTTTTAAAATATCTTGTCTACTTGATAAATCCATTTCTATAACTTCAACATCAAATCCTGCATCCACCATTGTCTTTTGAATATTTTTTGCGTTTTCAATATTTTTATCACCTAAAATAATTTTCTTACCGGCACCCATTCTTCTAGCAATCGCCATACTGATTTGACCAGCACCAACAACAATCATGACATCTTTCATTATTCTTTACCTGCCTTTTCTATACAATCAATGGCATTTATACTTCTTGGATATCCTACAAAAGGAACATTTTGAGAAACAATTTTAATTAAGAAATCTTGATCATTCCCTAATCTTATATTCGCTTTGGCATGGGCAATAGCTTGTGGCTTGCATCCACCTTGTGCATATAGGAAACAGAAAGTAATCATTTCTCTTTGTTTATAATCAAGTCCACCTCTTGTATAGTAATCTCCAAAACAGTTATCTGTTAGCCATTTACGAATATGCACTGTTTTAGAATCACCACTTGTGGCATATCCTTTCATTTCTTCACCAAAGATTGCTACTTGTGCTTGCTCTCCTTTTTCTAAACGATTGGTATTAGGATCATTTTGATTTTCTAAAGGAAGTTTTAATCCTAAAGTATCTTCAATAAAACAATTAACTGCTTTTAAGAAAGGGAAAACTCTACCAATTCCCAAATAAGCTACAGCTTGATAAACAATTTCTTTCATTTCTACAGGAGTAACTCCAAAATTATAAGCAGCTTTTAACATACCTTTAAATTCGTCAATTCCTTGACATCCTAGTAAAACAGCAAGAATTGAAATAAATCTTGTTTTATCATCTATATCATCTTGATTAACGACTTCATCAAAAGCGAAGTTATCAAAAGCTTCAATAAATTCAGGATCTGTTCTTAAAAAATATGAAACATACCCTGGAAACATTTTTTCATGGTAATTTTTAGCGTTATCTGTCATTTTATTTTCCTCCTAATCCTCTTTCTAATTGTTGTCTACATCCATCAACATGACTTCCATGAATACTTAATCCTTTATGGACAATACTATTTGGACAAAGTTTCTTTAAATCACTTTCACTTCTTCCCATACCACTTCCTTCATGGCTACAAATCGGATAGATATGCTTATTGGTAAAGTCATAACTTTCTAAAAATGTCATAACAATCGTTGGCATTGTTGACCACCAATTTGGATATCCTAAATAAATCGTATCGTATTCATCAATACTTTCTAATGGATCTAATATTTGTGGACGAGCATTGTTTTTAAGTTCTTCACTTGCACGCTTTGTACATTCATGATAATCAAATGGATATGCATCCACTTCTTTAATTTGATAAATATCTGCATCAATCATTGTTGATAATCCTTCAGCAATGACTTGTACATTTCCTTTTTCTAAATTAACAATATTTCCCGAGAAATAATTTTCTTTATTATGTGAAAAATAAACAATTAAACTTTTACTCATTGATTTTTATCTCCTTTGCCATGTTATATGCTTTTTCTATTGAATCTGTTTTTTCAATATCATCTTTATCTCCTGTTTGAAAACCTAAAATAGAATCAACAAAACGATTGCCACCTACTCTTAAACAATCAATATATTTTTGAAACGTTTCTTTAATAATTCTAAAATAACTTTCATCAGGAGCTAATCCTGTAGAAAGTAAATAAAAATCTTTATCATGAATTGTTTTTTCTATCGCAAATGTACATGTACGATCAAGCAACAATTTCATAGAAGCATTGAATGTATAAAAATAAACCGTTGAAGCAAAGACAATAACTTTTGCTTCTAACATCTTTTCATAAATTTCTTGCATGTCATCTTTTTGTACACATTGATTTGTCTTTTGACAAATATTACATCCTAAACAAGATTTAATATTTTGATAATTGACATAAATCTTTTCTGTGCTATATCCATTTTCTTCTACACCTTTAATAAAAGCATTCGCTAATCGATTTGTATTCCCATTCTTTCTTGGACTACTCATTAAAACAAGAACTTGTGCCATAATTACTCACTCCTTTTTCCACTTATATGATAAAAAAAAGAAGGAATTGAAACAATTTCAATTCCTAATCATCTTTATAAGTTTTACTTATTTAATATTTCTTTATACATCTTTACAAATTCTTCTATATAATAATTGGTTTTATCTTTAGGCCAACAAGCAAAATAATTTCTTTGAATTGGATTACCTTTATAAGATAATTCAATTCTTTCAATTCCTGACATAGGCTTATCTAAATGACCGATTTGATCAATGGGTAAATAACCCCTTTGACTGGCAACCATTAGACGGGCTTGTTCTAAAGAATCCGCATAAAGAAAACGATGTGAAAGATTTAGTGACTTTTCATAAAATTCTCTTTCTGAATCTTCTCTCTCTTTAGAAACAACGATAATACAAGACATATTCTTTAAATCATCTGTACTAATAACTTCTTTTTTAGATAATGGAGAAAGTGTTGAGATTTCAATAAAAGAAACACTTTCTTTTAAGTTTTCATTATAATAATCATTATTAAACGTTCTTCTTTGTTCACTAATTTTCATATCAATACGATGATCAACTAATAATTCAAACAATTCTTCATGTGTACCACTTACTACTGAAATATTAACTTCTGGATAAATTCTTTTAAATTCAACAATTGTTTCTAATAATTCATTGGTACTAAAATTTTTAGGATAACCTATTGTTAGGTTTAATTCTTGGTCTTCTCCTCGACGAATTGTTTCTTCTTTAAAATCTTCAATTTCATCAAGAAGCACTTTTCCATGACGATAAAAATATTCTCCTGCCGCTGTTAAAGAAAATTGTCTTTTACTTCTTTCAAATAAACGTACCCCTAATTCCTTTTCTAGAGCTTTGATTTGTTGGGAAATAGCTGATTGTGAAATAAAACATTGTTCAGCTGCTTCTGTAAAACTATGTAAATCAACAACTGTGATAAAATATTTCATTTGTTTAAGTAACATGGATTTCACCTCTTTTTATATTTTACTGTATTTTTAAGTTCTCTGCACAAAAATTTGTTATAATTTAGAAAAGGAGTGGGAATATGAAAAAAATAATCACAGTATTACTATCTTGTATAATGCTTATAAGCTTAACAGGATGTGCCATGTTTGAATCAAAGATCAACGATATTAAAGGAAACCTTGTTGGTAATGGTTATACCATTGATACCTTTGATAACTATGGAAAAAGAGTTATGACAACAACAGGAGATAAAATCAATATTCAAGGTAATCCTGTAGAAACAACTTCTTATGATAGTGATGGAAGTATTATTACAGGATATGAATTATCTTCAGTTATTACCATTACCATTGATGGTCAAGAAATTGAATCTTGTGGAGATACATGTATCTTTACTCAAAAAGGATTAGAACCAAATGTTGATTTTACTCAAGAAGACATAGAAAGTAATGATAATGGAAAACTTTCAAATAATACATATATCGCTAATATTATTAATAAATATAAAAACTACTTTGGTAAATCAAGAGTTGTTGTTATTAAGTCTCAATTAGGTCAACCGATTACAGCTTATTCAGGAGATGAAGTTTATTGGTCAGTACCTAAAAAACTACCTAAAATGACAAAGCTTATGATTGATGGTAAAGCTCTTTATATTCATCGTGCAAATTATCAAATCATTGATACATCTTTATTAAATTAAAAGACGGCATTACCGTCTTTTAATTTTTAGCTTCTTCATTATAGCAATCTAAAATATATTCCGCATTTTCTGCCCATAAACCGTTTTCAACTTGAGTAAGTGTTTTATATGTTTGAGAATGATAAAACTTGCCTGTTGCTTCTTCAAAACCAATATTTTCTTGTTTCTGTATAAGATTAATAACTCTATGAATTTGAATACATACATTCATAGTAATATCTTGTCCATTAAAGAAGTAAATATCATGCATCGTATCTCAACCTCCTTATAAGTTGTAAATAATCTAATGCTTTTTCACTATGAAAAGAAATTTGATTATTTACCTTACTATATTTCAATCTTTCTACAGCTTCTTAAGTTGCTCAATTATTTGACACAAAACACATTTTATAATTATATATTTTTCATTTTACAAAGAATATTTTTCTTTTCAAATATTTCTCTTATTCCCTCATATTGAGTTTTTGTAGCATTCTTCTTTTCAAAATAAAGAACTGCACCTGCTCTAGTCAACATCATAATAAGTGTCCCTGTATCAATTACTTCTTTTATAGTTTTATACTCTATGAAAGTATGTTGTGATTCTTGTATCATATCAATACCTTCATCTAAAAATACCAAATCAAAAAATATTTCTTCTTTTTTAAATATTTCTTTTTGAAGGTTTATTGTTTTTTTTGCAAAATAATAAATCTGTACTTCAAAAACAATTATTGCTATTGGTAGTACAAAAGCCATCCATAACTTAAATTGACGCATCAGCACATTTATCAGTACTAACACAGCATAGACTAATATACATATTTTAAATGCTAATCTTATTTTTGGTGGAAACAAATATCTTCTATTATCCTTTACTATCTGCCAATTTCTCTTATTGTCTTTTATTGCAATTTCCATACTTAGCTCTCCTTATATTATTTTACATTGTATCCAAATTATAACATATTATCTTTCTAAATATTAATTATTTACTTTAGAAAGATATAAATCTAAAAGTGCTTTGGTATGTTCATCAATATAACCTCTTTTACTTCGATCTTTAACATCTTCTATAACTGTTGTAACAAATCTGCCATGTTCACTTTCAGTTGTATCACTTTGACTCTATTTGATTTCTGTCGTTCCTGTTTTGAAATATATGTCATTCCTATTTCTTTTATATCATTATTTTATGCTATCTAAATAGTAGTTGTTAACCTATTATTGATTAATAAAACATTCATCATTATACCAGAAACTCCTGTTCCCGCATGCATTCCTTATTTTACTTTTTTACTAATTTCTTAGAAGCAACTACAGTAAATACTGCTCCCAAAAATAAACAACCAATTCCTAAATAATAAATTACACCATCTTGAAAAATTCCTTCTAAAATAAGCCCCATAGCAAAAATAATTTCCGCAAAGCAATTATTTTTACAATAATTTTTAACAGATTCTTCGGTATATTTCTTTCTCATTCCCTTTGTTAAAAAGGGCGTACCTTTTGCCATCAAAACAGCAATCAATATTGTAACAATTCCTAAAACTACAAAAAAAATAACTTTTCCAATTTCTAAAAAATCATTCATAACACTTTGCCTCCCTTTAAATATTTATATAATTATATAAAAAAAAAGAGCCATTACGAAATTAAACAAATAATTTCGTAACAGCTATTTACATTGTAAATAAGCTTAAGATATCTTCTTTAGACATTTGTGATAATCCACCACTATTATTTTCTACAAACATATCCGCTAATTCTTTTTTACGTTTTTGCATTTCAATAATCTTTTCTTCTACACTATCTTTCATCACAAGATTAAATACTTGAACATTACTCTTTTGACCAATACGATAAGCACGATCCGTTGCTTGATTTTGCGCTGATACATTCCACCATGGGTCATAATGAATAACATTTTCAGCTGATGTTAAGTTAAGACCTGTACCTCCTGCTTTTAAAGAAATTAAGAATAATGTTGTATCATCTTTTTGGAATCTTGAAACAAGTTCTCTTCTTTCTTCCTTATTTGTACTTCCTGTAAGCATGTAATATGTAATACCAGCTTTTTGACATTCCTCAGCAATTAAATCCAAAGCGGAAGTAAATGAAGAAAAGAGAAGTACTTTTTGTTTATTTTCTTGCATTGTTTTAATAAGTTCCATACAGGCTTTAAGCTTCGATGATGGTTGATCGATATTATCATAAACAAGACGTGGTTCTAGACATAATTGTCTTAGTCTTGTAAGCATTTTTAAAATTTGCATCTTATCTGAACCTTCTATGTCATAAAGTTGTTGAAGTTCTTCATTGACTTTAGCAAGATTGGCAACATAGATTTTTTCTTCTTCATCACTAAATGGAAGAATCATATTTTGTTCTATTTTATCTGGTAATTCTTTTAATACTTCTTTTTTATTTCTTCTTAAGATAAATGGCGTTACTAGTTTTTTAAGCTGTTTTGTTTTTTCTTCGTCATTATTTTTAACAATACTTGATTCATATTGTTTTTGGAAATAATGGTAATTGAATAAGTATTGTGGCATTAAGAAATCAAAAATAGACCATAATTCTGCTAAACTATTTTCAATTGGTGTTCCTGTTAAAGCAAGTTTATGTCTTGTTTTTAAAGTTTTAACCGATTGTGCATTCTTTGTCTTTTGATTTTTAATATATTGTGCTTCATCTAAGATTACATATTCAAATTCAATATCTTGATACAATTCAAAATCTCTTCTCATATAATCATAAGAAGTTACATATAAACCTTGTTTAATCTCTTTTATTAATTCTTTTCTTAAAGCACCATTACCTGTAATACATGTGACTGGTAACTGTTTAGAAAACTTATGCACTTCATCTTCCCAGTTATAAATAAGTGAAGATGGACATACAACAAGACTTGGTCTATTAGTTTTTAATGAATCTAATAAAGTGATAATTTGTAATGTTTTTCCTAACCCCATATCATCCGCAAGAATACCATTAAAACCATAATCTTTTAACGTATGAAGCCATACATATCCTTCTTTTTGATAATCTCTTAAGATTTTTTCATAATTTTGAGGTACTGGATACTCTTTTTGCGTTGCTGATTTAAATCTATCTAGTGTTTCTACAAAGGATTCTTCACGATCAAGTTCTACATATTCAAAATCATTTTCTTCATCAATTGCGAGCATTCTTTGCTTATTCATTAAAAACTCACCATTATCAATATCTTTAACATCAACATGATAAGCATCCATAAATTCACTTAATTCTTCTAAATCAGGTGAATCTAAATAAAGCAGTTCGCCATTTTTTAAACGATAGAATTTCTTTTTACGACGATATTGATTTAAAACATCTTGTAATTCTTGTTTTGGTATTTCATGAGATGAAATATCAAATTTTAAAAGATTGTTTTCAACACTAACCCCTACATGTAAGTTATAAGAAATCTTCTTACCTACTCTTTTCAATGCTTCTGATACATAAACATCTCCATATTGTTTTAAATAATCTAATCCTTCAAAGATGAATTCATAGGTTGTTTGAGTATTAGGATCAAAATAAGCACGATGCTTATTTTCATCTATAGAAGAAGCATATTGTTCAATATATTTTTCAACAATATCTTGTTGATAAGTTGTAATAATATTATCATTAAAGCCATAAACACGATTTTGATTTTCATCAACATAAACTGGTTGAAAATAAATCATTTGATTATCATCAATATCTCCATAGATTTTAATTTCATCATAAGTTGGTATATCATTTGAAGTTTCATCAAACACTTCAAAATAAGAAAGAATTGGTAACAAAACATATTTATAGAAGTCTTGATATTGTTCCTCTAAAATAATCAATTTCTCCTCATTATCTAAAATACTGCTTAAAAAGCGACAAACATTTCCTTCCTCATCAAAAGTCATACGATTCATATAAAACTCACCATTATTCATTCCATAACAATAACCATGTTTATCCCCAATATAAATTGGGTCTACTACAGTTACTCTTACAATATAATACTCATCTTCTTTTTGGATATATAAACGTAAATTACATTCCATTTCACCTAAAGAAAAGATTTCTTTATTCGCATCATAAAATTCATCAAATAAACGAGAATCTATTGTTATACTTCTTTTAATAGGTTCATAATAATAAGAATATTCTTCCATATCATGATGACGAATGATCAGTGCTTTTTTCATTAAATCAATTTGTTTTAAAGCATCATCTGTAAAGCTTTTTTCACTGTGGACAAATTCTAAAGCTTTTCCATATTTATAGTTTTCTTGATTTTGAATTCTTTCTATAAAATCAGCAATATTTTTTAATACATATTTCTTTTCATTTCCAATTTTATACTCGAGTACTATTTTATCTCCATTTAGATAAACATTCGGTGTTAAATCATATTTTTCTTGATTGATTGAAAGGCGTAAGTCTGTTTGATATTGGCTTTTATTAAAATCAATAAGCTTTGTAGACATAGAAGCCATTTGTCTTAATTGTGCTTTTCTTCTTTGTCTTTGATTTTCTTTTTCTATTTCTTTGATTTTTTGTAATTTATCACTTTGATAATCAAAAGGGAGTTCATTGATTTCTAATTCATTAAGTTTTAAAATTACTGCACCTAAATGACCACACATTGAATCTTGATCATTAAATGGACATGAACATTCATAAGAAATAACTTGATTATCTTTAATATCTAATGAACATTTTTGAGGATGATTAAATACCGAAACGACAGCATCTATATGATAAACATCTTCATTAGCTGTAACATGTATGCTTTCTACATTATCATAGTGATGATATTTTCTAGCAATTTCTAAGTTATTTTTACTTTTTACAACATTTGAATTAATATTGAATTACAATTTCATCACCTTCCTTTAAACATGCATCTAACATTTCATGTAGTTTCTTTTTTCTTGGATATTCTTTTTTCAACATATCTACTAACTCTATTTTAGACATTTCATCTAACTCATGAAATAAGTCATAAATATAATCTCTTAAATAATAATTTCTTATTCCTTGATTTATATAATCTTTTAAGCATTCAACATATACCATTAAATACATTTCTAAACTATATTCTTTTATCATTCCTTTTAGTGGATCAAAAAAATTCATATTTGGTTTTTGTAGTAAGATATAAATAACATATTTTGCTTCTTGTTTTCGTTTAAACATTATCGCTAATTCATAATCACTATAATAATCATCTACTTTATTTATAAAATCAATCAAGTAATTTTCAAATTTATTTCCATAAAACTCTTTTAAATCATCATAATAAATAGGAACTTCTGAACAATTATAATAGCTTAATTTTGAACATAAATAATTTAAATACGCATCTTCATTTTCTGGATTGAGTAAGGATTCTAATTTTGCTTTTGTTTCTTTTGTTCTAATATTTTGTATATGTTCTTTATAGTATTGCTTAGCATGTCCTATTTGTTGATTATTCATATAATAACGTATTATTTCCATAATATAATCTTCATTGTTATTATAAATTCGGATATCATCTAATTATTTTTTTATATCCAAATGATGATCATTAATAATTTTAAAATATGTATTTAATAAAGCTGGATTTCTTTTATTTAAAAGCATTTCTTTAATAATAGCTATTTGATCTTCAACATCTAATAAATAAACTACAGACATAATATGACTAAATGCATTTTCATATCTTTGATATTTCATATTTTCTTTAAGCCATTGCACTGTTAATTCTTTATTATGTTCATTAGTAAGCAACTTACAGTATCCTTGAAACATAATATTAAGTATTTCATGGCGATAATCTTTTGGATAATTAGAACTTAAAAATTCTTCAATAATTTGTTGATAATTAGAAATATGAAAATTTCCTTGCTTATTTAATTGAATAATATTCTTTAAATATTTCTTAAATTCTTCATTAAATTCACGTTTTAACATATAACTACTACGTGATCTGGCACGAACTCTTTTTAATAAAGCATTAATATCGATATATTGTTGTTCATCCTTAGGAAGTCTTTCTTCAATCGCAAAATAAAGTGCTGCTTCATGTTTACAATGATGACCATCTTTAGCATAGGGGCAATCACACGTTGCAGACATCACATTATAATGTTCATCTAAAGTAATTTTAGTATGATAAGCTTCACTTCCTAAAACAATTCCTGTATATGTTTTATCATCTTTTTGATTAATAGAAAAAACTCTGTTTTGTTCAAAATATTTTTTTCCTCTTTCTAATATTGTATCAGTAAAAAATGAACTCATATTCTTCCTCTTTTCGTATTTATTCAATTATACAAAATAGAAGACTATTAAAAAAGCACAAAAATTAATTTGTGCCTAAAATATATTTATTGATGACTTCCGCCACAGCATTTTCATTATTCGTTGCTTTTGTAATCACATCACATTCTTTCTTCATATCTTCAACGGTGTTTTGTACCCCAACACCAAGTCCTGCCACTTTAATCATTGATAAATCATTAAAGTTATCACCAACAGCAATGGTATCTTTAATATCTACACCTAAGATATCCGCAAGTTTCTTTAAACCTTGTCCTTTATTAACCCCTTGATGATTAAATTCAATATAACGATTAGATGAATAACTGACATCCAAATCCCCTGTAATATCCTTTAAATCATCTTCAATCTTTTTCAAATAATCATAATCTGTATTCATATACAACACTTTAACAATTTCTTGTCCCTTTAAAAAATCAATATGATCATCAAAGATTTCTTTAACTTCCATTCTTCCCGCTAAATAGTCAATTTCTTCTTGAACAAACTTATAAGCATAAACCATATCTTTTGTGTAAACATGAATACATACATCATAGTTTAAACCTCGTTTATAAAGCTCACTTGCTTTTTCAAAGGTAATCCCTTCAAAATGAAGCAGTTTACTTCCTTTATTTTCGCTAATGGCTCCGCCATTGTAAGAAATCACATATTCATTTTCTAAGTCATAAAGACCTAATTCTTTTAAAGTTCCATCAACCGTATTGTATCCTCTTCCTGTAGCAGGAACAAACTTAACACCTAATTCTTTTGCTTTTTGAATTGCTTCGATATTTTCTTTAGAAATTGAACGATCATCACTTAATAAAGTTTCATCTAAATCACACGCTATAATTTTATACATAAAGAGCCTCCTTTATTTATTATTGTATCTAATCAAATATCTCTTCCACATTAATTTCATAATATGAAATTAATTCTACCTATGATATCTTTAATAAGGGTGATAACATGAAAAAACGTATTTACGAAATAATAGAAGTTTCTAAAGAAGACGATAAAGCAAGTCATGTATATGATTTAGTGATGATGTTTATCATATTTATAAGCATTATTCCACTTGCTTTTAAAAATGAATCTCATTTATTTAATATGATTGATTCTATCTCTGTCTTTATTTTTATTATAGATTATTTTCTAAGATGGTTGACTGCAAACTTAAAGTACCATAATAATGATATAATCTCATATCTAAAATATCCATTTTCATTTATAGCTATTATTGATTTACTTTCAATCCTACCATCTATCAGCCTTTTAAATAAAGGATTCAAAGCATTAAAAACAATTCGTCTTATTCGAACATTTAGAGTACTACGTATATTTAAAAGTTTACGTTATTCTAAAAATATTCAAATTATTATACAGGTTGGAAAGAATTCAAAAGATGCCTTAATTACTGTCCTTTATCTAGCAATAGGTTATATTATTGTCTGTGCTTTAGTTATTTTCAACGTTGAACCTGATAGCTTCCATACTTTCTTTGATGCTATCTATTGGGCAACGATTTCTCTTACTACTGTAGGGTATGGAGACATCTATCCAGTAACAACATTAGGTAGAATGATTACCATGGTTTCTTCTTTCATGGGAATTGCTATCGTAGCATTACCTGCTGGTATTATTACTGCAGGCTATATGAAAGAAATAGGATCAGTATAATCCTGATCCTCTCGATACACCATAGTCAGCTTCGATATTTTGCATAACAAAACACGAATACATTGGATAAGGACATTCCTTTAATCCAAATAACAATGCATACTTCATTTCTTCTTCTGTTTCAATTTCTTTATAACCATCTAAATACTTTTCATAACCTAATAATCTCTTTAAATCTTCATAAATATCTAAACTATAACAATCATCTACAAAATGATGTTCTTGTCTTAATTTATTTTTCATGTCTTTTAAGTAATCATTTTCCCATTTTATTATTTTTTCAAAATCATTTTCTACCCAAATACGTAGTGTTTTATCATCAACAATTTGATCAATAGAAATAGCATATAACATTTGGAATAATTGATCTTCTGCTCTATTATTTGTATATGTTTTAAGAAAATGAATACTTAGTTCATAGTCTTTTTCTTCTAAAGAAATATCTTTTTGTTCATTCCATTTTTTTAATAATAAATAGATAAGGATTGATTTATCTTGTGGTAATTCATCAATTAATGATAATAAATAATAAACATATTGTAAATCTTTAATAGGTGTATTCATTGTTTGTATTTTTTTATAATTTAATACATGTTTTTTATGATCTTGATATTGAATAACAGGATAATGATTTTTAGGTTTTTTCTTATAAAAGTAATAAAGAATAATGAGCAGCAATGCAAATACAAATAGTAATTCCATAATGATCACTCCTTTAAATCATTATATCACAACATCAAAATAATAAAATTAATATTTTTAATTTATTTATAATACTAATATCTATCTTATTAAATTATCCAGTTTACCTATTTCAATGGTTATAAAAAATGGAGGAAAATCCTCCATCTTATTTAATTCTTACAAATTTATCTTTAATATCTTTTACTTTTACGCCATGATAAACTTCTCTATTTTCATCATCATATAAAGAAATTGCATTATCTTCATCTATTTTAGTTTTATAACTCATTACAAAATAGATATCCTTTTGACCATTATTGATTACTAAATAACAGTTCTTTTCTTTATCAAACATATGCGTTACATCTACAATATTATCTTGATAATAGAATAAATATTTATCTTCTTTTTCATCATAAAAGATACCAAATTCATCATTTAAACTTTCAACAAGTTCATCTCCCGTCATAGGTTTCATCCCTGTAGGTGTCCATTTCGTCCCTGAATCTATTCCTATATCAATTACATTGCCATTTTCATCTGTTGTATAAAGATGATAAGTATCATCACCTACTTTTTCATATTGAACATTTCTTTTTTCACCATGGAACCAGACTTCTAATTTACTTTGTATACCCCCTACATCAAAGGCATAGGCAACAGTAAATGTAGATAATAAAACAATTAATGATGTTGCAAGAGTAAGTAAAGGTTTTGGAATTCTTCTTTGATTTAAATTGATTTCTTTTTGATAATGTACATGTTTAAATGCTTGTTTATAAGCTTCTTTATTCTTCATTGTTCCAGTTCTCCTTAAGTTGTTCTTTTAATATTTGTCTTGCTCTAGAGAGTCTTACTTTAACATTCCCTTCATTGAGTTTTAATTGTTGAGCAATTTCTTTAACTGAATAATCTTCATAATAATATAAGTGAATCACAATACTATACTTTGATGGCAAAGCCATCACTGCTTGAAATAATTCTTCATCCTGTGATTTATCAAATGGAATCGTTGCCATATAATCTTCCATAGATACTTGTTTTCTTTTCCAAAACTTTCTTTGAATATCTTTAGCTTTATTAATTGCTACTTTATATAACCAAGATTCTATATGTTCCTTTGATTCAAAATCTTTTTTATATGTATGATATCTAAGAAAAGTTTCTTGAACAACATCCTCAGCATCATCAGGATTTTTTAACATCGTTAATCCTATCGCAAAAATACGATCTTTATATGTTTCAATCACTTGTTCTGTATCTATCTTCATAACTACCTCCTCAAGAGCTCTTTCACTTATAATACGTTTTATATAGAAAAAAGGTAACAAAAAGTCTATGTATTTCTACATAAACTTTTTATTACTTATTCATCTCTATGATAAAATGAACTTCTTCGTCTTGTACAACTTTACAAGTATAGTTGTGTAAATCTAAAATATTTCTAACAATCGCTAATCCCATTCCTGTAGAATTTGTATCATTTCTGGATACATCTGCTTTATAGAGAGGTTCAAATATATGATTAATATCTTTATTTTCTATTTTTGATCCATCGTTACTTATAATTATTTTTTCTTGTTTATAAACAATACTTATTTTTTGATTTGCATATTTAAAAGCATTGTTGATAAGATTGTCAAAGACAATCATCATCAATTGTTGATCACATGAAATATTGATTTTAGAATCAATATCAATTGTAATGATTTTTGATTCTAAATCATAATGTTTTAATACTTCTTCAAACATTGTCGAAAGATTATGATTTTGTTTATGTAATTGATAAGAATTTGTCGTTCTTGTATATATCAACATTTGATTTAAAAGATTATTCATATGCTTAGATTCATCTTCTATCATTTTTAAGTATTTATGTTGTTTTTCAGGATTAACATTCTCTATCAACATTTCTGAACTATTTAAAATAACTGCATTAGGCGTTTTCATTTCATGAGCCATTGCATTAATAAATAAGTTTCTTGTTTTATTTAATTCTTCTCTTTCATTTTCAAGATACGTATATATAAAATAAATACATGCTAGAATAATTTGTACAAAACTAAACATTAAAATAAATCTATCTTTTAAACTATCTAAAACAATATTGGATGTATCAATAAACATATTAAGTTTTATATTATTTTCTTTATTTACATAATGAACATATATCTTTGACTTATCAGAAGAAATATCACATGTTTCTTGTTCTACTTTAATATCTTTTTCTTTTGGATTCTTTTCTAGTGTTTGCTTTGAATTAAAAAACATTAATTCAAAATCACCAAGTCTATTTTGATCACTTGCTTTTTTATTTTTATATTTATACCATGAATAATAATTCATTGTTCCTTGTGAGTTACCAAGTTTATAAGTCGTATGACTATTTTCATCATAAAAGATAATTTGATCTATGACGTATTGATTATCTTTTGAATGAAAACTCATCTTTTTTATAGTACAACCAACTTGATTTTGATTATAAAAGTCTAATAAATTATTGATCTCTTTTTTATTAAAAGAATTTTCTAGATTAAAAAAAGTATATTTTTCATTTGCACTATCTTTAAAAAAGATAATAAAGTTTTTATTATTAAATTCATATTTATTTTTTACTTTATATTCAAAAGCTATATTTTGTTTAATATCAAACCCATTACCATCATAAATAGTAGATAGTATATCATGCATATTATTTTCAATATTTTTATCACTTTGCGTTATCATTTGATTCGTAACATCACTTGCTAGTGACCACATAACAGTATCCATTGTATTAAGATTACTCGTGTACATCTGCCTACCTATAATAAAAACAATAATTAACACACTTTCAATTAATAAAAATCTTTTAAATTTCTTATTTTTAAAGGCAAGATAAAACATGCCTAATAATAAAACAATACTTAGCGCTCTTAAAAAATCAACCATTTTCAAACACCTTCGTTTCAAAACAATAACCTTGTTTAATCACTGTCTTTATTCCCTTTTGATAAGGTCCCAAGGCTTTTCTTAATATTTTAATATGTGTATCAACACTTCTTTCTTGTCCCGTATAATCAAATCCCCATACTTTCAATAAGATTTGTTCTCTAGATAAGATCATATTGGGATTTTTTATAAAATATTCTAATATTTTATAATCTATTATTTTTAAATTTAAATTCTTATTATTTAGATAAGCTTGTTTTTCTCTTGTATTTAATTTTAAAACTCCTCTTTCTAAAAATTGATAATGTTTTCTATTCATGATTGCATTACATTTAGCAAGTAATACCGGTAATGAAAAAGGTTTAATAATATAATCATCACAACCTAATTCATATCCTTTTAACTGATCAACTTCTTGTACCTTAGCCGTAATAAAAAGAATTGGTATTTCTTCTTTTTCACGTATCTTTTTACATAATGTAAAACCATCCATCTTAGGCATCATCACATCCAATAAAACAAGATCATAACTTTCAGTTAAAAAGCTATAGTAAGCATCTTCTCCATTATCAAAACTTTCCACAACATACCCATGAACAACCAAATAATCTTCTATTATTTCTCTTAAATTATCATGATCTTCAGCAAGTAGTATCTTCATAACAATACCTCCCTTCATCTTTAATATACTTTCTTCATTTGTAATCTTTGTGTAAGTTCTTTAATAATTTAATTTTATATTATGATATCTTAAAGATTCAACTCTATTCCATCATATTTCATATAAAAAAGAAACAGTATCATACTGTTTCCCTCGCCCTAGTTATTATTATCTTTTTTTGGTAAATACCAATAATTATTGAACTGATATAAGAATGTTTTTGAACCCGGTGGCATTTCTACAAATGCATGATATACATTCATGAAATCTACTGCTGAATTTGCAACAACAAACATAGCGGCCATTCCTAAAAAAAACTTACATGTTGTTAATGAAATATAATAAGGAACTAAACCAAATAAAATATCAGGAATAAGATTGATAGCTATATATTTTTTCTTTATAAACTCTGTTGTATATACGCCTGCAAAACCAACACGTGGTATTTTAAACATATAAATTTCTTTATAGAAATAAAACTGACATAGCTTGGAAAGAACTAATAAAATATTTGCGAGTATAAAATAGCTAAAAAGATTTGATAAATCCATAGAATCAACATCTCTAAAAAGAACATTTAAATATTCTGGTACAAACATAATACATATAATAATAAAAGTAACAATACTTGTTTGTATATTCTGTTTTTTTCTATCCGTTGGCTCATTAAATCGAATAGCCCCTTCTTTAAGCTTATTTGTTGGAAGTGGATTAGTTTCTGGATCTAATTTCCCCATATATTTTATCTTCATAAGTTGTCTCCTCGTATATCCTGTTTCACTTTTATCTATAAATACATCATACCATACATATCACTATTTATTTTACTAAAACATAATACAAAAAAAAGAATGACATAACGCCATTCTCTTATAAGTTCTTAATATCTTGAACGACACGTTGTAAATCTTCTCTGATTTTAATAGATTGTGGACAAAGTTTTTCACATTTACCACATTTCTTACAAAATTCAGCTTGTGCATCTCCTAGATTTGTATAACGTCTTTTAGCTGTATCTTTAAGGCCTAACATACCATATTCATTCCATAACTTGAAGTTACCTGGAATATCAATTCCAAATGGACAAGGCATGCAATAACGACATCCTGTACATCCATTTTTTGTTTTTGCTTTAATCATATTAGCTACTTTTTCTACAAGTTTTTCTTCATCTTGATCTAATGGTTTAAAGTCTTTAAAAGTTGCAAGGTTATCTTCTACTTGATCATAAGTAGACATACCACTTAAAACAACTTTTACATTTGGAAGTGAAGCTACAAAACGTAAAGCCCAACTTGAAATGCTGACATTTGGATTATAGTCAGTAAAAACTTGTTCAATATCATCTGAAAGGCTAGCAAGAGCTCCGCCTTTAATAGGTTCCATAATAACTAATGGTACATTCTTTTCTTCTGTAAGTTTATAACCTTTCATTCCTGCTTGGATATCTGTATCAATGTAATTTAATTGAATTTGACAGAAATCCCAATCACGATAATTAATGATTTCCTCAAAGACTTCATAATCATCATGGAATGAAAAACCAAAGTTTTTAATTCTTCCTTGTTTCTTTAATTCTTCACAATAAGGAATGATATTTAAATCCATAACTTTTTTCCATGTATCTTTATTTAAAGCATGTAATAAATAGAAATCAACATAATTGACATCAAGTCTTTTCATTTGTTCTTCAAAGATTTCTTTTGCTTGTTCCAATGAATTAATTTTAAACATTGGTAACTTTGTCGCAAGATAAAAATCTTCTCTTTTATACTTCTTTAAAACTCTACCAACAAATGGTTCGCTTTCACCATCATGATAAGGATAAGCTGTATCAATATAAGTCACACCACTTTCAATAGCATGATCTAACATTCTTTCTGCTTCTACCTCATCAATAGTGCCATCTTCATTTTTAGGAAAACGCATGCAGCCAAATCCTAATAATGAAGGATTGACATTAAGTTTATCAATTTTACTATATTCCATCCTTTTATCCTCCCTAAATTAACCTATATACATTGTAAACCCTAAAGCTCGGTTTATGTCAATATTTTTAGAAGATGAAAAAAACAAGACCGTGTCTTGTTTCATTCATCTCTTTCACTTCGATCAGGTAAATTTGAAGTAATATCATTTACATTTTATAATACTTTAATCGACATATTAAAACTTTTCATATCAGGATCAAAATAGTAATAATTCTTTGTTAATTCTTTGCGCATTTTAACAATACCTGCTTCTTTTAAGACCTTTAAATGATGAGATACAGAAACTCTTGATAAGTGTGTTTTTTCAACAATTTCATGAACACGTACACCAGAACATTTCCCCATTTTAATCATTTCTAATATCATATGTTGGCGGTTTTCATCACCTAATGCGAGTAAGATATCTTTGCATTGTTCAAATTCTGATGTAAATGTATCGAGTTCATTATTTAGCTCCATGTCCTGTCACCGCTTCAAAATGGTATTTCACTATTCCGAGATCTATCTTTGAATAAAAACCACGTAATGCTTTAGCACTTACAACACCATTGTTTAATTCAAACATAAACTTTTGTTGATTCATGGCTGTTGGGGCAAGAGCTACAGCTTCCATTCCTTGTTTAAACCAGTCACATTCTTGATCATATTTACATAATGTATCAAGTTCTTTGCTTTTATGAGGAAAACCTTGATTCTTCCCATACCCTAATGAAAGAAGAATTAATAATTTCTTTCCTTTTTCTATTTTAGCTTGTGTTTTACCATGAGTCATTGCGACCCAACAGGTATTTAAGCCTAATTCTTGACACTTTAATACAAGTTTTTCACCATAGTATCCTGCTTTTTCTTGTTGGCTTTTTTCTCCAACAATTGCAATATAATTTGTTACATTTTCAAATTTACCATAGTGTGCCATAAAAGAATCAAAGCATTGAGGTTCATCATAGAATACTTGCATTTGTAAACCACTTTCTTCATTGATTTCTTTAATTAATTTATTAATAACGAATCGTTTATCTTGTTCTATAGGTTGATTGATATATTGACGAACACTATGTCTATCTTTCATTAATTGTAAAGTATCCATAAATAATCTCCTTCTTTAAATATACCCCTAGTTTAACACAAAATAGATTCAATAATTCAATGGTCAAGAAAATCAAGACCATTACACACGATTTTCCAATTCACCTTTTTTCTTTAAATACATCATAAATTCTACACAAAGAACTAATTGTAGAAATGAAGACATAGGTGTTGCAAGTCCAATATGGAATAATGATTTTTCAGGTTGAATACTCATCAAATAAGAAACTGGAACTCTAACACAAAACGCTCCTAAAATACCTTGAATCATCACAAACTTTGTTTTACCAATTCCATTGTAAAAACCTGTATAACAGAAGAAAATAGCTGTAAATAAACAATCAATAGCATAAGCTTTTAAATAATCTGTCACTGCTAAAACAACTTTAACATCTGAAGCAAAGATTCCAACTAGTAAATTTCCATGGAAAAATGTAAAGAAGAAAACAACAACTCCTGTTGCAAAAGATACACCAACACCACAATAAAGAGCTTTTCTTGCACGATGCATTAATCCTGCTCCATAGTTTTGAGCAACAAAAGCAGACATTGATTGCATGAATGCTGAAGAAATAAGCATAATAAAGGCACATACTTTTTCAGCAACTCCTACTCCTGCAGAAGCTATAACTCCCATAGAATTAACAATAGCAAGAATAATTAAAAAAGAAATACTAACTAATAAATCTTGTAAAGCTATAGGTGCCCCAAATGTAATCATTTTTTTCAAATAAGCTTTATGAATACGAATGTTTTCTTTCTTTAATGTAAATGGTAATTCTTTTTTACTAATTAAAAATAAAGAAACAATTACACTAATGACTTGTGCAAATACCGTAGCAATCACAGCACCTGCTGTTCCCATATTTAAAATGGCACATAAAACTAAATCACCAAAAATATTAAAAACACAAGCGATTACGACAGTAATCAATGGTGTTCTAGAATCACCTAAACCTCTAAAAATACATCCAATTAAATTATAAACAACAATCACAATCATACCGCCACCACAAATACGAATATAATTAACTGCCTTATCAAAAGCTTCAGTAGGTGCATTCATTAAAGAACTTACTTGTGATGCAAAAATTACAAGAATAATAGATAATATAACAGCAATCACACCAAACATCACAATTGATGTTCCTACTGTACGTCCACCTTCTTTTTTACTACCACTACCAATTTGTTGACCTAACAAAATGGTTGTTCCCATCGTAAAACTACTGACTAAATTTGTAAGAGTTGTCATAATTTGAGAACCTGTAGATACTGCTGATACATCAGCTGAAGATGAAAACTTACCAACAATAAGTAAATCTACTACCCCTTACATTGCTTGTAAAAACAAAGCAACTAAAACAGGAAACGCAAATAAAATCAATGGTTGTAATATTTTCCCCTCTGTAAAAAACATATTCTTTTTCATACTCTTCCTCCTTCATAACAAAAAAAGCCAGACAAGAAAGCAGATGTTTCAATCTGCCATCTTATCCAGCTATTGTTTCCATTAAACAAATCACCCTCCGATGACTGCCTAGATTATACAATACACTTTTTTTCTATGTCAAATACGATTTTCATTCATTTTAAGGTGATTTTTTTATCAACTATCTTGATTATTTTATACAATGACATTCTCTTTTCTAGCAACTAAATGTAATCTAAAGTTCTTTTGAGCTTCTATCTTTTCTACATGTAGACACGCTTTTTGACACATTTCTTGTACTTCTTTACATGAATGTATTTTTACATCACCATGCCCTAATAAATGTGATAAAGGCATTTCAATATGATTCATTAACCAAATCATAAAATTATTGCTAGTATAATCTCTAAGAACTAAATACCCATCTTTTTTTAAAACTCGTTTTACTTCATTAAAAAAAGCTTGGGGATTAGGATAATGATGAAAACTATTAGTACATGTTATTACATCAAAAGATTCATCTTCGAAAGGTAGATTCTCACTATCTCCTACAATAAATGTTGTTTGCGGTAAGTTCTTTTGTGAGGCAACCTCAATCATTTTAGGTGTAGATCTATTCCTGTATACTCTTTATTTAGAAATTCTTGAACAAAGAGTTCAATCATTGGCCCTGTTCCACATCCTACATCTAAAAGATTATTAAATTCAATATTTTTTAATTCTTCAGCTACAAATGGATAATCATCTTTGCACATTTCATAGATTCCTGCATGTTTAGAATCATAGATTTTAGCTGCTTTGGTAAATTCTTTAATCGATAAATCTTTATATTCTTTATCCGTTAACATCTTATCATCTTCTTTCTTTCATTTTGTTAGCCTTCGCTAACATTATGATAACTTAAGTTGTTGTTATTTGCAAATAATTATATATTAGAAAAGGTAAGGAATAACACTCCTTACCTTTCCGTTTTGTTGCAATTGTGTTCTGACGCAAATAAAGTTTAGCACACAATCACTCTATGTTCAAACTACTCTTACTATCTTGTTGTTGGAGATAAAACATTGCCTTTTGAGTTTCAATTTCTGCCTTTAGTTCTTCTTTTGTGGGTAAGTATAATTTATATTTAGAAGCAAATAATTGTTCATTACCATGCATAACAGAATAACGGGCAATATCCTCATCTGTATCTGAACAAAGTACAATACCTAGTGTAGGATTATCTCCTTCACTTCGTTTTAATTCATCATACATTCTTATATACATATCCATTTGTCCTACATCTTGATGGGTTATCTTTTCTGTTTTTAAATTAATGAGAACAAAACATTTAAGAATATAATTATAAAACACAAGATCAATATAATAGTCCTGCTTTTCTGTATAAACATGTTGTTGTCTTGTCACAAAAGCATATCCTTTTCCAAGTTCCATCAAGAACTTTTGTAAATTAGAAAGAATGCTTTTCTCTAAATCACTTTCTGTAAAATCTGTATTTTGAGAAAAACCTAAAAATTCTGCAACTACTGGATTCTTAATAAATTCTAACTTTTCATTTTGATACTGTGATATCAGTTCTTTCATTTCATTTTCTACAAGTTTCTTTTTTTGAGTATGAAGCATACGATAATAATATTGAGAAGAAATATTTCTTTGTAAAGTACGTATGCTCCATGTTTGTTCAATTGCTTCTTTTTCATACCAATCACGTGCTTCAAAATCTTTAACTTGTAATAAAGTTCTATAATGCGACCATGAAAGCAAAACATTAGATTGTCGACACGCTGTGTCGACAATCTTTGGAAAAGTTTTATAAAACTTTAAACAATGATATAGATTGCTTCTATCATATCCTTTTCCATATCTTTTCATCAGTTCATTAGAAATCTCATTTATAACTTTTATTCCATAATCAGAACATTCATTTTCACCTAATTCTTCCTCTGCAATTCGATACCCTATTAACCAATTTCTTTGAACAAGTGCAACATTAACAGCTTTATACGCAGCTTCTTTTATAATAAAAACATTCTATTTCACACACCCACAGTATATAAATATCCTATAAATTCACTTTCATTTATCTGCATGAATAATTAACTTTCAACGAAAACCAATGATTCTAAAAAAATTATTATTGCTTTAAAGATATCATCAACATTTATATCAATCCATTTTTTATCAGATGTTCGAATTCTTTTTTGATACATTTTTGTATTGAATGTCATTTTCATTCTATTAATTATATCATTGATATTATTCTCTCTCATTCCATTGTCATGATAAATATATGAATCTAAGCATATTTGTAATTTTTTACGATCAATATGCTCTAACAAATAATACATATCAAATATATCTTTATACCTTGTTGAAGCTGGTCCAAACTTTAATAAGGAACGTAATTTTTCAGAAAACATTTGTTCACTAGTATTAATCAATAAACTTGCACCATCATCAGTAAATGAAATATCAAAACAGTATTCCTCTTGGGTTATTTCAAACTTTTTATGCACACCTAAATCAATTTTACTAATTAATTCATATCCAGTTGTATCAATTATTTTAACAAACACTCTTTTTCCATGATAATCTTGTTGCTTTAGTTCTTCAATATCTCCATTACGTATAAACTTTATTCCTTCAATATTATTTACTTTTTCAATGAATAAATCGATTGAAGAATCTGCTAAAGAATATTTTATAAAATCAATATCTAAATCTTGCGTTGCTCTACGTATATTTTTAGTTTTACTACGCATAACAACTCCACCTTTAATAGTTACATTCCTACTTAACTCACTATTCGAAATAGCCTTTAATAATAAATCTTGACATACTTTAGCACTTGCATTAGCTTCACTATAACCATTTTGCTTTTCGTTTTCTATCAATTCTAATAGTTTTATCATTACAAAACCTCCAATTGTAAAGTTTCTAATACCATACTTGTTTTTGGTAAAGCAAATGCATACTCTTGAATAGCTTGAATATCTAATTCATTAATTACTTTTCTATAATTGAGTAAGATTTCCTTATAGTAATCAAATGGTAATTTATTTTTATTACGTATTAGTTCTATTAACATTCGTTCCTTATTATATATTTTTATTTCCACATTGTTATAACGCATTTTAATAGCACCTAAATTAAATGCTTTGCTGTTCTCAAATTTTTGTTTAACCCTTTTATCACGTATTTTTGTAATTTCTTTTGAAGTAGCTAAAAAATACAAATCAGGAATGACATCTGTTAATCCATGATAATAAAAAGCACTGTTTAATGTAAAAATAGCATTTGGGTATTTCATAGAAATAATCGACAACTCAGGTACATACTTTGTATCCGAATAAATCCCTTTCTCGATTTTAAAAATTTGCTTGTTATCTATAGCATTCTTTAATTTTCTATCTGTCCCGAACATTTCAATACACTGATAATACGAATATAACATATATGCACCTCCGTCAGCGATTAACTGTTTTTTTTTATTTTTTACAGTTATTTACTATTATTTTATGTTTTTTTTTATTATTGTCAATATAAATATAGTACAAGCACAATAAATGAAATTATATATTTTCTATATCAAAAAAAGCATAATCTTCTAATAAATACAAAGTCATTAAATATTACTTCGTAATTTATGAATATTATGCCTTTATTCAACTTTTAAATTAAAATCATAATTTTATTGATTATATCATTATTTGTTTCTTGGTTTCATTTGAGGGAATAAGATTACTTCTTGAATAGATTCTTGTCCAGTTAATAACATAACTAATCTATCAATACCCATACCCATTCCACCTGTTGGTGGTAAACCGTATTCTAGAGCTTCTACGTAATCTAAATCCATTTCGTTGGCTTCATCATTTCCTAATTCTTTTTCTTTTAATTGATCAGCAAATCTTTCATATTGATCGATTGGATCATTTAATTCAGTAAATGCGTTAGCATATTCGTTTCCACAGATGAATAATTCAAAACGTTGTGTGAAACGTGGGTCTTCTAAATTCTTTTTAGCAAGTGGTGAGATTTCAATTGGATGACCATATACGAATGTTGGTTCTACAATTGTTTCTTCTACATATTTTTCAAAGAATTCATTGATAATATGTCCATAACCAAAGTGAGCTTCTACTTCTATACCATGTTCTTCAGCTAATTTTTTAGCATCTTCAAATGACATATGTTCATTGAAATCAATACCAGTCTTTTCTTTAATAGCTTCTGTCATAGAAACACGTTTAAATCCTGGAGCTAAAGAAATATGATGTCCTTTATAATCTAATTCATAAGTTCCATTAACTTCCATAGCTGCATTAGAAATAATACCTTCAGTTAAATCCATCATTCCTTCAAGATCACTAAATGCTTTATAAACTTCAATTGTAGTAAATTCAGGGTTATGAGTTCTATCCATACCTTCATTTCTAAATAAACGTCCAATTTCATAAACAGCATCCATACCACCAACAATTAATCTCTTTAAAGATAATTCAGTCGCAATACGTAAATAGAAATCAGTATCTAATGTATTATGATGAGTAACGAATGGTCTTGCCGCTGCTCCACCTAAGATTGGATTTAAAACAGGTGTTTCAACTTCTACATAATTTCTACTATCTAAGTAATTTTGAATTGAACGAATGATTCTTGGTCTTGTAAACGCAATTTTTTTAGCTTCTTCATTCATGATTAAGTCAACATATCTTCTTCTATATCTTTCTTCAATATCACTTAAACCATGGAATTTTTCTGGTAAAGGACGTAATGCTTTAGTTAAGTGAGTATATTCACTTACTTTAATTGAACATTCTCCAGTATTTGTCATAAATACTGTTCCTTTAACCCCAATGATATCTCCAATATCACCTTTTTTAACGATTTCATAAACTTCTTCACCTAAAGTATCTTTTCTTACATATAATTGGATTTGTCCATCTCTATCTTGAATATGCATGAAACATACTTTACCTTTACGACGTTTAGTCATAATTCTACCAGCTACAGCTACTTCTACAGCCATTTCTTCTAATTCTTCATGTGTTTTATCACCATATTGTTCTTTAATACCTTTTGAATAAGCTGTTACATCAAATCTTTGACCAAAAGGATCAATCCCTTTGTCAATAAGTTCTTGCATCTTTTCTCTACGAACAAGTTCTTGTTCACTAAACTTTCTTTCTTCCATAATATCCTCCTAAAATATAAAAAACTCTCCATCCCATGGGACGAGAGCTAAATCGTGTTACCACCCAAATTCATTAATAGGTCACCCTATTAACCTCAATAACTATCTATTAATAGTCTTGCCTATAACGTGGCTTACGTCATCCTATCAAAACATCCAAGATGCAGCTCCTAGTCTTTATTCATAATAGTTTCATTATCTTTTCCACCAACCAAGACTCTCTTTGAATGAAGGACTATTATTACTTGTCTATTCATTGCCTTTATTTCTACTTCGTTATCTTAACTTAATTCAAATTTATTGTCAATATAAGCGATAAAATTAGTTTTAATAATGAAAAATGCACCTGAGTGCATTAATCATGAATCTTATTATTTAATACCATTCTTACAAAATCAGGTTCAAAATGTTTTGCTCTTGATCCTGAATAACCCATATCTAATGATGAGATTTGTTTCATTTCTTCTT
>OGXL01000510.1_pt1 | contig 34343 bp, 29 predicted proteins | sample 1576311 | NCBI WGS metagenome assembly OGXL01 (sample SAMEA3541564, study PRJEB24748) | human gut metagenome | biome: human gut; feature: human-associated habitat; material: faeces | place: China | collected 2012 | reverse complement strand
TGATTTTTTCGATAATCAATGGAACGGCTACTACCAGATTGGGTTTCACTTCGGAAAAGGCTTGGAAGATGATTTTCGGACTGGGGGTACGGGTCAGGAAATAAATATGGCATCCCACACAGAATTCATAAAGGAACTCGAAAGCCAGTCCGTACATGTGTGCCATAGGGAGCATGGAAACCAGCTTGTCACCCGGATTCATTTTCAAGACATCAAAAGCGAACTGGGTATTCGACCACAATGCGCGGTAAGGAATCATCACTCCTTTGGAATAACTGGTCGTGCCGGAAGTATAGTTGATCACAGCCAGTTCTTCCGGTGTATCCCGGCGGTAGCTGACATGTTCCCGGCGGAAATTGCGCGGATATTTCTTTCCGAACAGTTCATTCAGATGATCGCGTGCATAGTCCAATTTGGAACTGCGGGACACTAGCAGGGTATAGTCATTCATCAAGATAACCCCTTCTAACAACGGCATGGCATTTTCATTCAGATTCTCCCATACCATATCGCCTACCATTAACAGGCGTGCTTCCGAGTGATTGACTATATTATGAATGTTGTCCGATTTGAATTCGTGAAGAATGGGAACAATGACTGCTCCGTATGTAACGGCAGCCAGGAAGGTAACTCCCCAATGAGAACTGTTGCGACCACAGACAGCTATCTTGTCTCCTTGCTTGATGCCGCTTAATTCGAAGATGATGTGTAGCTTTTCTATTTTGCGGGCTACATCTTTATATTGTAATGTGGCACCTTTATAATCTGTAAGGGCATCCAAATCCCAGTTTTTCTTTATGCTGTCTTCCAGGAAGGCAATAAAACTCTGCTCCATTGTATATACTCTTTTGTTTATATTTTGCACAAACTTTAATCAAATGTGCAAATATAAGACTTTCTTTGGAGCATACAAATTAAACAGAGGGAAAAAATAGTGGTTAGTGATTAGTAGTTAATGGGCTGTGCTGTGATACCGCATGGATATGAACCACTAACCAACCAATTAATCACTAACCACTATTTTTCATTCTTTACTGCTGAAATACTTCATGAACTGTGTACGTTCAAACGGATTGCTGGCTCCAGTAGACAGCGCGTTCATCGAACTCTTGAATTCGCTGATATTCTTGTAGCCCTGCCGGTTCATCCATTGAGTTATTTCATTTGTCATATCTGCAATGACCTGATTGCCTCTTTGGTAGATGACACTGCATAATTCTACAGCCGAAGCGCCTGCCAGGATTGCTTTGACTATCGCTTTTCCATCGTGCACACCGCCTGAGATGGCATAGTCTGTCTGAGGAACTTGTGCCGAAGCGATAGCAGTCCAGCGCAGTCCGTTGGACAAGTCGGCAGGAGTACTGAATACATCGCCTGCAGAATATGTCATGGTGTCGATATTGATGTCCGGCTGGTAGAATCGGTTGAACAATACCACAGCATTGGCTCCGTTGGCATAAAGCTGGTTGATCAGTGCGATGGGGTTGGTCAGATTGCTGCCCAGTTTCACAATGACGGGGATGGAAATCTGTTTCTTGATACTGCTTACGATATCGATATGACGCTGTTCGAAAGAACCGCATTGATATTCTTTTTCGGTCTGCAAGGAAAGGATGTTGATTTCCAGTGCGTCGGCGCCTGCTGTTTCCACAGTACGGGCAAAGTCTGTCCATTCTGAGTTGCTGAAACAGTTGATGCTGGCAATGACAGGAATGGTGCAAAGCTTTTTAGTCTGTTCAATCAATGAAATATATTCGTTCAATGCATGAGAGCGTACATATGTGCTCAAGTAGTCATCTCCTTCGGGAGAACCATAAGTAGCCATGTGATGTGCTTCCATCATGATCTGCTCTTCGAAAACTGATTTCAAAACAATGGCTCCGGCGCCTGCCAGCTCCAGTTTCTTGTTCTTTTCAGCGCTGTTTGTAAGGCTGGAACTGCTGATAATAATAGGATTGCGCAGTGACAACCCGGCAAAAGTGGTTTTTAATTGAGTCATATAAATAGTAGTTTTAATAGTTTCGTTCTCCAAAGATTTTGCTTCCTACCCTGACTAGTGTACTTCCGGCTTCCACCGCCAGCGGATAATCGTGTGACATACCCATGGAAATTTCTTTGAAGTATTCTGAATCAGAAAAATAGCTCTGCTTGATTTCTTTGAAGAATGTATTTAAGGAACAAAATTCTCTTTTGATTTGTTCGTCGTCATCCACATTGGTCGCCATACCCATCACTCCTGATAAGCGGACATTTTTCAAATCCTTCCATCCGCCTGTATCCAGCATTTCCCTGCATTCGTCAAAAGAGAAACCGAATTTCGTTTCCTCTTGGGCGATATGTATCTGCAATAAACAAGGGATGACGCGATGGACTTTGGAAGCTTGTTTATTGACTTCAACCAATAATTTATACGAGTCTATGGCATGTATCATAGCTACATAAGGGGCCATGTATTTTACTTTGTTTGTTTGCAGGTGGCCGATGAAATGCCATTCAATGTCTTTGGGCAGGGTTTCATATTTCTGAGTCATTTCCTGCACGTGGCTCTCACCGAAAATACGCTGGCCGGCAGCATACGCTTCTTCCAATGCCTCGTTGGGATGGAATTTGGATACGGCTACCAGGCGGACCCCCGTAGGCAGTTCGGAAAGAACTTCTTTTAAATTTGCTTGAATGCTCATTATCTGTTATACTTTCTATTTTTTATCAGGCTTTATTCGGTTTTTCCGGCATCCGGAAATTCAGGTTTCACATCCGGTTCGGCTTCGTATGGGTAAACATCCATGATGGCGGTTTCGGCTACGGATGCAATCACGTAGTCTGCCATTGTACCTTTCATTCCTTCGTCCAGTTTCTTTACAGCGTCGCGCAGGTCGGAAGCTTGTACTAGTACGGTAGTGGAGGTCTTTTTTTCTGCTCCGCTTTTTTCGTCCAGCGTGATGAAGAACAGCTTGCACTTAAACCAGCGGTCGGCTGCATCTTCTTCAGAGGGGAACAGTTCGCTGTAGTTGGCTCGTTTGATGTCCGAAACAGTGAACTCACCGCTGATATACGGAGTGATTTCTTCAATAATACGGGCTTCTGCTTCAGTAAAGCTCAGCGCGTCAACCAAATAGGGTTCCGTTACTTTCTTGTTCATGCCGTTTTCCATGACTTTTTCGTAACGTATCTTACATTCAAACCAAGTATGCATCATAAAAGTTTATTGTTTTATTGAATATTAAATTGGATACAAAGATACAATTTATTTAATCTTCATCTCCCATTTTACTTAATTTCTTCATGCTTTCCTTATTCCACTAGTTTGCAGCTGTTCAATTGCATGAATTCGTGAATCACTTTTTCATGATCGCCCATTAATATGATGTGATGGTTACCTAAAGGATTACGCATAAAATAGTCTACCGATTTGTCCAGTTTGATTCTTGCTTGTGTGCGGCAGGCATTGATGTAATTGGTATTTTCTATCAGTTGGCCTGTGGATACGAAATACTCGTCCAGGCATTCTCCCGCGCATTTTATCATCGTGATGCCTCCCGGATGCAAAATACCCTGTATGGCTATTCCGGTTTCTGTTTCAAAATGATTCCGGATGATAAACTGATCCACCATTTTGGTGGCAATCGTACAGTGAGCCATCACTATTTCGTTCAGGTCATCGTTGATGAATGCCGGATTCGCCATGAATCCTGCCTGGCCGGTCAGTGTCTTGGCGATGAGCAGAGTAAAGATGGATTGTAAGTCTCCTTCACATCCGGCCGGAATGCCTTCATCATTAAGCAGGGCAAGTGCCAGACATCCAGTTGTTCCTAATTTCTCAATCAGGGAGAAGCAGGAGAGGGTTACTGCATCCAGCTTTTTTTTCTCGCAAATAATTTTCACTGCCTGATAAAGACGCATGGCTTTCAGCAAATCTTCCGGAGTCCCTTCCCGGCAGGCAATGGCACGGTTGGCAAATACGGACGCCTCATATCCTATATCATCATCCTTTATCTGATAAAAAAGACAATACACTTCCTCCATGGGGATATCAATGAACTCTATTCCCCAGCGGCGTCTGGCAAGCAGGTAATCTACATTGCTGGCCACCAGCCACGGAGAAGAATATCCCACAACTCCGATTCGTTTTCCTCTTACCTCGCGCTGGGCGGCGAAAGCCTTGTGATGATCTATCAGTTGTCTCACCATATTGGGGATAGTGCCATGAATAATATGTACTTTCATTCCTTTGCTGCGTATCCATGTAGCTATTTCCAGGGAAGCAGCCAGTGAGTTCTGTTGTCCGTCGGTCAGCAGATGGATAGGATAGGGAAGTAGTTCGAAGTGTTGGGTGACCATTTTTTCTACCCCGCCCGAAGCGATGAAAGCCATCCGGTAGGCATCTGCCGGAATACTTGCAGCCTCTGTATAAGGTACCAGATGAAGCGTGAAAAACTTCTCGATTTCCACAAATAAATCTTTATGGCAATCATATACAGACTCAATTCTGTTCAAGGAGGACTGGAAGGTTATCAGGTATAGATTCATTTGATATTTTGCTTTGTTTTACTGGAACAAACTTACATGTTTTTTTTTAATAACCCTAAAAAATGCGCATTAAGATAACAAAGATTTAAATTCTTAATTAATTGTTTGCTCGGTTGGTTGCGAAAGTCTATCTTTGCACTTCGATTAAATAATTTTTATAACATTATGCCAATAATATCCATCAGAGGAAACGAGATGCCCGCATCGCCAATTCGCAAATTGGCACCGCTGGCCGATGCTGCAAAACAGAGAGGAGTTCATGTGTATCACCTGAATATCGGTCAGCCCGACCTGCCTACTCCGCGAGCGGCCCTTGATGCGATTCGTAATATTGACCGTACCGTTTTGGAATATAGTCCCAGTCAGGGATACCGCAGCTATCGCGAGAAACTGGTGGGTTATTATAAGAAATATGACATCAACTTGTCTGCCGATGATATCATCATCACTACCGGAGGTTCGGAAGCGGTGCTGTTTGCTTTTCTGAGTTGTTTGAATCCGGGAGATGAGATCATTGTGCCGGAACCTGCCTATGCCAATTATATGGCGTTTGCCATTTCGGCGGGTGCCGTGATCCGCACGGTGACGACTACCATTGAGGAAGGGTTCTCCCTGCCGAAAGTGGAGAAGTTCGAGGAGTTGATAAACGAACGCACAAAAGCTATTCTGATCTGTAACCCGAATAATCCGACCGGCTATTTGTATACCCGCCGCGAGATGAACCAGATTCGTGACATGGTGAAGAAGTATGATCTTTACCTGTTCTCGGATGAAGTGTACCGCGAGTTTATTTATACCGGTTCTCCTTATATTTCTGCCTGTCATTTGGAAGGCATTGAAGAAAATGTGGTGCTGATTGACTCGGTGTCCAAGCGTTATTCCGAATGCGGCATCCGTATCGGTGCGTTGATTACCAAGAATAAGGAAGTGAGAAATGCCGTCATGAAATTCTGCCAGGCACGTCTGAGTCCTCCTTTGATCGGTCAGATTGCTGCCGAAGCTTCATTGGATGCCCCCGAAGAGTACACACGCGAGACGTATGACGAATACGTGGAGCGCCGTAAGTGCTTGATTGACGGGTTGAACCGTATTCCGGGTGTTTATTCACCTATACCGATGGGTGCATTCTATACGGTTGCCAAATTGCCGGTGGACGACAGTGAAAAGTTCTGTGCATGGTGTCTGTCGGAATTCAACTATGAAGGCGAGACGGTCATGATGGCTCCGGCTGCCGGATTCTATACTACTCCGGGTGCAGGCCGTAATGAGGTGCGTATTGCCTACGTGTTGAAGAAAGAGGATTTGGTCCGTGCGTTGTTCGTACTGCGTAAGGCATTGGAAGCATATCCCGGAAGAGTAGAAGACTGATATGGACTGGAAGCTCTTTATTGCCAGACGCATCTATCGCAGCAATGAGGGTGGAAAAGAGGTGTCCAAGCCTGCCGTCCGCATTGCTATGCTGGGCATAGCTATCGGGCTGGCCGTCATGATTGTGTCGGTAGCGGTGGTGATCGGTTTCAAACATGAGGTACGCGACAAGGTGGTAGGCTTGGGGGCCGATATCGTAATAACTAACTTCGACTCCCAGCAATCTTATCAGACGGTTCCCATTGTAGCCAACGACAGTTTGCTCCATCTGTTGAAAACACTGGAAGGAGTAAAGCACGTGCAGCGCTATTCCACCAAGCCGGGAATGATAATGACAAGCGACAGCTTTCAGGGAATGGTGCTGAAAGGTGTTTCTCATGAATACGACTGGAGGTTTTTAAAGAATCATTTGCAGGAAGGGGAGATTCCTGTTTTCTCGGATACTGCCTCTACTAATAAGGTATTGGTGTCCCGCACTATTGCCGACAGACTACATCTGAAACTGGGTGATAAAATCTATACCTATTATATAGAGGACAATGTGCGTGCACGTCGTCTTACTGTAGCCGGCATCTATCAGACCAATTTTTCCGCATACGATGATTTGTTTCTGATAACCGACTTATATACGGTGAACCGTTTGAATAGTTGGCAGAAAGGGCAGGTGAGTGGTATAGAACTGGAAGTGAATGAGTATAGCCGGTTGGAGTCGGTGAAAGAGGAAATCCGTGCACGGGTGGATACGCAGGTGGATGCATACGGAGGTACTTACTATACTCAGAGTGTGGAGGAAGTCAATCCTCAGATATTTGCATGGCTGGATTTGCTGGATATGAATGTGTGGGTTATCCTGTTTCTCATGACGGGGGTGGCAGGATTCACCATGATATCCGGTTTGCTGATTATCATTCTGGAACGTACCAATATGATCGGGGTGCTGAAAGCATTGGGTGCTGATAATTTTGCTATTCGTAAGATATTCCTCAGTTTTTCGGTATTCTTGATTGGCAGGGGGATGGTATGGGGAAATATCATCGGGGTGGCATTATGCTTTATTCAATCTCAATTTCATCTTTTCAAACTGGACCCTGCCACTTATTATGTAGATCGTGTTCCTATTGAATTCAATATTTGGATTTATTTGTTGCTGAATGTCTGTACCTTGCTGGTATCGGTGCTGATGCTTGTCGGGCCGTCATTTCTGGTGACGCGTATTCATCCGGCAAAATCTATTCGGTTTGAATGAGAAGATTCTCTTTCTGCTTTTTCCGTATATCCGGTATTAATCCTTTTTTTCTTATAATGCTAAGGTCTTTTTTTCTTATGATTAAGTCTTTTTATGCGGTAATGTACTACAGTTTCCTACAGTGAATCGTATAGTCCATTATAGTGGACTGTACGGTCTGATGTAATGGACTGTACAGTCTGTTGTGAAAGTCTGTAGTAGTTGATAGAAAGAAAAGGCTTAATTGTTAGGAAGAAATGCTTTAGTTGGGCGGATGTGTTAGAACCAACCCTGCTGCGAATTCGTGACAGGGCCGGTTCTTTATAGAGAGAATGTAAAGTTACGTATAGTATGTCACTTCCTTCAGCTTACAGTTTGCAAAAGAAAGAAACGAAGAAAGGCATGCTTATGTTTATCAGTATGCCGTGGACGATGGCCACGGGTACGGCTTCCGGTCCGGAGCAGCGTGCGATGGCTGCCAGGGAAATGTCGGAAGAACCGATGCCCGCCGCCGAGATAGGTGCCAGATAACCGAAATATTTGCGGAAAAGGGGAGCTCCTATCAAGGCGGTCATTTCCCGGAAGATATTGGATAGTAGCGCGATGGTCCCCAATTCGGTAGCAAGCTGCACACCGATGGAGGGGGATTTGATCTGCGTGATAAGGATGGAGGAAACGGAATAATAGGAGAATCCGCTTCCGACAGCCATGCAGTCGAAGATACTCCAGCGGCTCAAGAGAAAGCCTCCGATAGCGGAAAACAACAGAGTACCGCTTACGGTGGCAAAGGGTACGAGCAGTGTCCTGAAATTGAGGGATAAAACAAACTGCCTGAGGTTGCGGTTGCTTCCAAGATTAATGCCGAGTAACAGCATCAGTACATATAGTACATATACAGAGGTTTGGTGTACGTCGAAGTCCACCGCATAGCTGACTCCGGCTACGCAGCCAAACAAGAAAAAGGCTAGAGTTACAAGACTACTTTTCACCGTTTGCCCCCTTTCCTCTGAAAAAAGATGCGGTATACTGCAAGGGAGGCCATCATGCTGCCCAATATGCTTAATGAGGAGATGACGGCTGCCTGGCCGCAGAAGTAACCAAGATTGTCAATAATCAGTCTGTTAAGACCAATAGAGAGACCTAGTAAGAAAAGTAGCAGACAGACCACGATATGGATGAGAGGAGTGATCTTGCGTATTTGGGATTTATGGCGTAAGGGATAGCCTATAAGGACTCCGACAGCCATTATAGAAATGAAAGTAAACATGAGATTCAACTGTTTTTCTGATTTTACAATACTACTTATAACACGCTTTTAGACAAACGCATTTACGGTATATTGGTAAAGTTGAAAGAACGGATGGACCAGATTATTTTCATACTTATGCTTTCAATTTGAAACTTTTTATTGTTTTTAAAACGGGTGCAAAAGTAGAGTAATTGTCTTTAATATGCAAATAATATACATATTAAATCTTATTGAAGCGAAATATGATATAAAACAAACAATATTGGTGATATTTCGTTGTAAAAAGAAGATTTTAAATTGTTACATTTATAGTTTGACCGAATAATATTGCATGTGCATGGGTGGGTGAAAACAATGAAAAGGGGCTGTTCGGGGTGTGTTAGAGAATATAAAGCGATAAAAGGTTTCAATTTGTTATGCTGGATAATGTGATACTCTTCTATTTTTTCAGGCAGTGATTACATTGGTGGAAAAGTGTTTCTTGCATAACCTTTCTTGGCGGATAAAAATAAATCAGGGCTTGTTTATACAAACCCTGATTTGTTTTTGTCGGATCAAGATGGATAACCGGATTAGAATTCAAATTTTTCTAATTTCATCTTGCCCAATTCTTGCAATTTAGGAACCAAGGTTATAAAATGTGCAGCCTTTTCGTGTGCATCCAGTGACTCAGCATCTTTCCATGTTTCGCAAATCATAAGTACATCTTTACGTGTCGCGCTCTCAAAAACATCATAAGCGATACAACCGTTGTCGTTTAAAGATTGTGCTACCAATTCCTTTGCTGTTTCTAAGACAGCATTGCGGTTACTCTCGTTTACTTGGATAAAAACATTTAATCTGATCATAATTCGTATTATTAAATTAAGAAATGTATAGTTGGTTTCATTCTCTTTTTATTTTCTCATAAACTCATTTTTCCGTCTGAATTTACGTTGTAATTTGAATACCCCATTCCATGCAGGTTGCAGAAAATCAAATAAGGGGAGTAGTGCACAGAACTTCCGTTCGCCAAAAACTTTGGCGGTTTTTCTGAAAACAATCAGTTGCATCGTGAAGCGTGCTAACCATAGCAAAACGGCAATGGCTGCAATAGTCCATTGGTGGAGAAGAATACTGATGGTTATAGTGGCGATGATGGCTGTATAGAACAAGAATCTGCTGCAAGTTTCAAATCCCATGAGATAACGGGCGGTTCCATGAAATAACCGGCTGGTAGCCGCATAGCTTATTTTCTCTTCACACCATATTCTTTTATATTTAGGCATGGCGATTCGCATCAGACTTTCAGGGCTGGCTTCAACTCGTGTATTGTGTGCACGGGCTGTTTCATTGATGAACAAATCATCTTCTCCACGTTGCAGATTCAGGTGGGAGGCAAATCCCTTCTGCTTGTAGTACAGCGTTTTCCGATAAGCCATATTCCTTCCTGTACCCATGTAGGGATGTCCGGAAACAGCCATACCCAAATAACGCATAGAATTCAGCAACGTGTCGAAAGTGATTTTCTTATTAAACCATCCCGGTACTTTTTCGTAGTTGCTGTAGCCTAAAACGATTTCGGTGGCAGGTGTGAAATTACGTGCCATCTGTTTCAGCCATTGATTGCTTTGCGGACGGCAATCGGGTTCGGTAAATACCAGCCATTCATGGCGGCTGGCTTTAATTCCCATTGTTATTCCCAGTTTCTTGTGGCTGATGTAGCGTGCACTGTCGGGGATAAAGGTATGATAGAGATTGGGATATTTGTCTTCCAGTAATTTCAACGTATTGTCACAATCATCCGCCGGGCGGTCGTAAATCACAATCACTTCGAATTCCGGATAGTCCTGCTCTAAAATAAATGGGAGGTTTTCTTGTAATTCGTGGGCGGCGTCTTTTGCCACAATGATGACAGACAGTGGAGGATTTTGGGTATTTATATCAGTGGCATATGCTGTTTCTCTGCTGTGAGTGTATAGTTTGTTATATAGCCCCAGATAGTAAACGGCCTGCGTGGTGAATAAGGCTCCCGAAGCTATTGGTAAGATTGTATCTATGGTGAATGGTTCCATGTGTGATCTGTTTTAAAAACGTGCAAAAATACAGCAAATAATTGAATTGTAGCAGGATGAATATTCTTTATTTATTCAAAAGTTCAGATTTAATTATAATTTAATGTTAAAAGTGTGTTTCCGTGAATATTTTTCAAGTATAATTGCTATATTTAAGGAAGTTAACTGAAACCTGTAACAAGTCCTGACCAACGGGCAATTATTATGAGAATACAATTTGAGATTAAAGAAAGTTTGATCAATATACTTGATCAGCTTATGCATTCCGATTTTTGGGCTACGGAAATCAAGGAAGATGAGTCGGGAAAGAAGATTATCAAGATTAAAGACTTGGCTTATAACTTAGAAGCCGTGGCCGAGGTGATGGGGAATGAAATTTTTATTAAAACAGCTTTGTCTAAGTACACTTATCGTATTTATGAGGTGAAAGGGGAGTGTTGGTGTGAGTATGTGGGGGCCTATCGTGGTTTTTTGGAACAGAAGCTCCTTCCAATAATTACTCCGAAGGAAAATCTGTTGGAATGTGAGGTGCTGGATAGTTCTATATTAGGAGGTAAGCAGAAAACTTTGCGTGAGTATGCGGAAGATAATTTAAAGCTAAAGAAATTCCGTGAACAGAATTTTGGTAATAATGGATTCTCAAAAGCGGATCATCCGCGGCGTGTGTATGATGAATTTATAAAAGAAGATTTCATTCCGGAAGATAAATAAGAAACAGCGCCGCTTTGTATCAAAGCGGCGCTGTTTCTTATTTATTCAGGCAGTTGGAGTTGGTTTATACTAATTCTTCTGAAGTATATCCTTTGGGCAATGCACGACAATTGTAAGCCGATGCCATAATTTCACCATATGCTCCTGCTGAACGGAGAGCGAAAAGGTCGCCACGGTGTGCTTTGTTCAAATCAATAGCTTTGCCGAATACATCGGATGATTCGCAGATGGGGCCTACCACATCGTAAGTTTCCATAGGTTCTTCCGAAGTGATATTTTCTATTTTGTGGTATGCTTGATAAAGGGCGGGACGAATCAAGTCAGTCATGCCGGCATCTAATATGGCGAACTGTTTGTTGGCTCCTTGCTTTACATAAATCACTTTGCTGATAAGGCTGCCGCACTGTCCTACTACGGCACGTCCCAGTTCAAAATGTAAAGTTTGCTGGGGGCGCAGTTTCAGATGCTTGTGATAAGTGGCAAAGTATTCCGTGAAGTTGGGGATGGCTTGACGGTTGGGGTGTGCATAATCAATTCCTAAACCGCCGCCTACATTGATATGTTCTACTATGATTTGGCGGGCATAGAGTTTTTCCTGTAGTTCGTTTACACGGTTGCACAAGGCTACAAAATCACCCATATCCAAAATCTGAGAACCGATGTGGAAATGTAAGCCTACAAATTTTACATGAGGCAATGTTCCGGCCATATCGATCACTTTGTCCATATCTTCCATGCTGATACCGAATTTGTTCTCTGCTAGTCCGGTGGTGATATTTGCATGGGTATGCGCACCTACATTCGGATTGATACGGAAAGCTACACGGGCTGTTTTGCCTTTGGCGGAAGCTAGTTCATTAATGATTTCCAGTTCGGGTACGGACTCTACATTGAAGCAGAAAATATCATAATCCAGACCCAGATTGATTTCCCAGTCTGTCTTACCTACACCTGCATAGACTATTTTGTTTGTCGGGAATCCGGCCTTAATGGCTGCGCGGATTTCTCCGCCACTTACACAGTCGGCTCCCAGACCGCTTTCGCGGATAATTGTCAGGACTTTGTGGTTAGCATTGGCCTTCACGGCGTAATGCACGCAGAAATTATTGTATTTGCCTGCTTCTTTATTGATGCATGACAAGGTTTCTCGCAGCACATTGACATCGTAATAGTAAAAGGGAGTTTCCAACTCTCTGAACTTGTTTACGGGGAATGTTCCTTTCATATTGTATTTTGTTTTTATGAGCAAGGGCGAATTAAATTCGCCCGAAAACACCAACTTTATAAAGTGAGATGTATTCGGGCGGATTGAATCCGCCCCTACAGTAGAAATTATTTATTGTTGAATAAATGATCGCTTAATGACTGCAATGCTTTCTTCTTGTCTTCTTCACGAATCAGGAAAGAAATATTGTAGTTGCTACCGCCGAATGAAATCATACGTACCGGTATGTCGCGCATGGCGTCCAACGCTTTGGCTTCAAAGCCTACATTTTCCCATTCCAGGTCACCGACTACACAGATGATACACATGTCCTGATCTACGGTTACTGTACCATATTTCTTCAAGTCGTCCAGAATTTCATTCAGATGTTTGGTGTTATCAATGGATACGGAAACGCCAACCTCTGAAGTGCAGATCATGTCGATAGAGGTCTGATAGCTTTCGAAGATTTCGAATACTTTGCGCAAGAAGCCGTGGGCCAGTAACATACGGCTTGATTTGATCTTGATTGCAGTGATATTGTCTTTGGCTGCAACTGCCTTGATTTTGCCTTTTTCCGTATCATTGGAAATCAAAGTTCCCGGGGCTGTAGGTTCCATTGTATTAAGCAGACGGACGGGAATATTGGCATATTTGGCAGGCTGTACGCAAGTAGGGTGCAGAATCTTCGCACCAAAGTAGGCCAATTCGGCAGCTTCTTCGAAGTGCAGGTGACGTACGGGAGAAGTCTTGTCTACGATGCGCGGATCATTATCGTGCATACCGTCAATATCTGTCCATATCTGGATTTCAGAGGCATTTACAGCGGCACCGATCAGTGATGCGGTATAGTCGCTTCCGCCACGTTGCAGATTATCTATCTCGCCGTAGGCGTTACGGCAGATAAAACCTTGTGTGATATAAATTTCAGCGTCCGGATGTATTTCTAGCTGTGCAGCCAGTTTTTCTTTGATATATACAGGGTCGGGCTCCGAGTTCTTGTCCGTGCGCATGAATTCCAATGCCGGAAGTAAGATGGCGTTGACCCCTTGTTCCTGCAAATAGTTGGTAACCATGTTGGTAGAGATCAACTCGCCTTGTGCCAGGATTACTTTTTCTTCGAACAGTGTGAAAATATCTTTTGTATACGAACGAATATAATCGAACTGTGCTTTTATAAATTCCTGTGTTTTCTGCTTATACTCGTCAGTAGAATAAAGTTCATTAACATGCTGTTTATATTTAGCCTCCAGTCTGTTAATGATTTCATTCGCACCTTCGGGATTTTTCTTATACAGATAATCCGAAATTTCAACCAACGTGTTTGTTGTTCCAGACATGGCTGAAAGTACAACAATCTTCTGTTCACCGTCGGTAATTAATTTGGCTACTTCTTTCATTCTTTGTGCAGAACCTACCGAAGTACCTCCAAACTTTAAAACTTTCATTTTTCGTTTCGTATTTTAATTGTTCCTATATTGATAATTAGCGTGCAAATATACAAATAAGACTGCAAAAATCAGCATTTTAGCGATGATATTTATCATTCATCTACTTATTCTGCCGTTTCTTGGGGTGTAACTGTCGTTTTTTCTCCTTTTTCGGTCTCATTTTGACTTCTTTCCATCCGGCTGTATTCGTGAGTCACTTCTTTGATATGATGATTCTCAAAACGGTAGACAACTCCCGGATATTCCGACAAGAGATGCAGATTATGGGTGGTCATCATGATGGCGGAGCCTGTAGCACAAATGGATTTCAGAAGTTCTACAATTTTGCGCCCTGTTTCCGTGTCCAGGTTACCCGTCGGCTCATCGGCCAGAATAATGTCCGGCCGGTTTAGGATGGCACGGGCGATAACAATGCGTTGTTGTTCGCCACCCGATAGTTCGTTGGGCATTTTGTATCCTTTACCGGTCATTCCCACTTGGTCCAGTACTTCTTCAATGCGTGCTTTGATGGTTGCTTTGTTTGTCCATCCGGTGGCGCGCAATACAAAACTGAGGTTAGCGTGTACGGTGCGGTCTGTCAGTAACTGAAAATCTTGAAAGACAATGCCTAAACGGTGGCGCAGTTCGGGAATATGCTTCCGCTTGATGTTAGTCATGTTGTAGCCTAGCACCTCGGCTTCTCCTGACTGTATATCCAGCTCACCGTAAATTGTTTTCAGTAATGAGGTCTTTCCGGAACCGACTTTCCCAATGAGGTAAACAAATTCACCCTTGTTCAGTTCCAGGTTTACATCTTCCAATACGCCTAATTCTTGTTGGTTGATATATACGTTTTTATATCGAATGAGAGCTTCGTCCATCATTTTAGTGTTTTTTCCACGTAGCGCTATGACGTTCTTTCAATTCACGGGCAAGGTCCTCGATGCGATAGCCTTTTGAGGTGAGCAGTACAATCATGTGGTATATCAGATCGGCTCCTTCGTAGATAAGGCGTTCGTCGGTTCCGTTACAAGCTTCGATAACCGTTTCCACGGCTTCTTCACCTACTTTCTGTGCCATTTTGTTGATACCGGATTCGAACAGGCTGGTGGTGTAAGAGCCTGCGGGCATTTCCTCATGACGTTTGTCAATGAAATCTTGTAATTCCTTTAGGAACATGATGTCTTCTTTGTTTTCTTCTCCCCAGCAAGTATCTGTTCCGGTGTGACATACAGGACCTGCCGGATTTACTTTGATCAGCAGGGTATCCTTGTCACAGTCTTCTTTTATAGAAACAACATTCAGGAAATTCCCGCTTTCTTCACCTTTTGTCCACAGGCGGTTCTTGGTACGGCTGAAGAAAGTTACTTTACCAGTTTCCATTGTTTTTCGGTATGCTTCTTCATTCATAAACCCTAACATCAGTACTTTGTTGGTGCTGTTGTCTTGTATGATGGCGGGGATCAACCCGTTCATTTTTTCAAAATTCAAATCCATTTTTCTATATTTTTATTGTTATATTATCGGTGTTGTATAGAACTTGTTTAAAATTTCATCAGCATCGTCATTCAGAGTGGAATGAGGACCTGAAGGTCGTTTGCCAGTCTTTCACCCTGTCTGGGATGGTAATGGAAACAGATTTAGATGCAATTAAAAACAGAGTTATAACCTCACATTAATTCCTTGCTCGCAAAGATACTGTTTTAATTCGGGAATTTTAATCTCTCCGAAATGAAAAACGCTGGCTGCTAATGCTGCATCTGCTTTCCCTTTTGCAAATGTATCGCGGAAATGTTCCATGCATCCGGCGCCTCCAGATGCGATGACGGGAATTGTCAGTAAATCGGCCAGGGTGGAGAGGGCTTCGTTGGCATATCCGTTTTTCACTCCGTCATGGTTCATGCTCGTGAAGAGAATTTCTCCTGCCCCGCGGTTGTTCACTTCTTTAGCCCAGTCAAACAGGTACTTGTCGGTTTCAATCCGGCCACCGTTCAGATAGCATTTCCAGCCAGTTTCGGTCTGCTTGGCGTCAATGGCTACCACACAAACTTGTGAACCGAAATGTTTGGCAATCTTGTCTACCAAATCCGGATTACGGATGGCTGATGAATTGATAGAAACTTTGTCAGCTCCCGCGTTCAATAGCCGGTCTACATCGCTCAGTTCGTTTATACCTCCTCCTACAGTAAAGGGGATATTGATATTAGCCGCCACCCGTTTTACCAAATCGGTAAAGGTTTTGCGTCCTTCATGGCTGGCAGTGATGTCAAGAAAGACCAGCTCGTCAGCTCCCTGTTCACTGTAGGTATGCCCCAGTTCTACCGGATCACCTGCTTGACGTAAGTTTACGAAATTGGTTCCTTTTACGGTCTGCCCGTCTTTGATGTCCAGGCAAGGTATGATTCTTTTTGCTAACATAATTTGTTCTTACATGAAACGGTTTAAGTCTTTCAATGTAATTTTTCCCTCGTATAACGCCTTGCCGAAAACAACAGCCGGGACTTTGGCTATTTCCAGGTCGATAATATCCTGTATACAGCTTACTCCTCCGCTGGCTATCAGATGCATATCCGGGAACTCCTTCAGGATTTGCTGGTATAGTTCCACGGAAGGCCCTTGCAGCATTCCGTCACGGCTGATGTCGGTACACAACACCTTGAAAACTCCTTCTTTAGTATAATCTTTCAAAAAAGGGATCAACTGCTGCTGACTTTCCTCTTTCCAGCCATTGACAGAAATTTTATTCTTCTTTACATCAGCTCCCAGAATGATTTTCTCGTTTCCGTATTGTTCCAGCCATTTTTTGAAAAGTCTGGGATTTTTCACGGCTACGCTGCCCAGAGTTACCATTTGTGCGCCATTATCAAAAGCGATGACTAGATCCTCGTCTGTCTTTATCCCTCCTCCAAAATCAATGACCAGAGAAGTACGGCTGGCGATTTGGTCCAGTACACGGTAATTCACAACATGGCGTGAGGCTGCTCCATCCAAATCGACAATGTGCAGACGATGAATCCCATGAGCTTCAAATTCTTTGGCAACCTCAACCGGGTTTTCGTTATATACTTTCTGTGTGCTATAATCTCCTTGAGAAAGACGGACGCATTTGCCATCAATAATGTCGATGGCAGGAATTAACTCTATCATATCTATTTCTTCTTATACATTATTATATATAATGTAATGGTTCACAATTCTAAAAAGTTCCTCAGGATTCGTTCGCCCACGGCTCCACTCTTTTCGGGATGAAACTGTGTTGCATAAAAATTATCTTTGTGCAAGGCCGAACTGTAGGGGAGGATATAATCTGTTTGTGCTGCCGTAAACTCGTTCAGGGGCACATAGAAGCTATGTACGAAGTACACAAATTCTTCTTTGGTGAATCCTTTGAACAGGTCGCTGCGTACATGGGTCAGGGTGTTCCATCCCATATGGGGTACTTTGTCTTCATGCCGGGTGGGGCTGAACAACTTTACATCAGTATCAAAGATGCCCAAGCAATCGGCATTTCCTTCTTCGGAGTGCCGGCACATCAGCTGCATTCCCAGGCAGATACCTAGTACAGGTTGTTTTAAGTTTTTGATAACTTCATCCAGCCGGTTTTTCCGGAGATGGCTCATGGTTGTTTCGGCTTCGCCCACACCGGGGAAGATAACTTTGTCGGCACTCATCAATAGTTCCTTATCGGAAGTGATGGTTGCTTCTACTCCAAGGCGCTTCAATGCATAGTCTACGGAGTAGATGTTTCCTGCATTATATTTTACGACAGCAATTTTCATCAGCTAAAGATAACTGTTTTATTTTTATAAGCCAATACTTTTCGTTCAATATGTTTCTGAACAGCACGAGAAAGGACTATTTTTTCCAAGTCTTTACCTTTACTTACTAAATCCTGCACAGTGTCCTTGTGTGTGATGCGTACTACATCTTGCTCAATGATAGGACCGGCATCTAGTTCGGAGGTAACATAATGGCTGGTCGCACCAATGATTTTTACTCCTCGTTCAAACGCTGCATGATAAGGTTTTGCACCAACGAACGCAGGGAGGAAAGAGTGGTGTATGTTGATGATACGGTTGGGGTATGCTTCAATCATTTGTTCGGAAATCACTTGCATATAGCGTGCCAGTACAATGAAATTGATGTTATGTTGTTCCAACAGCTCCATTTCTGCTTTTTCCTGTTCCATTTTGTTCTCTTTGGTAATAGGGAAGAGATAGAATGGTATACCGAAGCGTTCTGCTACATGCTGCAGATCGGGATGGTTACTTATAATCAGCGGAATTTCCACATTCCATTCTCCGGCAGTGTAGCGTGCCAGCATATCGAACAGGCAATGGGACAGTTTGGAAACAAATATGGCCATTTTGGGTTTTACATCCGAGAAATAAAGACGGAATTTCATTTCATATTTTTGGGCATACAATGTTTCAAAATAATCTTCTATTTTATCTTTAGGAATAAAGAAATCCTTTATTTCCCATTCTATACGCATGAAAAATATATTTTCTACATGGTCCACATATTGGTCTAAGTAGACAATATTACCTCTGTTAATTGTAATAAAGTTTGTGACTTCTGCCAAAATGCCTGGTTGGTCTGGGCAGTGCAACAATAATTTTGCAGTTGTATTCATCTTTTTCCCTAATTTTCGATTTTAATCTATTGAGTGCACAAAAATAGCGAATTATTGCTAATGAGCTAAATTTTATAACAAGAAGTTTGTTGAAAAGATTAAAATAATAACAATATCGTAATTTTTAGGATGGGAAGGTAAAGGGAGTCGGAGAATATTTTTTTAATGGTTTTTGCCAAAATGCTTGCAGATTTAAAAATAATGCGTACCTTTGCACCCGCAATCGAGAGAGAAAGTATCGGAAGAAAGATTATTTGAATTATTGGTGCGTTAGTTCAGTTGGTTAGAATACATGCCTGTCACGCATGGGGTCACGGGTTCGAGTCCCGTACGCACCGCTTCTCAAGAAAGAAAAATTAGGAAAAGCTCTGATTCACAACAGAATCAGGGCTTTTTTCGTTTCCGGGCGGAAGTAGAATATAGCATTTCTACGAAGTTTGTCAGGTGCAAATTCAGGGTCCTTTTTTAGGGACAATAAAAAAGCACCTGAAATGATAATACTTCATTGATTATCATGTTTTTGCGTAGGATTTTCCTGTTCCTCATTTTCTAATTTTACAACGTAAATAAAGTGGTATGAAACAGGAATCAATGAAAGTTCTGTTCTTTATCCGTAAGAGCAGACTAAAGAAAAACGGTGAGGCACCAATTTTTCTGCGGGTGACAATTAACGGACAATTGGATGAAGTCCGGATTCAACGTTCTGTTCCGTTGAAGTTATGGGATAATGTGAAGGAACGCAGCAAAGGAAAAGACCGGAGTTCAACGGAACTGAACAGCTATATCGAGGCATTGAAAGTAAGGCTGTATCAGATTCACAAGGAACTTCTCTGTCGGGAGGCCCTGATTACCCCAAAGAATCTTCTGATAAAGTTATTCTCTAAAGAGGAACGGCATCTGGTTTTGCAGACCATGCGGAAATGTATTGATGACTGGACTTCCCTGATCGGTACGGAGTACCAGCCCTCCACCATTTCACGTTATAACAACTGTTATGAATCGTTACAGACGGTCATTAAGGATTTCTACAGGAAAGAGGATATTACATTTCATGAACTGAGTGGGGAATTCATCGACCGGTTTGAGATGCATCAACGCAAGCCGTAATTTACGTTTATATAATTAACTTAGTCCCGATAAAGAACGCATTACCAGATCAACGTCTTGATTTTCAAGTTCCTGAATGATATGCAGATATGTTTTTTGTGTTGTCGTCATACTGGCGTGACCAAGCCTGCGAGCAACACTGGCAATAGACACTCCTGCGAACAGCAGCAGCGATGCGTGAGTATGTCTTAAACCGTGAATAGATATTTCAGACAGATTCAACCTTTTGCAATGACGGCTGAGTATATCATTTACAGTGGAGTTATAGACTTTGCCTTTTACGAATATTGGTTTGTCCTCAGGCAGCCCCTTTACCAATTCAGCAAATTGAATGACAGTTTGCCAATCTATTTGTATCTTTCTTACAGATGAATTGTTCTTTGTTGGAAGAAAACCGCTGTTGCCTTTATAGTCCCAGGTTTTGCTTATAGAAAGCATTTGGTGGGAAAAATCAAAATCACGAGGCGTAAGTGCAAGTGCTTCAGAAAAGCGCATACCTGTTTTTGCTACCAAAAGAATAAACCAATCCCAGTTCACTCCGGACTTAAGATCAAGCGAAGTCAGCAGCGTGTGCAGTTCAAACTGATTAAGATACTTGATTTTCTTGACCGACGGCGTTTTACCTTTTATTATTGCTTTTCTCGTCGGATCACGCTCAATAAGCCCTTCATCAACCGCATCAAGTATCGCTCCTTTAAGCTGATGATGAAAGTCCATTGTTGTTTGTCTTTCGTGATACCGCGCATAATCATTAAGCAGCTGCTGATAAGCAATTCTGTTTAGATCACGCAAAACAAGTTCAGGCACAAGCCTTTTCAGCCAGGATATTGTCATTTTGTACTTATCCAATGTAACCTTTCTAATTGCCCCTTCTTTATATACTGCGACCCACTTTTCATAGTAATCACAGAACAAGTCTGTATGTTTAACGTTATTTAACATTACATTACCTCCATTTCAACAAAACGGCTTACGCTGATGAAGGGTGATAAGGCGGTCGAGGTTGCGAAGGAAGCCAGCTATGCGGTCCTGTTCCTCAATGCTAGGAAGTACTACGGATACAGAAGAGTATTCATCAAACGAGATATTTAACAAGCCATCCATTCTGGCACCAGATGATACAATCTTTCGGAGTTGATTTTCGATTTCAGAACTATTTAGTTCTATTGACATAAATTCCGCATTTTGATTTTCGACGGAAAAGCAATGATAAACAAAGGGAATACGTGCATTTTCTGCTGTTGTCAATGCAAAGCAAGAACCGTATGGACGCAACTTGGAAGCACCGTGATTATACGCAAGCTCCCCCTTCTCAAGGAGAATATACTTCTTCAAACTTTCTCCTGCATTATTAAAAGCATATCTTTCAGATTGCTCAATAAAACCATTGTTTGCTGTAATCATCATTATAGGTGCTTCCGATGTAGAGTCATTTCGAGTTACTTCTTTGACGACCTCCCCCAGCTCACGCTGTTCCCAAGGAAAAGTAAAAGAGCTAAGGAAAAAACCTTAACTCTTTTATAAAACGTATATTTAGAGGGTATTAATTACCGTTTATCCCTCATCAGGATCAAAGCCACCTGTTAAAATGAATTTTCTGAGGATTTTATCGACTTTCATATTTACTTTTGGCGGAATGATAGCTTTTCCATCGATTTTTTCAAGAAAAGCTTTAGCAGCAGCTTTGTCTACTGACTGTTTCAGCTTATCAAATCTACCAAATTCATCAATATTAGCCTCTGTAAGATTTAACTGCATCATATTTTTAAGCAAATCTTCGTCCAATCCGAAAGCAACAGCGAAACTATGTATCTGATCGTTTTTAGCCTTATACTGGTATTCTGTTATGTAGTCACGAAGTGTCTTTCCGTCTTCGACAACAACTTCTCCACGCTGAACATCGTGCAGAAAGATCTCAGCATACTTTTGCTCGTCTTGTGTAAGCGTAGCAAAGGACTTGTGCAGTTCATCGAGCGATGCTTGCAGCTGCTCCTCTGTAACATCAGCTTGATGAAGATTTTTCAGATATTTTTCAAATCTGCTGTTCATATAAGCTGCATCTATCCTGCCTGTGTCAATTTCAGTAATATAACCGACAAGATCAAATGGAACATCATCGCCGTCTGAACCACCATTACCGTTTTCGTCGTCATTTCCGTTGGAGAGTTCTTTATAACGCTGTACCAATGCCATAAAATCGTTGCTGCCAAAGTCTAAGTTGATCGTTTCATTTAAGCCGGTTTCCTCATCATTAAATGTATAAGTGCCTTGCTCCCAATTAAAACCTTGCAGCTTAGCAGCATCAAGATGATGATTGAATTCTTTAAAAAGCTGTGCAAATTTTGCTTTTTCTGCGTGATCATTAGGCAACTTTGTAAAATCAGATACTCCCGAAGATTTAAAAACTTCTGAAATATCCATAAAGATCGCATTAAGCTTTTTGAGATTATACGGCAGTTTCTCAACAAACAAAACCGTAGGCTTGTCGCCTGAATAAGTCTTTACCGCTTCATCAATATAGGCTTTCATTGTAAATGGTCTGCGGTAATATTTTATCACACCATAAGGCTTTTCATTGCTTTTGAAAAGTCGATTTGTTCTTGACATTGCTTGAATAAGATTTTCATACTGGAGTATCTTATCCATATATAGAGTGTTTACCCACTTTGAATCAAAGCCTGTAAGCATCTGATCTACTACGATAAGAAGATCAAGCATTTTCTCAGGTGTGCGTGTAATCGTTGAATATTTCTCTTTATGGGCAAGTCTTAAAGACACATCTTTTTTGAAACTTGCGTGAGTAGGTATAGTAAAATCTTGTCCAAACATATTGTTGTAATCGTTGAGAATTTTTACAAGCCCGTCCTCTTTAAATAACGCTACAGGCTTGCCCTTGTAAGTATTTTTGTATTCTCCGTCCTCATTGCTGATATGAGGGTCAAAAAGGCAGGTCACTTTTAGACTTGGCATTTTGTCTTTAAAAAGCCCGTAATACTCAATAGCTTCAGGAATACTGCTTGTAGCAAAAATAGCGTGAAATTTCTTGTTTACACTGAGAATGCTCCAATTATCGCAAATATCGTTAACAACTGCATTCTGATGTTCAGGCTCTATATACTGTGAATTAGGAAGATAGTCTTCAACGCCCTTGACATACTTTCCGTCATCATTTTCGTATCCTGCCATTGGAACATCATTCATAAATTTATTGAAAACTTCTCGTTTCTTTTCATCAGCAAAAGCCTCCTCCACGTTGTTTGCTTTTGCCTCAGCGAGTGCGACCTGTTTGCGAACGTCGTTTTCTTTAAAAGTCTGTACCATTCTAGGGTCAAAGCCGAGAACATTTTTATCTCTGATTCCGTCCGCAAGTACATATCTATGAAGTTCTCCGCCAAATATCGTAGATGTCTGGCTCATTTTCTTCTGATTTTCTTCAAATATAGGTGTTCCGGTAAAGCCGAAGAATATAGCATTCGGAAACGTGCTTTTGATAGTTGAAAGCATTTCACCAAAAGTTGAGCGGTGACATTCATCAACAATAAAAACGATACGCTTTTTGCCTATTTCTTCAATATCGTGAGCGTTCAGACCGTTTTCATCATTCTTGATATTGCTCATTTTCTGAATAGATGTCACTATCAGAGTATCAGCAGGTGCTGAGCTTTTCAGCTTTGTGATAAGAACATAGGTATTTTCCGTTTTCTGTACGCTTTCGCCGTCATCAGCAAAATTATTGTATTCAGTATATGACTGAGTTCCGAGTTCGATCCTATCAGTAAGAAAAACCACTTTATCTGCGTCCTTGGAGTTTGCAATAAGCTGAGCAGACTTAAAGCTCGTCATAGTTTTTCCCGAACCTGTTGTATGCCAAATGAATCCACCACGCTGATTGCCCTCGCCCCATTTAGTTTTTGAAACCTTGTCAGAGATCGCACTTGCGGCATAATACTGATAACTTCTCATAACTTTCAGAACGCCGTCCGTATCATCAGCAACGGTGTAAAAACCGATAAGCTGGTGTGCCATAGGGATCGAGATAAGATTTGACGCAATACCCTTCCAATCATTTATGACCTCATTATTAAAGTCTGCCCAATGAAAATAATAATCGGGATTAAATGCGTCCCAACTGCCGGGGTTGGCAAAGTACAGCGTTTCATCGGGTGTCATTGCAACAAATATTTGAACAAGCGAAAACAATCCTGAAAAAACGCCCTCGTGAGAATACTTTTGAATTTGATTGCACGCCTCGCTTACAGGAACGCCGCTGCGTTTGAGTTCGATATGTATAACAGGCATACCATTTATCAAAAGCATTATATCCCCTCTGCGGTCATTCAATATCTTAGAGGACGCCTTAAATTTTGGCTGTCTTGCTATCTGATAACGGCTCTGACCTGCGGCGATCTCCTTGCGGTCGTATATCTTAAGTGAAACTTCTTTGCCAAAGTGAAGTTTATCATCGGCATTATCACGAGTGATCGAGATAGTTTTGCCGTTTATAAATTTATTGAGCATAAGCGGAGTACGCAAAGTTTTTATTTGCTCCATTATCTGCTGCATTTCTCCGCTTGTCAGCGGACAGCCATTGAGACGATCAATGCTCTGATTATTGTCAAAGAGGATATTTGCCCAATTCTGTATCAGATCTTCCTCCGTTGGATACATAATAACTTCCGAAGACCAGCCCTTGTTAAATAGGACTTTTATCAAAGCATCTTCAAATTCTGCCTCTTTTTTGAAGATCATACAAATACCTCCTATACAAACATCTTTTCAAGGCACGCTTTTTTGATATTTTTAAGCTTTTCAAGCTTACGCTGATGAAGGGTGATAAGGTGGTCGAGTTGCTTGAAAAAAGCTCCGATATGTTCTTCCTCATCAAGTTGCCGAGGAAATGCCACTTCATATTTTGCGAGTTGCGGTACAGTTAATTGTGGCACGCCAGTTGACTCAATAACAATTTTCAAAGTATTGATGACATTCTCTAAAAAGAAAACATCGTGTTCTGATTTCACTGATAAAAGCCTTACAACTGGCGTAAAATTAACCAATCTTGCTTTTGCGTGTCCAACATCTCCACGACCAGTAACCGTAACAGCCGGAGCATTAACTCTATATTCTTTATCATAATACCCGACAATTCCATCGCCAGTGAGGGCATTAGCGATTACTGGGTACTGACCTTCAGCAAGAATTAAGTCTTTGTCGATGTCGCCTCCTGCAACCATATCAGAAGCAATATCTCCTAGCTTACGCTGTTCCCAAGCGTCAGTAAATCCCTTAAACCGAATTTCGGGATATGGGCTGCCATTTTCCGGAAACATTTTTTCAAGCATAGCCTTTTTGACTTTGGTCAATTTGTCATACTTACGCTGATGAAGGGTGATAAGGGTGTCGAGTTGGGAGAAGAACTGACCAATTTTACCTTGTTCACTTAAATCTGTTGGTGCTGAAATCAGCGTATCAGAGATAGCAGATTTTGAAATAGATGTTACTTTTATTCCCTGCATAAGCGGTATCAATTGATCATGATACGATGACGAATTTAGGTAAAACCCAAGATATGCAGGAGCAAATTTCACCTTTGACCTGCAAGGGATTGTATGCAGACCTGATACAATGCTCAAATCCCCGATATTGCCTATTTCTACGCACTTTCCGACAGCTTCATCTTCTGCGGTATCGGCAATAATTATATCTCCGTCCTGCAATTTTGATGATTCAAATTTCTTCGCTTTTTCATCATCGGCAATGTATGGAAGATCGGTACTCTGTGCATCAATATACTCACCAAATTTTATAAGAACATCACCGTAATGAACATTCTTATAAGTGCCTGTATCCTCGCTTAATTCTGCTCTTGAAAGTGTGTTATTTGAGAGAAAATTCAGTGTATCAGACAGCTTACGCTGTTCCCAAGTATCAGTAAAACCCGAAAATCTTATCTGAGGTATGCCTTTTTCTTTAGTCATTTTGCACACCTCCCAGCAGTTTCTTGAACTCGCTAAGACCTTTCATATCAAATTCATTTCCGCACAGATCGTCAATCATAGAACACAGCTCTTTTTCCGTTTCTGATATCTCAGTTTCAATATCAAAATATGTGTTATCATATTTTTTAGCAAGAGCCGTGATCTTAGAAACAAGGCCGTTAACGATCGTCGAAGGGATAGAATAAAGGTTATCGACAAGGCTCTTTATCCATTTTATCTCAAGCAGTGTTTTGACCTGCTCGTCAGAAAGCCCCTCGATAGTGGTTTTGGTTTTTGCGTGAAGTTCCGCAGTTTCGGTCTTTATCTGCGATTTCAACGCCTTTTCTTCTTTAGAAAAAGCCTCGACCTTTGAAAGCTTTTCAATCAGTGCAAGAGTTTCATCTGACTTAGGTTCGCTCTTCAAAGCCTTTATCTTTTTAGAAATTTCCTTGATGATAAATGCACTATTGTCCTCATTCAACTGTTCTTTGCAGGTTTCTTTTTCATCTTCCGTCATATCCTCAAGAATTTGCTCATACTCTGACGGGATCTCAGCCAGTCGGCGTTCCTTGGCTTTAAGAGCGTTATACTCATCGCACAATAGCGTTGTCTGAACAAGCTCAAAAGGAATAACGTGTCCTACCCAACCTTCTTGCGTTTCCTGTTCCTTGCCGTCTTTTTTCTTTATCACAATGTTCGGGTCAACCTTTCTGGTTGCCTCAAAGCCCTCTGTTTGGATTATTTCAAGGTCTACGGCTATCTTTCCCCATTCATCATCAAGAAGCTGATAAGCCTCATACTTATCGATCAACTGAATGTCTGCAAGTCGTGCAAAGATATTCTCGCTTATTGCGGTTTCCTCTTTTGATACCTCAACAGTCTCAGCATTTTCAATAAGCTCTTTACGCAGATGATCTTCAAATCCGTTAAATGCCTGCTGATATGCCTGCTCATATTTTATTACATCATTGTTATTGCAAATAGCTGATTTAATATCATCGCAGGCAAGCTGAAGATATGGTGTATCGCTCGTCTTGAACAATTCTTCTCTTAAATTCGGAAAAGCGTTCCAATATTCCGCAAGACCATCAACTTCATTCACAGGGATACCGCCAAACATAGAGGCGTAAATATCCCAAGTCTCCGCACTTTCAGAAGAGTCAACATATCTTGGAATATTGAGATTGTAATCATTTTGTCTTATCTCCTCACGAGAAACGACCTTTGAGAACTTCGGTACGCTTGTTCTTGAAGATACCGTATCAACAATACGTTTGATGTCAGACGCTCTAAGCTTATTGTTCTTGCCGTCTTTCACAAATCCTTTGGAGGCGTCTATAATAAGCACGTCGTTATTATCACGCATTTGTTTCAGTATCATAATAATTGTCGGTATTCCAGTTCCAAAAAATATATTTGCCGGAAGTCCGATAATAGTGTCAATATGATTATTCTCAATCAAATTTTTTCTGATTATGCCTTCCTCTCCGCCTCTGAACAGCACCCCGTGAGGAAGAACGATAGTCATAATACCCTCAGGACGAATATGATAAAGATCGTGCAGCAAGAACGCATAATCGGCTTTACCCTTTGGGGCTAGACCAAACCTTGCATAACGAGGGTCTGCCTCTTTCCCTGACGGATCCCAAGGCTGTGAATAAGGCGGATTTGAGACGACTGCATCTACATAAAGAGGCTCGTAAGTTTCCGACGGATTGCTGTCATCAAAATAAGGCCAATCCTCCTCAAGTGTATCTCCGCAGCGTGTTGTGATGTTTGACGGCTTGATACCTCTCATAACAAGGTTCATACGGGTAAGGTTGTAAGTATTCTCTTTAAGCTCCTGCGCATAGTATTTGATATTATCCGAATTTGTAACATACTTAGAAACGCTCTTGCCGATATTTATAAGCAAAGAACCTGAACCGCTTGTTGGGTCATATATTTTTATCTCGTCCTTGCCCTTGAGGTGGTTTGCTACGATCTCTGACATAAGCACAGAGACCTCATGAGGTGTATAGAATTCGCCTGCCTTTTTGCCCGCATTTGAGGCGAACTTTTCGATCAAATATTCATAAACAAAGCCAAGAACATCATAGTCCTGTTTTCCGTCCATAGGAATATCCTTGATAAGCTGTAAAAGCCCGCTGATAGCCTTAGTTCTTGCACCTGAAGTATCTCCAAGCTTTGAAAGACCCGTTTCAAGAGTATCAAATACTTTATCAAAGACCTTTTTGTGAGTGCTTGAAATCAGTCTGCTAAATGCTGATAGGGCGGTAGTAACATTATCTACGCTAAAGTCCTTGCCCATATCGAGCCACGTTGAAAAAAGATCATTATAGCCAATAAAATATCCAATATTCTTTTGAATATACTCGACCGTTTCCTCATCTTCCTCAGTAACGGTTTTGAGCAATTCATCATCATACCCCTCGTCTTTCAAGAATTTTACTTCCTTATCGGACAGGTACTTGTAAAAAATGAAACCTAAAATATAGTCTTTATATTCATTTGCCTCTATTTTTGAACGCATTTTATTAGCGGATTCCCAAATTTTATTTGCCAGCTGTTGTTTGTTCATATATAACTTCTCCTAAATATTCTTGCTTGATTATGACTTACACTCGAAACCTGTGTAAACTCCCGCAAGGAATATTATACTACAATTTGTACAAAATTTCAATACTACACAGCTAAAAATCTAAAAAATAAACAAGAATTTTGAAATATACACTATGTTAGTCTATATTTACTTTTAAACATACTTGGGAACAGCGTGAGGTTAGTAATGTTGCTATGATTTCCACTGGTGGCACTCCAAGTACGGCTATAAATGAATATTGGAATCCTAAACAAGTGCCTTGGCTTTCATCTGGTGAGGTTCATAAAAAGTACATTACATATACAGATGATAAAATATCAAACGAAGGGCTTAATCATTCTAGTGCAAGAATGATTAAGCAAAATTCTGTACTTATTGCATTGGCTGGGCAAGGAAAAACTCGTGGAACTGTCGCAATAAACCGTATTTCTCTTAGCACAAATCAATCTATTGCTGCTATGACTTTTGCACCTGATATTTGTCCCGAATTTGTATTTTCAAATCTTGAAAGCAGGTATGATGAATTAAGAAAAGTATCATCAGGCGACGGAACAAGAGGTGGATTAAATAAACAGTTAGTTAGTGAAATACAAATACCATACACTTCATTAAATGAACAACGAAAAATCGGGCAGTTTTTCACTCACCTCGACCGCCTTATCACCCTTCATCAGCGTATGTAAATCCCAACGTAAATAAAACCAATTATTACACACCACTTCAGCGTAAGTTAAAAATAATTACAAAAAAATACGAGCTATTGACAACCACATCGTTATATGTTATAATACACAAGGAAAAGTTTTAAAATATAACGATCTGCCTACCACATACATAAAAAACATAATCAACCACTTAGAGCTATAAGCTCGTACATATTATCAGGCACGATTTAAAACAACAGGATAATTATATCCTGTTGCAAAATCGTGAATCTGAAATATGTGCGAGCTTTTTTTGTTTGTATAGACTACATATATAACAACGGCAACTTGAAAACAGAATAGGAGGAATGATAATTTGAAAAAACTTAGCACAAGATCCTGCGAAGAAATAATGACTACGGTGTACAAGCCGATAGAGTTCGTCATCGACGGGCTTATCGCACAAGGTCTGTATATCTTAGCAGGTGCACCAAAGGTCAGAAAGTCTTGGCTGGCACTGGATATGTGCCTGTCAATAGCGAAAGGAGAAAGTGTTTTAGGTCAGAAAACATTGCAGGGCACGGCATTGTATTTGTGTTTAGAGGATAGCTACGTTCGTATTCAAAATCGCTTGTATGAAATAACTGATGTGCCAACTGAAAATTTGTACTTCTCTGTTATGTCTGAATCTATTGGCAACGGACTTGAAGAGCAAATTGAAAGTTTTAAAATCGAACATTGCGGTCTAAAAATTGTGTTCATTGACACTCTGCAAATGGTTCGTGGTTCAACAGATTCAAGCTATGGTTCAGACTACAAAGACCTATCCGTTCTGAAAGCTCTTGCAGACAAGCTTGAGATAACTGTCATAGTGGTTCATCACACTAGAAAATGCAAAGATATCGACCCGTTCAATATGATCTCAGGAAGTACAGGAATCAGCGGCTGTGTTGACGGAAGTTTGGTGCTTATTGAAAACAAGCGTGGCAGCCGTAATGCAAAACTTTATTGTGTAGGACGTGATATTGAAAACGCAGAAATTAATTTGCAGTTCGATAGTGATTTGAAAAAGTGGGTCGTTACCGATGAGCCGTCCGCTCCAAAAAGTAAAGACAACATTTTTCTTGCGGCATTGTATGTTTACATCAAAAAGAAAGTTGATTTTTCAGGTACGGCGTCTGAACTTGTAAGCGAACTAAAAGAAGTCACGCAAGAACAATTCTATCCAAACAGAGTTACAAGAGATCTGGTTCAGAACGGCTACACACTCAGAAAGTATGGGATAAATTTTCAGTACAAGCGAACTAGAAACGGCAGGCTGATAATTCTTCATTACGACCGTGAGCGTGACAGTAGTGACAGTAAAAACACTAGCGAAATTACTGTCAACAGGCTGATTCAAAAAGTCTGAAAAACCTTGTAAAATCTTAATTCACAGAGTGTGACAGTAAAAAGTTAAATCAATGTTTACTGTCAACCCAAATCAGCGAACGTGGGGCGATTTGCGGGCTAAAAAAATCAGTCGGGTAAGTTTAGCAGAAACTCACCAAAACCCCACACAAGCGATTTGTGAGCCGATGTGGGCGATAGAATCAACCAAAATAAATTGTCAAAGCGAATAGCCAGTTTGAGACCTTCGGCAATCTGCACAAATACCTGATACGCAGAAGTTAAAGTAAACCGAATTATTCTCTTGCAAGTTAAAGTTTCGGGGTCACAGCCCCCGAAACACTCACAGCGGACGAGCAAAGCTCGCCGCAAAAGTGCCGAAAATACGCAGTTTCAGCAAAATGATTGTGCATAATTTTTATGGGGTCAAGATACGGCTTTCAAAGAAAATTAGGGGTCGCAAGTTACAGAAATCACGCTCAAAGGGGCGTAAATACGAACTTTGCAATAGGAGTCACAGGGCAGTCAATTTAAAGCACGGACAATAAAACCATATAGAAACGAGGCGATAAAGCAAAATGTGCAAACTGATTAACACTATACAAAAAAGGCAAAAATCGTAATAAGGAGTGTTGCTTTTGCAGATAATAAAGAACGAAAAATCAGGCATCGCTCAGATCTGGCTGAGCAATGCAGAACAACAAAATGAGAGAGTTATGAACTTGGTTGAGTGCAAGATAAAGGAGCTTAGCGGTGAAAAATTTAAAGTTGCCGTGTTCCGCTCAGGTTCTAAAGATCTGTACGAATGTACTGAAAATCTTCTCCACCATAATCTTACTCTCTGACAGCGAGTGCACCTATGGTGCACTTTACATACACTCCACCATTATTTTTATATCCTTTGCCTATTGCCTTTTGGGCAAAGATGTGATACAATATTATTTGTAATAAAACATATAAACTAACAACATTGTATGTATCCGCAAGGGTAAGATCCATCATCAAAAGCGACAACATTGTACCACTATATCAAAGAAAGGGTGAAAGTTATGAGCACAAAATACAGCATAGCAGGCTACTGCCGAATTTCTGTTGACGAGGAAATGGACAGGGACAACACCTCTATCGAGAACCAAAAAGCTATCATAACTGACTTTGTAAAGCGAAAATTCCCCGACAGCACGCTTGAATTTTACGAAGATCGTGACCGTTCGGGATATACTTTTGAACAGCGTGAGGGGTATCAGGAACTGCGAAAGAAAATGCTGCGAATGGAATATGATATCCTTATCGTCAAAGACTTCTCAAGATTTTCACGCCGCAATAGCAAAGGTCTTGTAGAGCTTGAAGATCTCCGTGACGCCGGTATGAGGATAATCTCAATAGGTGACAACATTGATTATCCTACCTATGACGATTGGACAGCTATCCAATTTAGATTTCTCATTAACGAAATGCCTGTTACCGACACCTCAAAAAAAGTCAAGTCAGTAATAAAACGCCGTCAGGAAGAAGGCAAATGGATATGTGCCGTGCCTTATGGTTACGTTATGACCAACAGCAAAACAATGAAATTTGATGTTGACGAGCCTGCCGCACAGGTGGTGCGTGATATTTTTGAAAAGTACAATGAGGGCTGGGGCTATAAAAAAATTGCAAATTACCTTACAGAAAAGCATATCCCTACCCCTCGTATGTGTGAGAAAATGCGAAAAGAGGCGAACGGTGAAGAGTGCAAGCGTGAGGCAAAACAAACGTGGAGTTTGGTAACTATCAGCGAAATATTGTCAAACGATTTCTATATCGGCACCCTCCGTCAAGGCAAATACCGCCGCAAAAGGATAAACGGCGATGAAGTCAAGCAACACGAAACTGATCACATTGTATTCGAAAACAACCACACGCCTATCGTGGATTACAAGGTGTTCGCATTGGCACAGGAAAATCTTAAAAAGCGTACCACATCTCACTATCGTGGTGTAAGAAAATACGAAAATGCTTATTCCGGATTTCTCTACTGCGGCGACTGCGGTTCACCAATGTTCTCAATGAGCAGAAACGATATTGCCGCCGCTTATACCTGCGGAACATATCACAGACGAGGAACAAAAGGCTGTACATCACATCACACAAGGGTCGATATGCTGGACGGTCTGCTGAAAAGCTATATCAAAAAGGTGCGTGACAACTCCGCAGAGATGATCGACCGTTTGCAGGAGTCCATTGCTAAAGAACAGCTTGAAACGAAAAGCAGTCAGTCCACCGTTGACGTGATAAAGGGGCAGATAGAGGACGCAAAGGCGGAAATGAAAATGCTCACCCGACAGCAGGCGAGGGATGTTATGAAACACCCCGACCGTGCGGAGATAATCGAGGAGACCTACACCGAGATGATAGACGAGCTTACTCTGCGTATCGAGGGACTGAAAAATCAGATGCAGCTTGCAGTCGACAAGCACAACACCGTTGTCAGAGTGAACCGCACCGCCAGAACCGTGCTGGAGATTTTCGATGACATCATTAACAAGCCCGCTCTTGACAAGAACGACCTGAATTTTATAATTGACAAGATAGTGGTCTTTGAAAACAGAATTGAAATTCATCTCAAAGCGGATATCGACTGTTTGCTGAAATACGGCACGCTTACAGAGCAGCAGCTTGTGACAGTCGGAGCAGATGGATCAGCCGAAAATTTTAATCAAGGCACTAAGATCGGAAAGTCAGCCGGACAGCTTGCAGCTGCTGTAACGGACAGCAGAGGCAGGAATCTTAGTGTCAACGTTATCAGTAACGGCGACCCCCTCGAGATCTACACCAACCCCGACGGCGAAGTGATATTCAAAAAATATTCCGCAATAAACGAAATGTCCGAGGGCGCAGCTCAGGCAGCGGAAGTCATCTCAAAGCTTGGGGGAGCGCCTGCCGTGGTGTTCGATAAGGACCACGTCGTGGCAGTGTCAGGCGTGCCGAAAAAAGAGTATTCCCAGCGCCGCCTCTCCCCTGCCCTGGAGGAGCTTTTGGAAAACCGCAAAACCTTTGACTATACCGATACCACAGCCGAGCCGCTTAGAGCTGTCGAGGGTATCAATACCCACGCCCTCACCATCGCCCCTATCCTCACAAACGGCGATATAACAGGCGCAGTGGCGTTCATGGCTACCGACGATACCGAGCTTTGTACCGATAAACAATCCATGCTCGCCAAAGCCGCCGCAATGTTCTTGGGAAAACAAATCGAAGAATAATACCAAAAAGGACCGCCGCCTGACCGCAGCAGTCCTTTTTTCTGTACTATTACATCAGCCATTACACCATGTCCTCCGCTGCCAACATAACAAAACCCTCCGACCCATACAAATGGATCGGAGGGCAAACTGCAGACCACGCTGCGATGTGTTGCGACTATGAAATAGATAACTGACTTTCAAATGCATTTTTAAATTTAACAAAGAAGTATTCTACAGTTATATAAAATGTACTCGTTTTATACCCAATTTATATGTACCATCTGTTTTTCAAATGTAGTTATTGTATCATCTGAATTAAAACGAAACTGTTTTAGTTTCATATCAATATCATAAAAATGCAATAAAATAAATCTCACAAATTCTGAAAAAGTGACTATTCCTTTTATAGGAACACGACAACTCTCGTGATTAGCTAATGTAAAATGTGTTGCAGAATGTTCACCATCCTTAGCATCATCTGGAGCATAGTCTATTCTAAAAATTATCGGAATTCCTTTTTCCTCAGAAAACCAATCCTGTTCTAAAGATTCCCTTTCTTCAATTTCCTCAGCAGTCCAAATTTTATTGTGTCTCTTCATAAAAACCAAACGCTCTTTTATTATTTCATTGCTTTTTATTGTAAATTCTGATTGAATTATACTTTTGTCATATAATAAAATATTATATTGATAACCTCCAAGCAACTTATCCATTATTTCTTCACCTGATACATGCTTGTCATACACTATATTACAAACACTTTTATCTTTGCTTGGAAATGATATTTCGAAAGTGTCTTTAGCAGTTTCCCTACAAGATTCTGATCTGTAATCTCTAATTAGCTCTTTCGCATAGAGTTCTTCAATGGTTTTTTTTATATCGTTCAAGACAGTATTAACCATTTTAGATGTTCCCATCTTATTTTTCTCCTTCTAAAATCTTAATCCTGTATAATAAAACTTGACACATACAAAACAATCAAAGTATAATAAAAA
>OGXL01000486.1_pt1 | contig 35427 bp, 36 predicted proteins | sample 1576311 | NCBI WGS metagenome assembly OGXL01 (sample SAMEA3541564, study PRJEB24748) | human gut metagenome | biome: human gut; feature: human-associated habitat; material: faeces | place: China | collected 2012 | reverse complement strand
CGTGACCAGGAGAAGATGAATGTCGCCCGTCGCACGTGCGGCTACATCGGTACCCAGTTCTGGAACCAGGGTCGAACCGAGGAGATCCGCGACCGCGTGCTGCATCTCTAATAACCATCCCAGGCTGCCCCGTAGCGAGGCCCCGGACCTTTACTCGCTATTTCGGACAGTCCTGGCTCACGACGGAGGCGCCACTGGCGCCTCCTGTTCGTGCGGAACTCATATCGAGCAAAGGTCCGGGGCCTCGCTACGGGGCAGCCAAGTTGATGTAGCTGAGATGCAGTATGCGGTCTGCTCACTCCTCGAAGTTCTTAGCGGTAATAATTCGAGCTGCAGCTGCGATTTACTTGCGATGGCGGTTGAGCCGCAACTCAGGTTTTATTGGACCTCGAACCCTATGCTCGATGTCCGCTTCGTTCACCGAGTGTCGCTCGCGAGGGGTCTGGAGCATATCGTCCCGCCCGCAGTTTCGCAGGCCGAAGGCCGAGAATGTTTGAGGACGGGATGATATGCTCCAGACCCCCAGGAAGGTTACCTATGAACTACGCGAACATTAAGTATTTCGACATTGCTGATGGAGAAGGCGTTCGTACTTCTCTGTTTGTGAGTGGGTGCCGTCGTGGGTGCAAGAATTGTTTTAACTCCGTCGCGTGGGACTTTGCCGCGGGTGAACCGTTCGATCATGCCGTCGAGGACAAAATCATCGAGAGTCTTGATCATCCCTTTATTGATGGCCTGACGATTCTGGGCGGGGAGCCTATGGAACCCGAGAACCAGGCGGGGCTCGTTGATTTTATCGAACGCGTGCGTGCGACCTATCCTGTGGAGTCTGGGAAGACCATTTGGTGCTTTACCGGTGACGTGCTCGAGGAACTAATGCCGGGTGGCCGTCACCATACCGACGTGACGGACCGTATCCTTGCTTGCCTCGACATGCTGGTAGACGGTCCGTTCGTTCAAGATCTGTACGATATCTCGTTGCGCTTTAGGGGCTCGAGCAATCAGCGCGTGATCGACATGAACGCCACGCGCGCTCGTGCTGCGCGCGAGGGCGTTGCGCTTTGCGACGCTGTGGAGCTTTGGCGGGACGATCCGGTCTATTCGACCCATACTATGTAGCTGGAAGAGGTTGCGTGCCAGCGTGGTACCATAGCGCGAACGCGACATCGAAAAAAGTGAGGCCCAGATGGTCGATCAGGAAAAAGTCGAGACTGCTATCAAGCTGCTGCTTGAAGGTATAGGCGAGGACCCAACTCGTGAGGGCCTGCTGGAGACCCCGGCACGCGTCGCCCGTATGTATGGCGAGATTGCCGGCGGTATGGGCCGGAGTGCCGAGGAGCACCTGTCCAAAACCTTTGCCGTCGCTTCGAACGATTTGGTTATCGAGCGCGATATTACGTTTTACTCGCTGTGCGAGCACCATCTGCTGCCGTTTTATGGCAAGGCTGCGATCGGCTATATCCCTAACGGTCGCGTGGCGGGTCTGTCTAAGCTTGCTCGCACGGTTGAGGTCTATGCCCGTCGTCTGCAGCTGCAGGAGCAGCTGTGCGCGCAGGTTGCCGATGCCCTCATGGAATATCTTGCTCCCCAAGGGGCGATCGTGCTGATGGAAGCCGAGCATATGTGCATGACCATGCGCGGCGTGCAAAAGCCCGGTACCAAGACCGTAACGCTTGCTCGTCGCGGTGTCTTTGAGACCGATCCCGCGCTCGAGGAGCGATTCTTTAGGATGCTGGGCCGCTAACCATGAGAGTCGTCAACGACTTTACATCGAAGACCGATGAGGGGACGCCGCGTCGCGGCTTTATGGCTTCGGGCCTGACTCCCTTTGGCGCCATGCCTCGCATTGATTACATTTGTGCCAACGGGCTGTTCCGGCGGCACCTGGGCAACATTGCACAGTTGGAATCGGGGCGCATCTTTTGCCGCCACGGTATTGACCATCTGCTGGATGTCGCGCGCATTATGTGGATTAAGAATCTTGAGGAACAGCTCGAATTTGACCGCGAGGTCATATACGCCACGGCACTTCTTCACGATATCGGCAAAGATGAACAGTATGAATCGGGTATTTCCCATGATGTTGCAAGCGAGCGCGTCGCTGATGCGATTCTTGGCGGCATGCCCGATGACGTGGCATTTGATCCGGCCGATGCCGCGGCCATTAAGACAGCCATTTTAGGCCATAGAAAGCTGCGCGTGAACAGCCAACCGCTTGAGCGTCTGCTCTATGCAGCCGACAAAGCGTCGCGCGCCTGCTTTGCATGCCCCGCGCGCAATGCCTGCAACTGGAGCGATGATAAAAAGAACCTGTCGATTCGCGTGTAGTTGGTTTGCGCGGTCGGGGTTCTAAACGAAGGAGACGATCGCGATGGGTAACAAGAAACTGCCCGAGAATGCAACCAAGACTGAAGGCGCCGAGCTCGCCCGCCGTGGAAGGGGCGAAATATCCACCGCAACGGCGGTGCCCCACGTGGGCTATGACGATCTGTGCCATGCCGATCGCATCACCGTTGAAGGTCTTGAGATCTTTGCCAACCACGGCGTGTATCCCGAGGAGAACGCCCTGGGCCAGAAGTTCATCGTGTCCTTGGTGCTCTATGCCGACCTGCGTGCAGCAGGGGAGCACGATAACCTGGATGCCTCGATTGATTACGGCTCGGTGTGCCACGATGTCGATGGCTATCTGCGCGAACATACGTTTAAGCTCATCGAGGCCGCAGCCGAGGGCGTGGCCCAGATGCTGCTACGTCGTTACCCTCTGCTGCTCGGCGTGCGTGTTAAGCTCGATAAGCCTTGGGCGCCCGTCGGTCTTCCCCTGGCAAGCTGCGGTGTCGAGATCGAGCGCGTGCGCTAACCGGTTCTAATACGTCTCTATGGGTGGCTGCTTGAGCCGCTGCGACAGAGCTCTATTGTTGGGGCAGTACGTGTCGAGCAGGGCGTGAAACCGCTGATTGTGGCTTGGCTCGAGCAAGTGGACGAGCTCGTGGGCGACAACCATGTCAAGGCACTCGACGGGGTAGGCGGCAAGCTCGCGTGCGATGCGAATGGCACCGGTTTTGGGCGTGCACGAGCCCCAGCGCGTTTTCATACTGCGCACGGAAACGCGGGAAGCGGCGACACCCATTGCGATTTCGTATGTGCGCACCATATCGCGCAGCGCCGTGGTGACCTCGGATGTATAGAGCTGGTCGATGCGGGCTTGGAGCTCATCGGGCGTTAGGCCTTCGAGGATTGCGTGCCGCTTGGCCTGTGGGTGTTCGTCTGCCTCGTCGGTACCCATAAAACTTGCGAAGGTGGCCTGTTTGGGTCGCGGTGCGGGTGATGCAAAGTTGTGATCGAGCGCATCTTGTACCGTGATGGGCTTGCCCCAAAGCGCAATGATGGACGAGGGGCTGAGCGGCTCTCGCTCCGTCGCCTGACGTTGCTCGCGCTGGGCAAGTCGGCTGATAATCCAGGCGCTGTTGCGCTTCACAAATGCTTCGATACGCTCGCGGGTGGCACCGAGCGGTGCGCTTGCGTGGACCTCACCGCTCGATGTGACGCGTAGGTTGAAGTTCTTGACACGCTTTTTGGTAACGACTACGGGGATGGGCATCCCATCCGGTCGGGATACGGAAATCGTAAACTGCTGCGTCAAAAGCGGTCCTTCAGATTGGGGACGGGCCGGCATGTAGACCGTTCGAAACGCCGGCCCGCTCAAGGGATGTGAAATTAATAACGCTCAAAGAAGGCAAGCGCGTTGTCGCTGCAGAGCTTTTGCATCACGGTCTTGCCAAAATGCTTGGAGAGCATGTTCTGGAACTCGGGCATCTTGCTGGCATCGGAGAGGAAAGAGGGCACCGTGGCGCCGTCCCAGTCGCCGCCGAGCGCGATGACGTCCTCGCCGCCCAGGTCGAGCCAGTGCTCGATATGTGCCGCCAGCTGATCGAAGGTGACGTCTGCGGCGGTCTTGTCGGTTGCGTCGTTGGAAAGGAACTCGCTGCAGTAGTTGAGGCCGACGATGCCACCCATGTCGCGAATGGTGCGGAACTGGTCGTCGGTAAGATTGCGTTTGGCGCCGCAAACCGCACGGGAGTTGGAGTGGCTGGCGACGAAGGGACGCGTGGCGCGGACGGCGACCTCGTCAAAGCACTCATCGTTGAGATGGGAGACGTCAAGCACCATGCCGGCGTGCTCCATCTGCGTAAGTGCCTCGATGCCGGCGGCGGTGAGGCCGGCGTGGGTATCGTGTCCGCTCGCGAGCGGCCCCTGCGCGTTCCAGCTGAGTGATGACATGAGTACGCCCAAGCTCTTGAGCACCTCGATCAGTGCGGGGTCCTCGGCAAAGAACGTGGCGTTTTCGATGGTGTGGATGCAGGCGACCTTGCCGTCCTTGAGCGCGGGGCGAATGTCCGCGGCGCTGCGTACGTTGACCATGCGGTCGTGGTTGAGCATGGCCTGGCCGCTCATATGCGCCATGATCTGCGCCTGGAAGCGCGCGGCGTGGGCGGTGGGAATCTCGTCGGGGATAAACGTGGCGAAGCACTGTGCCCACGGCGTGTTGCCGATCTTTGCGAGCGAGATGGCGCAGGCATTGCCCTCGATGAGGTCGAAATCTTGCGGATGCGTCTCGTCGCCGGGGAAATAACCGTCGGTGCCGGCGGTAAAGCGCAGGTCGAGATCGAGTGTGGCCCAGCCGATGCGGTCGGCGGTGTCGCAGTGTAGGTCAAATACGGGATATGCCATGGTTCCTCCGGTTGCAGCGTTTCTTTGCAAACTGTCTTCGAATTGTATGACTAGGGTATAGTTAGCGCCATACGTTCATGGCGGCCCGCGTTGTGTGCCGCCCTTATCACGGAGGTTTCCATGTCCAACCAGGGCAAGAAGGTCAAGACTCATTATCGCGGCACGCTCGACGACGGCACGCAGTTCGATAGCTCCTACGATCGCGGCGAGCCGCTGGAGTTCACCTGCGGTGCCGGTCAGATGATCAAGGGCTTCGATGCCGCTGTTGTCGACATGCAGGTGGGCGAGAAGAAGACCGTGCACATTCCCGCTGCCGATGCCTACGGCGAGCACAATCCCGAGATGGTTATCACCTTCCCGGCCGAGCAGGTTCCCAACATCGAGCAGATCGAGAAGGGCATGAAGCTCTTCCTGTCCACGCCGAGCGGCATGCCTGTCCCTGCCGTTGTCATCGATGTGACGCCCGAGGCCGTGACGCTCGATGCTAACCACGAGCTGGCCGGCAAGGATCTCAACTTTGATATCGAGCTCGTCGAGGTCGAGGATTAGAGTATGCCTGAACGCTTGGTTTCGACGACATGCTTGGGAAATCTCAACGATCCGTCCTATGAACTCCTGCTTCGTCGGGAGCTGGGTGGCATCTTTGAAGTTGACGAGCTGCTGCTCGATTGGGACCAGGCTGATGTATGCGCGTTTGCGGGCGTGACGGAGCTGGGGCGCACGGTCGATGTTCGGCTGGATACTGCCGACGGCAGTCGTCTTGCCGACGGCGACGTGCTCGCCATCGACCGTTCGGGCATGGTGCCCGTGGCGGTTGTCGTACGCCTGCGCAGCGCCGAGGTCTATTTGGTCGAAGTCGACCGCATGGATCCGATTGCGCTCGCACATGCGTGCTGGGAGATCGGCAACATGCATGCGCCGCTTTTCCGAGGCGATTCGGACGAGCATACCGTGCGCATGTATACGCCGGTGCAGCCTGTTTTGGGCCGCATGCTCCGGGGCGTCGAGGGTGTTCGGCTCTCGGTGGTTACCCGTGAACTCGATACGGACCGGCGTTTTGCGTCGAGTGCGGCGTATGCCGTTGTGAGCATGGCTCCCGACTTTACGATCGTAAAAAAGGCGCGCGGTTAACGTGCGTATGAGCAAGACGGACTTTGAGAGGCAGCTATTCAAAGTCCGTCTTGCTGTTGATGAGGTGCTGTGGGGGTAAGCATATGGGTCTTGAGGGAATCAAACTGATTGCATGCGATTTGGACGGCACGTTGCTGCATCCGGGGGAGTGCGAGCCGCGTTCCGAGGCCTTTGAGCTCATCGATGAGCTGCATCGTCGTGGCATCGTGTTTATGCCGGCGAGCGGCCGTCAATATGCGAGCTTACGCTCTCTGTTTGCCCCGGTGGCCGATGAGCTCGCCTATGTATGCGAAAACGGAGCCCTCGTGATGAGCGAGGGGCGTGCCGTTGTCAAGCGTTCCATGGAGCGTAACCTTGCTATGGATATCGCGAATGCCGTGGTTGCGTATCCCCATGCCGACGTGACCCTTTCCTGCGAGGGGCACCTCTACACCATGAGCGGCAACGATGCATTCGTCGACCATTTGCGCTACGAGGTCCATTGCGATGTGGCGGTGGTCGACCGCCCCGAGGACATCGACGAGGACGTCATTAAGATCGCGTTTCAAACGCCCGAGACAGAGCAGCCGGCGGCGCTGGAGTATTTCGTCCGTCGCTTTGGCGACCGGGTCGATGTGATGACGTCGGGAACCGAATGGACCGACTTTATCGGCTTTGATTCGGGCAAGGGGTCCGCGCTTGCCGATTATGGTCGTGCGCCGGGGATCTCACCTAACGAAATGATGGCGTTTGGCGATAATGAAAACGACCGCGACATGCTCAACGTGGTGGGCCATCCCTATCTGATGGAGAGCTGCAATCCCAGCATGCGCGGTATCAACGACCGCGTCCGTTACGTGCGCACGGTCGAAGAAGAGCTGCGTCGCCTACTTGCTGAGTAGACATTTGGGACATGCCTGGAAATCTTCCTTTTGCCGCAATCGGTGAAAAGTTGATTTTAAGGCATGCCCCAAAATCTACCTACAGTTGGGGCAGAGGCCCTCGAAGATGGTGTAGTGCGAGCTGACGCTCCATCCGATTTGTTCGGATGCCCTGGCGTCGAGCTGGGTATTGAAGGGGAGCGGCACATCGATGACGCGGCCACACGAGGTGCAGATGATATGCGCATGCGGTTCGATGGCACGATCGAAGCGGCTGCCGCCCGGCGTTTTAATCGAGAGAATCTCCCCGGCATCGGCCAAGAGATTGAGGTTGCGGTAGACCGTACCGCGGCTGATTTTGTCATCCTGCGCGCGCACGACGTTGTAGATCTCATCGGCGGTGGGATGGTTGTAGCTTTGGCGCACGGCATCAAGAACTAGCTTTCGCTGCCTGGTATTCCTTCTTTGCACCGCCATGCGCCTCGCCTCTTTTCTATTAACGGACGTAGGTAAATGATACCGTATTTAGCACACAATACTAATAATGAGGAGTGAAACCGTCTTCATTGGCAAGTGGGGCTCGAACCTGGGCGTCTACGAGGCGAAAACGCGTTCCCATGCGCTCGTAGGAGGCATGAAGCGCCTTGAGATGAGATAGGATGTTCGCTGGAGCTCCCTGTATCTCCATCTCGACTGAGCCGTCTTCCATGTTACGCACCCAGCCGGTGAGTGCGCGTGCCTGCGCGAGGTTGGTGTTGGAAAAGCGAAAACCAACGCCTTGGACCTGTCCCTCCCAGCGCAGGAAATAGCGCAGGGGAGTGTCTTGAGTGGCCTCGTCGCTTGCGAGCACAGTAAGCCTGCGGCGCAGCTCGAGCTCGACGTTTGATGGTTTTTGAGGCTCTCGACTGCCGCCGGTGACGCTGGAGAAGAACGTATCGAAGAAGCCCATCGCTAGGCCTGCTTGACAGAATCGGCGGGGAAGGTAATGCCGGTCTGTTGGCGCACGGCATCCATGATGCGCAGCGAGACAAGCGTGACATCGCGATAGTGGCCAAGCTCGTGACGTCCCGCCGGGGTCTCCCAAATCTCTTCCTTGACGTTATCGATGCCGCCGATGGCGGTGATAAAGTCTGCGAGTTCGTATTCCATGGTGTTGCTCGATTTGGGCAGGTCGAGTACGCGGCCGTTGTCGCTCTGTTCGCGCGGCGCCTCGGTCGCCGAGCCGCGTACGACATCGCCGCGATAGTCGATGCGGACGTTGCGGGGCGTGGACAGATGGTCAATCTGGATAGTGCCACGCTCGCCTTCGATCTGCGAGGGCAGTAGGTCATTCGTAATTTTGGAGTGCGCGAGCTCGACGGAGATACGGCCACCGCCGTAGCTGGCGAGGATGGAACCGCAGCCATCGATGGGGCCATGGGTGAGCTCTTGCGTGGTGGGGTCGAGCAGAGTAGCCATGCTCGTAAGGCCGGAGGGCATGCCGAAGATCTCGACCATGGGCTCGACGGTGTAGACGCCAATATCCATGAGGGAGCCCGAGGCCATGTGGCAGTCGAAGATGTTGGTGGCGCGTCCCGCGAGAACCTCGTTGTAGCGTGAAGAATACTTGCCAAAGCGCAGTGAGGCGCGACGAATGGGCGCGATCTCGCCCAGGGCGTCCTCGATGGCGTGGAAAGCGGGGTCATGGAGCGGGCGCATGGCTTCGAGGGCTACGACGCCCGCCGCCTCGGCGGCGCGGAAGACTTCCAGCGCCTGCGCCTCGGTGGCGCAGAAGGGCTTCTCGACGATGACGTGCTTGCCGCTGGCGATGCAGGCAAGGGCCTGCTCGTAGTGAAGTGCGTTTGGGCTGCCGATATAGACGGCGTCGACGTCGGCGGCTGCTGCAAGCTCATCAAGTGAAGTAAAGTTTCGTTCGCCGCCGTGCTCGGCAGTAAAGGCGGCGCCGCGCTCGGCGTTGCGCGAGAGCGTGCCTACGAATACAGCCTGGTCGTTGGCATTGACGACCTGGATAAAGTCGTCGGTGATCATGGATGTGCCGATGGTCGCGATGCGCAGCATACGTCCCCCTTGCGTTGTTTTGGTCTACAGGATGAGTGTAGCGCGTGGGGATATAAAGCTGCGCGAAAACGCTATTACAGGTCGCTCTCGTTAAAGCCGGTGTCGATATCGAGGTTGACTCCATCGGCCGCGGTGGTGGCGAGCTCGTCGCAGCGCTCGTTGAGCTCGTGGCCGGCATGCCCCTTAACCCAGATGAACTCCACCTTATGCTTGCTCTTTGCGGCAAGCAGGCGCTCCCACAGGTCGCGGTTCTTAACGGGCTGCTTGTTGGCAGTTTTCCACCCGCGCTTTTTCCAGCCGTCGATCCAGTGCTTGTTAAAGGCGTTGACGACGTACTGCGAGTCGGAGTGGACCTCGACCTCGCAGGGACGGTTGAGCGCCTCGAGCGCCACGATGACCGCCATGAGCTCCATGCGGTTGTTGGTGGTCTTGGCGTAGCCACGCGAAAGCTCGGAGGTGAAGGTCTTGCCGGCGGGGTTGGTGTATTTGAGCACGGCGCCGTAGCCACCGCGTCCCGGATTGGATCGAGCCGAGCCGTCGGTATAGATGATGACCTTCACAGACTTCCTTTCGTCGAGTTCCTCTCTTGCGGCTGTCTATTGTAGCGCCCGGTCCATCCTGTTTTATGCGAGGCGCGCCGCTCCACAAGGATGGTGGAGACGTTGTCGCCAAGAAAGATGGGCGACCTGAATTGTCAAGAGCTAGAGGGCTTTTAAATCTGCCATTTCTATCCCGTCCCCAAATGGTTGGTTTTCGTGGATGATGCGTTCGAGTTCGTCGAGGTATTGCCGCAGCAGGGGAGAGGGCTTGCGCTCATCTTGCATGATGTAGCCCACGCGCATCGTTGGGGCGTCTGCCAACGGGATCGATGTCATGCCCCATTGCATTTCATTGGAGAGGACACCGGTCGACAAAGTGTAACCGTTCGACGTGATGAGCAGATTGGTGAGCGTGCCACGGTCGGAAACGCGGATGTTGCGGTCGCAGGGGATATAGCTAAACGGCTCCTCGGCGTAATAGAAGGAGTTCGAGGTCCCCTGCTCAAAGCTGTAGCGCGTATAGGGCGTAAGGTCGGCAAGCGATAGCTGGGGGCGGCGTGCGAGCGGATGGCGCTCGCTAACGAAGACGTGGACCGTTGCATCGAAGAGGGGATGGAAGCTTGCGCGGGCGTCGGCGAAGGCCTTCTGCAGGACGCGGGCGTTAAAGTCATCCAGATACAGAATGCCGATATCGCTGCGAAATGCGCGGACGTCGTCGATGATCTGCGACGTGGTGGTCTCGCGCATGATGAACTCGAACTTACTGTCGCGGCAGCGCTCGACGACGTTGACAAAGGCCTCGACCGAAAAAGCGTAGTGCTGGGCCGAGACGGCAAGGCGTGCCTGGGGTGTGCCGCCGTCCTCGTAGCGGGCCTCGGGCATATCGGCCTGCTCTACGACCTGGCGCGCATAGCCTAAAAGCTCGGTGCCGTCGTTGGTGAGTGTGACGCCGCGGCTGGAGCGCGTAAAGATTTCCAGACGGAGCTCCTGCTCTAGGCTTTTGACGGCGTTGGAGATATTGGATTGCGCGGTATAGAGGTGCTGAGCTGCGGCGTTAATTGAGCCGGATTCTGCCACGGCGATAAGAAAACGAAGCTGCTGGAGGGTCATCGGCACCCGTCCTTTCGATAGCTATCTAAAAAACCGATAACAGGTTAGCGCTTTTAAGTGATTGACCGCGTGAAACAATGCTCGTACTATTCAAAACACACAAAGGCGGTAGGTAATTAAGCCGACCACGAGAACGGGATGTCAAAAGGAGGACCGCATATGAACTGCTTACTAAGACGAATGCCGGGCTCCTGCTTGCGCCCGTCGGCGTGATCAGGAGACGGCGACTTACTTCTCTTACTCTTATTACTTTTGTTCGATCAAGGAGATCATCATGAGCCAGTTTATCAACAACCCCGAGCACACCTTTGGTTTCGACACCCTGCAGCTGCACGTTGGCCAGGAGAGCGCCGACCCCGCATCCGATTCCCGCGCCGTGCCTATCTACCAGACCACGAGCTATGTGTTCCGCAACTCCCAGCACGCCGCTGACCGCTTTGGCCTTGCCGACGCCGGTAATATCTACGGTCGTCTGACCAACTCCACCCAGGGCGTCTTTGAGGACCGCATTGCCGCGCTCGAGGGCGGCGTTGCAGGTCTTGCCGTCGCCTCTGGCGCCGCTGCCATCACCTATACCCTGCAGGCCCTCGCTCAGGCCGGCGACCATGTGGTGGCCCAAAAGACCATCTACGGTGGTTCCTACAACCTGCTGGAGCACACGCTCTCCCAGTTTGGTGTCGAGACCACCTTCGTCGATGCCCACAACCTGGACGAGGTCGAGGGCGCCATCAGGGACAACACCACGGTCATTTACCTCGAGACGCTCGGTAACCCCAACTCCGATATCCCCAACATCGACGCTATCTCCGAGGTCGCTAAGAAGCATGGTCTTCCGGTTGTTGTCGACAACACCTTCGGCACCCCGTATCTGTTCCGTCCGCTGGAGCACGGCGCCAACATCGTCGTTCACTCTGCAACTAAGTTTATTGGCGGCCACGGCACCTCGTTGGGTGGCGTGATTATCGATGGCGGCAACTTTGACTGGAAGGCGAGCGGCAAGTATGCGCAGATCGCCGAGCCCAATCCCTCCTACCATGGCGTCTCGTTTGCCGAGGCCGCCGGCCCCGCTGCCTTCGCGACCTATGTCCGTGCTATCTTGCTGCGTGACGAGGGCGCCTGCATTAGCCCGTTTAACGCCTGGGTCCTGCTCCAGGGCACCGAGACCCTGTCGCTGCGCGTTGACCGCCATGTCGAGAACACCAAGAAGGTCGTTGAGTTCCTGATCGGTGACGGCCATGTTGCCAAGGTGAACCACCCGAGCCTGCCCGAGCACCCCGACCATGAGCTGTACCAGAAGTATTTCCCCCGTGGCGGCGCCTCGATCTTCACCTTCGAGATCAAGGGCGGTCAGGAGGCTGCTTGGAAGTTCATCGACCACCTGCAGGTCTTTTCGCTGCTCGCCAACGTGGCCGACGTCAAGTCGCTCGTCGTGCACCCGGCTACCACCACGCATTCCCAGCTCTCTGCCGAGGAGCTTGCCGAGCAGAACATTACGCCCTCTACAATCCGTCTTTCCATTGGTACCGAAAACGCCGAGGATATCATTTGGGATCTGAAGCAGGCCTTTGCCGCGCTGGACGAGTGAGGCGACTTGTGCAAGGGCCCCTTGCGACTCGATAGGTATAACTGCATAAAATGCCTGCTCAAGGTGCCTGCGCGAACAATGGTTGCGCAGGCGCCTTTTTTGCATAGGAAGGGCGCTGTTACAGGGTTTTTGGCATGCTTTATGCATGCGAGTTGTGGAAAACTCCTGTTGAGAGGATGTGAGTTTTACGCAAATGACGTGCACCTTTTGAGAAAAAACCGCAGGTCGCGATTTACTCGGGGTACTATGCAGCGCGATCGAATCACACGCAGCTTAAACGCAGCAAAAACTCACTTTGGAGGTTTCCAGCTACATGAGGATCGATTCACGAAAACCGAAGGCCGCTGCCCTTTCTGCCACGCTTGCCGTGGCGCTTTTAGTGGGTGCCGGCGTAACCGATGCCCACGCGGCAACACTGTCCGACGCGGTCGGATCAACGCCGTCCGAGGCGACCCTGATGCAGCCCGTCGACTATCGTGGCGACGGCTTTGGCTCCATGCAGGAGTGGAACGCCTCGATGGGGGCCAAGCGCGATTCCCTAGAGGTCCGCGCGCAGATCATCATGAACATGTACGGTGACTATGCCACCGATGACGAGCGCGCTGTACTGCAGGGTTGTATCGATGGTGCGGGCAGTCTTTTGACGATGGAGGAGGTCGACGCGAAGTCGGCCGAGCTCGACGAGCTTCGCTCCACGCTCGAGGATGCTAAGCGCGAGGCGCTCGAGGCTGCGGCCGTCGAGGCAGAAGCTGCCGAGGCCGTTCAGGCTTCGTATTACAACGCCGGCTCCGGCTCGTCTTACGCGTCTGCTGCGTATTACGCGAACGGCTCGGGCCTGACGCGCTCGAGCGGCGTCAATAACTACAACGGTCGTCGCGAGACCTATTACAGCAGCAACGTGCTGTATCACCACCGCACGGGTGAGTGGACGCTGGATTCCGAGGGCTTTTGGCGTGATTCCGACGGCTACTACGTGGTGGCTGCGAGCGATAAGTCCCAGGGCTCGACCTTTACGGGCTCTAAGGGCGAGTGCAAGGTCTACGATTCGGGTTGCGCAGCCGGAACTACCGATTACTACACCGGTTGGTAATCTGTCGGCATCGATTGCACATGATGGACGGGCGTCTTTACCGAGCTTTCGGGCAATGTAGGGGCGCCCGTTTTTATATGCATTTGGGTTAACAGAGCCCTTACCGTGGCACTACGTTGGGCATATGGGCGCGGGGCACACTAAGTCATGAGAAACAAGGTCTTTCTCGTGGAGGAAGTGATCCCATGAACGCTCGAGATGTCGCTATTGGCGTCGTTGCCCTTTTGATCGGATGTCTTGGTCCGACGGCGGCGTTAGTTGCCGGCTTGCAGTCCACTACGGGTGCCGCTCCTGTGGTTGTGGGCGCCTTGATTGCAGCGGCGCTGCTGGGAAGCGCCGGCGTGGTGCTTTGCCGCGATGACGAGGACGAGGTCCCGGAGTCGCAAAACGAGCCTCAGTTTTAGCCTCGGCCTAAATGCGACAGACCTTCGCGAGCGATGGGATCCTCGCGAAGGCCTGTCTGCTTGCATTGCGCGCGTCGCCGTGCGGGCGAGGCTACCAGCTACTTTCTATTTCGCGAATCCTCTGGTAGAGCCAATCGTTTTGCGGCACTTGGATATCGTGTTTGGCGGCCAGGCGGCAAATGGTGCCCGCGAACTCCTCGACTTCGGTTTTACGTTGTGCGATGCGGTCTTGCGCCATCGAGGGCATGCCGGCGGGATCGATTCCCTCGATGAGGTGCACCATCTGCGTCAGGTCTGCCTCGGTCAGCTCAACGCCCTCGGCGTTGGCGACCGCAAGTGTCTCGCGCATGGCGGAAACAAAGCAGCGACGCTGCTCGGAGTCCTGTTCCGTGGCGCTCCCGTACGTGCCGCCGTAGGCCATGCAGGTCTGGTTGATGCCATCGTTGAGCATGAGTTTGGCCCACATGCGGTGCACAATGTCGCTCTCGACGGTATGGGCGATGCCGCAGCGCGTGTAGAGCTCATCGATGGCGGTGACGGTTGCGGGCTCGGTGCCTGCTGCCGCGCCAAAGCGAATCTCGCCCGCATTGGTAAAGGTGAGCGCGCCGTTAAGGAATACGGCGTCCATGCCCTGGCAGATGCCCAGGACGGTGTGCTTCCAGCCAAAGCGCTCGGCTATTTTTTGCTCGCTCGTAATGCCGTTGCACAGCGAGGCGATGAGCGTGTTGGGTCCCACGACGCGCTCCATAGTCTTGAGCGCTTGGTTGAGCCCCGTCGTCTTGACCGTGAGAATGACCAGATCGGCGGGCGTTGCCTCGCTGGCGCGGACGGACTTGAGCGTGCAGGGCTTTCCGTTGACGGTGAGCGCATCGCCCACGTGGCGCTCGAAACGCGCGTCATCCATGACGTATTCGACGGCATCGTTGCCGAGGGTCTTGGCAATCATGCTGCCGTAGAGCAGGCCGACGCCACCCTTGCCGATAAAGGCGACCTTGTTGATCTGCATGTGAATCATCTCCCCACATAAAAGGCGCCCGCATATGGGGCGCCTGATGGATTGTATGCCGCTGGGGCATGTGGCGTACACCGGAGGCTGAATTTAGAAGAACAAATGCATGGGAACTTATGCCGCGGGGCAGATGGCAAAAACGCGCGCGGGATATCCAACGCCATCGCGTACCTTGGGGAAGGTGCAGAAGATGACGGCGCCTGTGGCGGGAAGCTCGTCCAGATGGTCCATGACCTCAATCTGATAGCGGTCAACCGAGAGGATGTACTGCTCGCCGGGGTAGGGGTAGGCGTCCTCGCGTGTGGTCACGGATGCGGGGTCGGTGTCTGCCGGCTCGTGGCCGATGGCGCCGATGTTGCGCTCTTCTACAAGCCATTTGATGGCGTCGAGGTCCCAGCCGGGGTAGTGGGGCTGGCCGTCCTCGTCCTTGTTTTCGAGGTCGGCGAGCTTGGACCAGTCGGAGCGGAAGGCGACGAAAGCGTCCTCGGGAATGCGACCGTGCTCGCCCTCCCAAGCTTTGAGGTCATCGATAGTCAGGATAAAGTCGGGGTTTGCGGCGCACTCCTCGTGCTTATCGATCACGCAGAGTGGATGCATAAACTCGACGGGCTCGATCTCGCCGAGGGAGCGGCCGTCAACATGAAAGTGGCGCGGCGCATCGACGTGGGTGCCGTACTGCGAGGCGACCGAATACTGGAAGCAACGCATGGGCGCGAGCATATCCTCGGGCGTGCCGGGCAGGTAGTCGAAGAGCTTGGTGGACTCAAATGGCTTAAAGCCAAACCAGTGCGGGGTGTCGCACGAGAGCGTGTGGGTGAGGTCGATCCAGCGGTAATCGGTGCTTTTGAGCTGGGTGGCGAGGTTCCAAAGGTCGAGCGCGGGCATAGGCGACTCCTTTCATCGGGCTTTTTGCTGATGTTAAAGCGGTGTCGTGACGGCTCGATTTCTGCTACGTTACGATACGTTCTCGATTGCGATTCCGATGTGTTTCGATGGCGTGACGGGTTTGTTTCGCCGCGTCAGAGCTTCGATGGGGGAGGAGGGGCCGTGCAGTATCGCGTTGACCCCAAAGGCGGTAACCGTATCTCGGCGTTGGGGCTGGGGTGCATGAGGTTTCCCGGTGCGCCGGGACGCCCCGATGCGAAGACAGCCGATGCTATCGTTTCCCGCGCCGTGGAGCAGGGGATAAATTACCTGGATACGGCTTATCTTTATCCCGGCAACGAGGCTTGCGTAGGCGCTTCGCTTGAGCGCTTGGGCCTGCGCGACCAGGTTTTGCTTGCGACCAAGCTGCCGCACGCCTCGTGCAAGTGCGCGGAGGATTTCGACCGTTTCTTTGATGAGCAGTTGCGCCGTCTGCGGACTGACCATATCGACTACTACCTCATGCACAACATCACCTCGCCCGCCCAGTGGGAACGTGTGGTGGCGTTGGGCATCGAGGACTGGATCGCGTGTCAAAAGGCGGCGGGGCGCATTCGCCAGATTGGTTTTTCGTATCACGGCAGCGCGGCGGATTTCCTGACGATGCTTGACGCATATGACTGGGATTTTTGCCAGATACAGTACAACTATGCCGGCGAGCGTTACCAAGCGGGAACGGCGGGGCTCATGGCCGCCGCCGAGCGAGGCCTCGCGGTGTTTGTGATGGAGCCGCTTTTGGGCGGACGCCTGGCAGGCAAGTTGCCCCCGCGGGCCCGCGCTGTGCTCGATAGCGCCCGTGACCCGCATTTGCGCACCCCTGCCGCCTGGGGGCTTTCGTGGGTGTGGAATCATCCTCAGGTGACGATGCTGCTTTCGGGTATGACCGATACCGCGCAGGTGGATGAGAACGCGGCGTTGGCCGATCGGGCCCTGCCGGATTCGATGACAGCTACTCAGCTCGATGCCATCGCGCACGTTCTGACGGAGTTTGAAAAATCGAATCGCGTGCCCTGCACGGGATGCGGCTATTGCATGCCGTGTCCTAAAGGCATCAATATTCCTGGGTGTTTTGCCGCCTACAACGCAAGCTATGCGCACAGCTGGTTTACGGGTCTATCGCAGTACTTTACGGCGAGTGCGGTGCGCACAAGCGAGCCCAAGTTGGTGAGCAATTGCGTCAAATGCGGCAAATGCGCGCGGCACTGCCCGCAGCATATCGATATTCCCGAGCGTCTCGACGACGTACGCCGCCGTTTTCAGCCTGGACCCGTGACGGCGGTGCTTAAGGCCTTCGGCAAAACGCGCTCCTCATGACCCTTTTATAACTTGCGGTGGAATAGTTCCTGTTTGCGGCAGAATAAGGCATCAACAGGAACTATTTCACCGTAACTGATGAGGGGGAGCTGGGGATGCTGACGATTGGGTGTCACCTATCCACGACGAAGGGCTATCGGGCGATGGGGGAGACGGCGCTATCCATTGGTGCCAATACCTTTGCATTCTTTACGCGCAACCCGCGCGGCGGCAAGGCGAAAGACCTTGACATGGATGACGTGGCGGCCCTGCGCGAGCTTATGGAACAAAACGATTTTGGTCCCCTCGTGGCCCATGCTCCGTATACCTATAACCCCTGCTCGGCCAAAGAGCGGGCGCGCGAGTTTGCCCTGGAGGCCATGGCAGAGGACCTGCAGCGTCTGGAAGCGCTGCCCGGTAACTACTACAATTTCCATCCCGGTGCGCATGTGGGACAGGGCTCCGACGCCGGCATTCAGATGATCGTCGACACCCTGTGCCAGGTGATGTTTGAGGGCCAGCAGACGACGGTGCTGCTCGAGACCATGGCTGGCAAGGGCACCGAGGTGGGCCGCAGCTTTGAGGAACTGGCGATCATCATCGAGGGCGTTGCTGACAGGCGCCCCGAGCTGTCGGCCAAGCTGGGCGTTTGCCTGGACACCTGCCATGTAAATGACGCCGGCTATGATATCGTCCAAGATCTTGACGGTGTGCTCGACGAGTTCGATCGTGTGGTGGGTATCGAGCGCCTGCGCGCTGTGCATATCAATGATTCCAAGAATCCCCGCGGTGCCCATAAGGACCGGCATGAGTGCATCGGCAAGGGTTACCTCGGCAGCGAGGAACTTGGCGGTGGAATGCAAGTTATGCAGAATATTGTATCGAATAGCCGCCTGCGATCACTGCCATTCATTTTGGAAACGCCGAACGAACTTGCAGGTTATGCGGCTGAAATTAAACTATTAAGGTCATTGCAGCAGTAATGACTGTCATAAAGTGGAGTGTTCCATTCACGTTATGGGTTTGTTTCAATCAGTTTTCTAATTGCAGATTCTCTCACGCGGGTGCATAATAGCCCTCAGTTTTTGCAGGCCCCTGAATCACATGGGGCCATTGGAAGGAGACTGATTATGAAGCTGAAGAAGCTTGGCGCATTTGCCGCCACGGGCGCCATGGCGCTTGCCCTCGCACTGACGGGCTGCGGCTCGTCCAACGCCACCTCTGGTTCTGATGCCGGTTCCAGCAGCTCTGACGACGCTAAGGTCGAGAAGGTCGACGGCTCCAAGGAGTACGCGCTCGTCAAGGACGGTACGCTGACCGTCGGCACCTCTGCCGAGTACGCTCCGTTTGAGTACAAGGATGACAACGGCGATTATCAGGGCTTTGACCTTGAGCTCATCAAGGCTATCGGCGACAAGCTGGGCCTGGATGTCGAGTACGTCAACAACGACTTCGACACGCTCGTCCCCGGCGTCGCTTCGGGCACCAAGTATGACGTCTCCATTGCGGCTATCACCGACACGCCCGAGCGTGAGAAGGAAGTCGCTTTCTCCGATTCCTACTACATGGACGATCAGGCTATCGTGACCAAGGTCGACAACACCGACATCACGGCCGACAATTACAGCGAGAAGCTCAACAACGCCGACGCTACCATCATCGTCCAGTCTGGCTCGACCGCCGAGGCCTTTGCCCAGGAGAACTTCCCCAAGGCCAAGATCGTCCCCTACAAGGACGCTACCGAGTGCTTCAGCGCCCTGCAGTCCGATAAGGGCGATGCCGTAGTCACCAACCGCTCCGTTGCGAGCCAGCTGACCGCCGAGCAGTTCAACACCTGCCACACGGTTAAACAGATCAGCACCGGCGAGGAGTACGCCATTGCCATCAACCAGGGCAATACCAAGCTCAAGGACGACATCAACCAGGCCATCAAGGACCTGACCGACGACGGTACCGTTGACGCCCTTATGGCTAAGTACAACATCAAGTAAACAGATACTTGATTGCGTGTGGGCCCTTTCCGTTTAGCGGAGAGGGCCTTTGCGCTTCTCTCGACGGAGAGTGTTTCCGTCTCTATTTGCCGGCAACTTCTACGATAGGAGCCACCTTGTCTCGACTGAACAAAGGGGCCGCTGGGCAGCGTTCTTCACTACCCGCCTTGCTCCAAAAGCTAGCCTGCGTCATGGCCGTGGCGCTCGCGCTGGTGTGCGTGGGGGCATCTGCGCCCTCGACTGCCCAAGCGCTTGAGACCGCAAAGATTACCGCCCGACCCAACACCGGTTCGGGCAGCGATGTGGTCGGCGGCACCGAGACACGTATTACCTGGGAAGTTCAGGCCGACGCCGACGAGGAGCTGAGCGGTCTTTCGCTGACGTTTGTCGACGGCACGACGTTTGGTACCGATGACACGCGATTGACGATGCTCTCGGGCGAGGACCTCATGGATCGCACACCCATGAAGCCCACGTGCACGGCTGATGGCCAGACGCTCAAGATCGACTTTGGCGAGACGGCGCCTGCTGGCGGCTTTTTCCGTGTCGAGGTGTACGGCGTGACCTTCCCCGTCGAAGGCGGCGACGAGGCCTTTAGCGGCACCTATACGCTCGCCGACGGTTCGACCAAGAAGATTTCCAAGATTCCTTCCGTCGAGATTAAGGGCGTGACGGCCTTCGATAACTTCCAGGCCGATCTTAAGGAACAGCCGTGGGTCGAGGCTTGGAATTCCAATATGTTCCTGCGCCTGTTCTTGAACCCGGTCATTTTGGTCCAGAGCCTGCCGGTCGTATTTAAGGGCTTCCTTATGTCGCTCTCGATCGTGCTTGTGGCGTTTCCGCTGGCAATCCCCTTTGGCTTTGCCTTGTCGCTCATGCGCATCTCCAAGTCGCGCATCCTGCGCTGTCTTGCCGGCATCTACGTGAATATCATCCGCGGTACGCCGGCGTTCCTGCAGATCTATATCGCGTTCTTTGGCCTGCCACTTGCCGGCGTCAAGGTGGACGACTACGTCTTGGGCGTTATCGTCATGGCCATGAACTCGTCTGCGTACCTGTGCGAGATCTTCCGTGCCGGTATTCAGTCGATTCCCAAGGGCCAAAACGAGGCTGCCCGCTCGCTGGGCATGAATGCCTTCCAGACGTTGCTCTACGTTATGATTCCGCAGACGTTCCGCAATGTCCTGCCTACGCTGACCAGCGAGTTTATCCTGCTTTACAAGGATACGTCGCTGCTCGCCGCCGTGGGCGTGGTCGAGATCGTCATGAATGCCCGCACCATCGTGGCGACGACGGGCTCCATCACGCCGTATGTGGTTGCCGCCCTGTTCTATCTGGTCATTACCCTGCCGCTTGCGCGCTTGGTGAGCGGTCTTGAGGCGAGACTTCTGGGGACGGCCGAAACCAAAAAGAAGCGTCCCACCAAGAGCGCCGGACAGGTTGTCGCGACACCCGCCGATCATATTGCAGGTCTGTAAGGAGGTTCTATTATGAGCGAAACCAATAACTCGAACGAGGTCGTCGTCAGCATCAAGAATCTCCAGAAGGCCTTTGGCGATAACGTGGTCCTGCGCGACATCGATCTGGATGTGCACAAGGGTGAGGTCGTCGTGGTCCTGGGCCCCTCGGGCTCGGGCAAGTCGACGATGCTTCGCTGCATTAACCGTCTTGAGGAGCCCACGAGCGGCTCGATTGTCGTCGAGGGCGTGGATGTGTGCGCTAAGGGCGTCGACCTCAATAAGGTGCGTACGCACTTGGGCATGGTGTTTCAGCAGTTCAATCTGTTCCCGCACCTGTCGGTCAAAAAGAACGTCATGCTTGCTCAACAAAAGGTGCTCAAGCGCAGCAAGGAAGAGGCTGAGAAGATTGCCGTCGAGGAGCTGACCAAGGTCGGTCTGGCCGAGCGCATCGATTTTATGCCGAGCCAGCTTTCGGGCGGTCAGCAGCAGCGCGTGGCCATCGCCCGCGCCCTGTCGATGAACCCGCACGTGATGCTCTTTGATGAGGCTACGTCGGCGCTTGACCCCGAGCTTGTCCGCGACGTCCTTGGCGTCATGCGCGATCTTGCGCGTGACGGCATGACGATGATCGTAGTGACGCACGAGATGGGCTTTGCCCGCGACGTCGCCGACCGCGTCGTCTTTATGGACGGCGGCGTTATCGTGGAGGAGGGCACGCCGAGCGAGGTCTTCGACCATCCCAAGAGCGAGCGCACCAAGGCGTTTTTGGGCAACATCTCGTAGCTGCTTTATGTGGCTGACATAGCAGAAAACTGCAAACATCATTGTGCTTGCCGTAATTGCCGCCGGCTTATTTTTTGGATTCCGGCGTATTGTCGCATCGACGCATGGCACATGCTGTTGCGGCGATGGGGCGGGCAGAAAGAAGGTCAAGAGGGTCGCGGTCGCGGACACCGATGTGTCTCACTACCCCTATAGCGATGAGCTGCTTATTGGCGGTATGAGCTGCGGCGGCTGCGCGCAAAATGTGACGAACGCCCTCAACGCTCTCGATGGCATTTGGGCCACGGTGACGTATACAGACCACACGGCGTGCATCCGTTCTAAAAACCCGATCGATCGTGAGGTGCTTGAGGCTGCCGTGAGGGATGCGGGCTATTACGTCATGAAGCCGTAGGGCCGGGCGTACGCTTGCGCCTAGGCTCGGCCGCGCAGCTCGATGTCTTGGATATCGTCGAAGCCGATGGCGATGTCTCGGAGTTTGAGCAGCTTGAACGCGGGGAGCACTTCGTCGAGAATGCCGGTTCGGCTACGATAGCCGTATGTATCGTAATAAGTGACGCGCACCAAGTCGCCGCGTTTGAGGCCCTCGAGCTTTTTTGAAAGTTCGAGGGCTTTTTCTTCCGTGAGTTCGCATTTGGGCTCAACAGAGATCTCTTGTTTGCGCACGAGCTCATAGTATCCCGTGAGGGCGGCAAAGGGCATAAACTGCGCGGCGCGGTTGGCGCGAACGGCACCGTTGGCGGTGAGCCTGGGGTCGGCGGCGCGACGCCTTCCATCGGGGTCCGCCAGGCGTTCAAAAGGCGTCGGTGGCCGCATCGGCTGTTGTTGGGCCTTAGGCACGGTGTCCTCCTACCTGATCGTTGCGTTCGCGTGCGGTGGCGCCGGCGGTAAAGCTTAATCCCTTGACCAGGGCGTTCTTGCCGTACTTGCCTTTCACGGCCAGAACGGCGCGGGCCAGGTCACGCTCGCGTTCATCGGCCTTAACATCGCTAAACAGATCGATGGTGGCAAATTCCTCGGGCATGAGGTTGCCAAAGCCCAAATTGATGCGCTTGACCGGTCGTTTGGGATCGACGGTCTGCGCCCAGAGCTCATCGAAATGGCCCATGATCTTCTTAAACGAATTGGTGCGCTCGGGCAGCTTGCGCGAAGCGTTAGAGTGCGCAAAGAGCGCGGCATAGCCGCCACGCGGTTTGCCGCCATGCTCTCCCACAAAGATGCCGTCGATTGCCTGCGCCTCGCGCACCAGACGGCGTCGTTCGTCATCGCGCTGGACGGGCTTGGGTGCACGGGGTGCGAGCTCGGGGCCGGCGGTTGCGGCGGGTTCGATGCTCGACGTGCTCGAACGCAAATGTCCGCATCCGTCTACATATTGCGCTGTGCCGCTGGCGTCGAGGCGGCGTATGTCGGCGCGCTCGCTCGCGTAGCCCACAAAGAGCGAGATGCTGTCGCAGACCACGTGCTTATCGACCAAGTCCAGTACGGCGGCATCGACCATCTCGCGCAAGACGGTGTAGGCCTGCTCGTAGGCATAACCCTTCGAGAGCACTTGTCCTGTGGTGGTTGAAGTTGCCTGCGGGCGATAGGCCTGAATATCGGCGATAGTTGTCGGCTCGCGCCCAAAGGCGTGGTCGATGAGATACTCGGCATTGACGCCGAGTTCGTCGTAAAGCAGGTTTTCGTCGAGCGCGGCGACACCCATCAGATCGTATACCCCGTACTTTTCGAGGCGAGCTGCCACGCCGGGGCCGATGCCCCAGATATCGGTGATGGGGCGATGGGGCCAGATCTCCTTGCGAAAGGTCTCGTCGTCGAGTATGCCGATGCGGCTGGGTACGTGCTTAGCGGTAATGTCGAGCGCCACCTTGGCCTGGAATAGGTTGGGGCCGATGCCGACTGTCGCCGTGATGCCGGTGCGCGCGAGGACCTCATCGCGCAGCATGCAGGCAAAGCTTTTGGCATTGGTATGGTAGAGCTCTAGATAGGGTGTCACGTCGATAAAGCACTCGTCAATTGAGTAGACGTGAACGTCTTGCGGACTGACGTATTCCAGGTAGATACCGTAGATCTGCGCCGACACCTCCATGTAGTGCTGCATGCGCGGTACGGCCTTGATGTAGTCGATGCCGTCGGGAATCTCAAACAGGCGGCAGCGGTTGTGTATCCCGAGGTCCTTCATGGCCTGGGTAATGGCGAGGCAGATGGTCGTACGCCCGCGTGATTCGTCGGCAACGACCAGGTGGGTGGTGAGCGGATCGAGCCCGCGGTCGACGCACTCGACGCTGGCATAAAACGTCTTGAGGTCGATGCAGATATAGGTGTGACGCCCGTCCCCCACGCGTCCTCCCATCAAACACATGTTCTTATCGAATGCATGTTCGATAATACCCGCTCGTCCGGACATCGTCAAAACCTGCCAAAAAGGGACAGGTTTATTTTGGTAGGTAAAACGCTTGACCGACCAAAATAAAACTGTCCCTTTTTTGCAGGTATGGTCGGGCGGTTGCATCGGGTTTTAACGCAGCTCTAAAGAGCGCGAAACAGCTCGGAAAACCTCGCTTCGTAGCATGAGCCTAACGATCGATACCACCATAAAGCACGGAAGGGTTGTGGGGATAATGGTCAACTATGGGTTTGGTATGCCGACGCGCCTTGTTGCGGATGGAGACGTGGCTCGCTGGTGTGGACGATTGGTCGCTCACTACGGCGGCACCAAGGCGCTGGTGGTGCTGGGTGGCGACAAACATACGCGCGATGAGCTTGTCTCGGCGGCGCTCGGCTCGCTTGACCGAGCTCTGCTCGAGCGCGTGCTTTTTCGTTGCGGCTCGGTTGAGGGCGACGGGGGAGACGAGCTGATCGACGAAGCTGTGGCCCTGGCGACCGACGAAGGCGTGGACTTTGTCCTGGCGATCGGCGATGCCGATACTGCTGGCTTTGCGCGCGAACTCGCGCGTCGCATGGCGGCGCACGATGCCGGCGAAGACGGTTTTGTCCCTTATGGATGTATTGTCTCGGAGGGCAAAGTGCCTGCTGTCGTGGGAGCCGGCGAGGTTCCCGTTTTTGCCATCATCGCGCCCGAACTGCTTGAGGGCATTGGGTCTCCTCTGCGTGAGTTGCTCGGCAGCGTGTGCGCCGCGGCGTAGGAGGGCGTTATGCCGTATGTTCAGCTTGCTGTTGCTATAGCTTGCGAAAGTTCGTTTGGGCCATGAAGGAAAGGCGCCATCTTATGACAGGGTCGCCGCCGCTTTGAAATTTGATGTATGGCGATTCATGCTTGTTTGCCGCCTGGAGCCCACGGTATGGCGCGCCTTGCGCGCGCAGGCGAATGGCGGCATGCCGTTTTGCCGGGGACGAAGCGGGCTGAGCTTGAGGCTAACGTTGCAGAAATCTATAGATTGCACAACAGATGTTCCCATCAAGAGCGTTTGGTTCTGGAGGAACTTCGTAATGAGACGGCGATGCTTGATAGATATTCCGCAAGTCTCTGTTGGGTCGCTGAGAGGATCGATCCTTCTACCGCTGGCTGGATAGCTTCGAATTCCCGCGTCGATGACGTGCGGATGCGACGTCCCGACTGATTCGTTTTCCGATAAAGTCCTGTTTTTATTTTCGCCTCGGATGATTGCTCGCGTCTAGGCAGATGCTAATGGCGAGAATGCCGCTAACAGAATTGATCAACATTTTCTACAACCTCAGTGCTATTTTAGATCACACAAATTGAGAGCTTTATTGTGTAAGGGGAGCAGATTGTCCAGCCGGCCAGTATCGTGTGCTATCGATTTTGTTAAAAGCAATAGCCACCTACGTATTGGTCTTGTTGATGCCGATTTAATCGATCATGGCACGCGCCATCCAAACCTGGTTCTTCTTAAACTGAGTGGATATTTCAAGGCGAGGGGTCATAGCGTCGAGCTGATCGAGGCGTTTGAAGCGGTCCCAGATTACGATATCGTTTTCATCTCTTGCGTTTTCACATTTACGAACATACCGGAAGGCTTATTGGCCCTTCCAAACGTTGTCTATGGCGGTACGGGTTTTTATGAAGACGGCGGAGAAAACCTACCGGATGAGGTGGAGCATTTTCATCCCGATTACAGCCTGTATCAGTCGTTTGTCGAAAAACAGCTTGCTTCCGGCAGGAGGCGTAGCCAATATGCTGACTACCTTGATTACTCGATTGGTTTTACTACGAGAGGTTGTTTTAGAAAGTGCAGCTTCTGCGTAAACCAAAAGTACGATCACGCCTTTAAGCACTCGCCTGTTTCTGAGTTCCTAGACGAAGACAGGCCCTACATTTATCTCTGGGATGATAATTTCTTTGCGTTTCCCGGTTGGCGAGAGATCTTGGATGAACTTCGTGAGACGGGCAAGCCGTTTCAGTTTCGCCAAGGTCTTGACGTGCGTCTTATGACCGATGCGAAGGCAAAAGCTCTTTCCGGCTGCCGTTATCACGGGGATTATATTTTCGCCTTCGACCACATCGAAGACCGTGAGCTCATAGAAAGAAAGCTGCGCATTTGGCGAACTTGGTCAGATAAGGGCACCCGTCTGTATGTTTTGAGCGGCTATGATTCTCAGGACGCGCAAGATATTGCCAATGTGTTCGAACGCATCTCGATTCTAATGAAATACGGCTGCCTACCGTATATCATGCGGTATGAAAAATACAAAGAGTCTCCTTTGCGAGGCTTATATGTCACCATTGCCCGATGGTGCAACCAGCCGCAGTTCTTCAAAAAGAAATCGTTTCGAGAATTCTGCGAGGCAAACCAAGCGCTCCACAAAACGAAGGGGACGCTTTGCTCCGCTTATGCGGCAATGACTTCATTTGAACAAGAGTATCCAGAAATCGCAAAACGCTATTTTGATTTGAAATTTGAGGAAAGAAATATGCTTCGCTGGTATGGAAGGCAGTTTATTGGTGCCCCTTCTAAGGACGTTGACGATATCCAGCGAAATGCATGGGCACGGTTTGCCACTGGGGAGTCAAGTACTGAAGAAGTTCTAGCAGCTTATTATGCCAAAAACCTTGATATTGTTTGGTTGGCAAGTGCTGGCGAAATGAGTTCCGGGGAGGGGCTTTCGAAGGAGCTGTTCTCGCTGCTGCGTGAAGCGAGCCTCAGGCAAGTGTTCCATGCCGTTTGTAGTCTGCAACCGTGCGAGTTGATTACGGCTGCCAATATTCCACAGTTTAGCAACCTAGAGGCCCTCGATGCTGCTGTGCGTATTCTCACGCTGATTGGCGAGCCCCTCACATTTGAGAAGCTCGGCATTTACCTGACTGGCGATAGAGGCAAAAAGGCTACGGCAAACATCAAATTTGGTGAGAACCATGGAAAGCTAGCAACGCTTCTCGACCTCGCTGATGTAAAAGGCGAACGGAGGGGGATCGAGATCGTGGCGTCTCCGTTTTCCGACCTGTACTGCGCTCTTCCGGATGATGAAAAGCAGAATATGCTTGCAAAGCTGTGCTTCCGCATCCCGGTTATTAGAGAGCTGCTATGTGATGCGGCGAAGGCCGATGATGGGGAACGGGTTTATATCGAGGATTATCTAAGGCCATTGTCGGATTCGACGAAAAAGCGGCGAGCTCCCAACGTTGCGGGCCTCCTTCGCTTGATTGACGGTCAGTGCGGTACTGAAGACCGGGCACTATCTGTTGCCATTTCGCGGATCGGCAGGCGCTGATGGGTCTGAAGGAGCTGCATATCGGAACATCTTATGAGACGCTTGGGGATGTGGACCCCGTATCCGACTTCTATATACCGGCACTTTCACAGGCTGTTGAATATGACCGAAGTGTAGGGTTTTTCTCGTCTGCAAGTCTTGCTCTTGCGGCTAGGGGCGTCGCGGGGTTAATTCATAACGGCGGGACCATGCGCCTGATTGTTAGCCCAAATCTAAACGAGCGTGATATCGATGCGATTAAGCTGGCTGCCAACAATCCGGATGAGGTAATTGAAGGCATAGCAAGCGAACTTCTCGGGAATATTGACGCTCTTGCCGATGAAATCGAGCGTGACCATGTCAAGGCGCTCGGTTGGATGCTTGTAAAAGGGCTTCTGGAAATGAAGATCGCCGTGATCGTTGATGAAGACGGCAATGTACAGGCTGGCCAGCTCTATCATCAAAAAATCGGCCTTATTGAGGATTGTGACGGCGATGCGCTCTCATTTAGCGGCTCGATAAACGAGACGGCGTCGGGATGGCTGCTTAACTGCGAAGAGTTCAAGGTGTTCAAAAGCTGGGAGCCGGGACAACTCGATTTTTATCAATCTGATCGGGCAAAATTTGAATCACTTTGGAATGGTGAACATAAGAGCGTAAAGACGTTCGTCCCAACGCATTCGTTTTGCGAGAAGCTCGTTTCTGCTGGCGCCAATTTTGATCTCGAGCATAGTGTTATTGCCAATTATCGTCGAACTCGCAAGCAAACGCGGATCTCTCTCTTTCCTTACCAAAAAGAGGCGCTTGAAGCATGGCTTGCCAATGACGGTAGGTTGTTATTCGAGATGGCGACGGGGACCGGTAAAACGCGCACCGCCCTTGCTTGTGTTGGGGAGCTTCTTGCTCGAGAGAAGAAGTTTGTCTGCATTGTTGCTACGCCGCAGAGTACATTGTCGCGTCAATGGGAAAAGGAGACCGCCGCTTTAGGGCTTCAGTTCGACAAATCTGTATTTGCCGATTCATCTGCCGGATCGAGCGCTCGTTGGCTTAAGGAAATATCTTCGGCGATTTCCAGGATACGCATAGGGCGATCGTCGAGCTTGATTATCTATACCACCCACAAGAGCGCATGCAGCAAGAAGCTGCTAGATATTATCAACAAGCTCCCTGATTCGGTGGCTACATGCATCGTCGGCGACGAGGTCCATGGAATGGGCTCGCCGAAGCAGCGCGCCGGGCTTTTGGAGAGGTATCGGTATCGAATTGGCCTGTCTGCTACGCCGTCCCGCTGGTTTGATGAGGATGGAACCGAGCTCATTCGCAGATACTTTGGTGACAGGTCTTTTGTGTTTACGATTGCTCAGGCTCAAAACACTATTAATCCGATAACAGGTGATACGTTCCTCTGTCCCTATGAGTATCATCTTGTGTTTTCTAGCTTGAACGACGAAGAGCTGGATAAATACTGCGCTTTGACGAAGAAGATTGTGGCGGCTAAGAATAGCCCAATGCCCGATGCGGAAGAGCATGTCGAAAAGCTTCTTCGCGATAGGGCAGAAATCAAAAAAGATGCTGCCTCGAAGATGGTCTACTTCGAAGATTTGATTGATTCGGTTGATTTGACCGGAGCAATCGTTTTCACTTCGCCTCGCAGAATCTCGGAAGTGTGCTCGATGCTTGGTTCTCGAGAGATTGCGGCACATCGCTTTACCGAAGAAGAGGGAACGGCAAAGCGGGCGGAGTATGGTGGCCTGAGCGAACGTGAATATCTTCTGGACTCATTCAGGCAGGGCGACATTCAAACGCTCGTGGCAATCAAATGCCTTGACGAGGGCATCGACATTCCCGAAGCGAAAACGGCCGTTTTGCTGTCGAGCAGTACGAATCCGCGCGAGTACGTCCAAAGGGTGGGCAGGGTGATTCGCCGACATCCCGGAAAGAAGATTGCCCATATCTACGATTTCGTAATTGAGCCGGATTGGAAACGAATCAAAGAGATGGGCGGCATTGAACTCGAGAAAAAGCTGTTCAAGCAAGAGATGGTTCGCATCGAAGACATGCGCGCGAATGCAGTGAACAGCACTGATTTGTTATTTGAGGTACAGGACCGTTTGAGGAGGGCAAATGGCTATTAATCGGCAAATTCTCGAAAGCGTCAAAAGGGAATGCGCGGGCGATCAGATCATGCTCGATTTCTTGCATGAGCTTATTTCATACGAAATGGCAGGAAACGGTAGTTATCGAAAGCGGTATGAGCAGGAGCTGGATTCCGCGGTAAGGAAGAGCGATGAGATTCAAGCAGATTGAGATTCACAATTATCGTCAATATCGTGATCTGACACTCGAATTTCGTCCGGGCGATCACGACCTGCAGTTAATCGTTGCCGATAACGGCGTTGGCAAGACAAATTTGCTCAATGCATTTACTTGGTGTTTATATGGTGATGAGCCTCATCTTGGCAACAGCAAGTATGACGCCGGAGAGCCCAAGCTAAACAAAGAGGTTATTGCCGAATGCGTTCAGAATAGCGTTTGGGTAGAAAACGTTAGTGTTATTGTGACCGTTGAGTTGGGGGATGCTAAAAATTCAACTGTAAAGATCAAGCGTTCTGTCCCCTTCCGCTTGTTGCAGAAAGACGGGCTGGAATTTATTGAGAAAAAGGCCGAAGAGCAGTTTACGGTGACAGTGACGAATGGGATTGATGGTCAGGCTCTTTCGCTTAAGAATGAAGGGGCAACGGCATACATCAATCGCTATCTCCCCGAATCAATTCGAGAGTATTTCTTTTTTGATGGCGAGCAGCTCAACACCTATTTTCAGGAGACAAAGGGCGACCGCATCAAAGAGGCGGTGTATTCGATTTCACAGATTGATGTGCTGTCGAGAACGATTGATCATCTAAAGACGACCGTCTCCGGAAAGAAAAGGGATGCGTCTGCGATTTCAAGTAGCACTGCGCAGATCTACAAGAAACTCGATGAGCTTAAGCAGACTCGTGATGGGGATATTGACCGGATAGAGCGCAACCAGTCCAGTTTGTTTGAGGCGAAGCGTCGATTATCGGATATCGATGGGCAGCTGCGCGGCGTTGAGGACGTGCGTGGTATTGAAAACGAGCGGGAGGCGGCCCTAGAACTCGAAAAAAGCTATCTCGAACACTATAAGCGGGATCAGGCCAAATACTATGAGTTTGTTCGCAAGATGATGGCGGATTTTAACCTTTATCCCGTTGCGAAAAAGACTCTCGATGTCATTGAAAGGATGGAGCGAGAAGGGCATTTGCCACCCTCGATTGATCCCGAGAAGCTTCAAAAGGCCCTCAGCATGGGCACATGCACGTTATGTGGCCATTCTCTTAATGAGGATGAGCGGGCACATATCGAAGCAATGCTCAATCAGTTTAAAGTGAGTAGTGAGACATCGAACATTCTTTCGTCAATGCGAAGCGAACTTAAAAGAATTGTCGATTCCGTTAAACGGTACCCAGCCGAACGAAAACGGGTCCTTCAATCACTCAAAAAAGACGAGCAGGGTCTCGAGCAGATCGGCCTTCGGCTCAATGACATTAATGCACGCATTACAAAGTTTGCGGAGTCTTCGGATGATTTGAAGCGCCTATTTGAAGAGAGGGAACAGCTTGATGCTGAAATCGATTCACTGAATCAGGGTATCGGCGCGTTCCAAAGCAAAAAGGACGAGATGGACGGCATGATCTCGGTCTGGGAGAAAAAGCTAAATGCGGAGCTTGAGAAGGACAAGAAAACAGAAGCGGCGAATCGGGCTATTTCATTTGGCAACCGAGCGCTCAGCGTATTAAAGGCTGCCGAAAAGGCGATTGTTGATGACGTGAGAAAGCGAATGGAGTCGCGTACAGAGGCTCTGTTTAAGGGGCTTGTCTGGAAGAATTCCAAGTGCGATCGGATTGAGCTGACAGAGCGTTATCAGCTATCGCTTTACGATAGGCAGGGTTATTCGTGCGCGGGAACATGTTCCGCGGCGGAGAGATCGCTGCTCGCACTCTCCTTTACGCTCGCCATGCACGAAGTCTCGGGGTTTGATTCCCCGTTGTTCATTGACACGCCCATTGCGCGTGCTTCTGGTGAAAACAGGGAAAACTTCGCAAAAACGCTGGTCGAAGTAAGCAAGAACAAGCAACTTATCTTAGCGTTTACGCCGGATGAGTATTCCGAGGCGATTTCGCGTGAGTTTGAACCAGCCATCGCGACGTATACGCGCTTGCGTTTGGATGAGCAAGAGTCGGAAGTCATGAAGGAGGTCGAGTATCGTGGCTAATGAGAGCACGCCTTTCGCTACTATTCTCAATACGACTGATGAGGCATTTGAGGGCATCGTAAAGACCATGAGTTCATTCCCTCTGTTTGACGGAATGACAAATGAGGACAAGATGCTGTTTGCTTTGGCTTTGGGTTATCACGAGGGCCTCAAGCCTGAACTAAAGAGGCCGAGAAACTTAACTAGGGCGGAATATTTATCCGACAAATTCAAGGCAGTTGCCAATGCAATTAATCTCGCAGATGCCGGATTTGAAAACACGGAAGTCGTTCGAGACAGGAAGGCCGCGTCTTCTCTTGTAGAGCGCTATGCCAACGGTGGATTTCAATTGCTCGAAGGAGAGGTAACTGAGCTTTCTGATGCAGAGGCGGTTGCCGACGATTATGTTGCACGTATGGATGAGATGTACGAGGAGTATACGGGGGAGAAGATCGACTGATGTAGCGGACTCGTGACCTTGCGTTTTAAAGTGTTCGGCAAGGTGGGATGTTCATTCCGATAGTGGTTCAAGCCGACTTGTCGTGTTGGGCTTGACACGCGTGTGGGCTCAAAGTCAGGATGCGCAAATGGATGCAGCCGGATGGTCTTGTTTTGAGAACCATCCGGCTGCATCCTTTTCGTTCTATGGGCGATCTGACAACCTATGGGCTTTGGCCCCGATCGTTTTGGCGGACCCGCGCGGTAAAATCTCGTGCTCCATTGTTTCCCTTTGAATGGTAATCGACCGGAAACTGCTGATCGCGTCGAAAATGTTGGTGTAAGGGTGACACCCTAGCGCTCGTTTAACGAAGAACGGCCTTCGTCCTAGAATCTGAAATCACCACAACAACAGGTTCTAGGAAAGGACGAAGACCGCTATGGAAATCTTATCAGACCCGACGCCGGACATGCTCGCCATGCCCCGTTTCGACGACGGCGCCATCGATATGCAGGAGCTGCTTCGCAGACTCGCCGAGCAGGTCGTGAACGCCGTGATGGACGCCGAGGCCGACCAGCTCTGCGGTGGCGGGGCGAACAGCCGAAACGGCTACCGCGAGAGGTCGCTCGCCACCTGCGTCGGCACGCTGACGCTGCGCATCCCCAAGCTGCGCTCCGGCAGCTTCTTCCCGGAGGACGTGCTCGAGCGCCACCGGCGCGTCGACCGCGCCCTCGTTGCCGCCGTCGCCGAGATGTACGCCACGGGCACGAGCACCCGCAAGGTGCAGAGGGTGGCCGAGAAGATGGGCGTCTCCAGGCTCTCGAAGGACCAGGTGAGCGCAATCGCCTCGAGCCTGGACGCAGACATCGAGGATCTGTGTGTTTTCGTCAAGACCGTAGTTTCATGGATGGCACGCAAAACTTTCAGGCCTGGCACTGCAAGTTTTCGTGTTCGGCAAGGCATGCCGCTTAACGCGTTCTCCTAGTGCTTGTTTGCCATGGGCGAAGCCTCCATCCTCTTGGTGGGCCCCTCGAACACGATCAGGTGGCCGTAGTGGATTATCCTGTCGATCATGGCCGCGGCCATCTGGTCGTCGGTCAGCACCGACCCCCACCTCGAGAACTCGAGGTTGGTTGTCACGATCAGGCTCCGCCGTTCGTAGCACTTGGACACGACCTGAAACAAGAGCCTTGCGCCCTGGCGGTCTATCGGCAAGTAGCCCAGCTCGTCCAGGATGACCAGATCGGCGCGCTCGACCTCCCGGAACACGCGGTCGAGGGATCCCGCCTCCTCCGCCCTCTGCATCCTCACGACGAGGTCCGATATCGTCGCGAACATCACCGACAGGCCCATGTGGCAGGCGGTCGTGCCGCAAGCGATCGCCATATGCGTCTTGCCGTTGCCGACGCCGCCGTACAGCACCAGGTTCTGCATCGATCCGACGAACGCGCACGACTCCACGTCGTTCCTGGGCATCCCCTCCGGCAGCCTTATGCGCGACCAGTCGTAGCCGTCGAAGGTCTTCGGCACCGGGAACCTCGCCCGCTTGAGCAGCCGCTCCCGCTTCGACTTCTCGCGCCACGAGCATTCCTCGTCGAACACCGAGCACAGGAACCTGAGCTCCCTCGCGCTCGATTCCGACGCGAACTTCTCGGCCGTGTGGTTCGACAGCATCACGGCGCGGAACCCGGCGCGGGCCCTCGCCTCAAGCTCCGCCCTCGCGCTCATGCGGCACCACATCCCAGCAAGCCGTCGTAGGCTGACAGGTCGGGGCCGACATCGGGAGCCGACCCGAGGCCGAACCCGCCGATGCGGGCGAGCATCATCTCGACATCGGCCGCGCGCGTGGCACCGGTCCTCGCGAGCACCTCGGACAAAGCCGAGGCCACCTCGTCGTACGACCACGATGCGCACCATCTCTTCATGCACTTGACCAGGTCGGAAAGGGCCGCCGACTCCATGGCGTCCATGTGCGCGGCCACGTTCGCGGGCAGCGCCGCCCTCGCCGGCGAGTTGCGCCAGGCTCCCGGCCGCCTGGCGAGGAGCCCCAGCTGGGACGCGGGGTCGGGAGAGCCGGCGGCCGTCCCGAACCTCCTGTCATGCTCCGCGAGGACCTCGCCGGCGGAATTCGCGAACGCGATGCCGTGCGCGCCGTACGCGACGGTGACGGGCCTCCCGGCCATCGCGTCGGAGACGTGGTAGCGGTGGCCGCCGTCGACGCTGGCGCAACCGCGCTTGTCGACGATCGCGGAACCGTAGCGCACGCATGCGAACGGCTTCGCGGGAAGCGGCAGCAGCGCCGCCCGGTCGCGCTCGAACAGCTCGCCCCAGCTCATGCGCTTCTCGTAGTGCTCGTTGCCGGCATAGCCGTCGCATCTTTCCAACAGCGCCGCGTTGAACGCCGCGATGTCGTCCAGCGCGGGCATCGGCGTGAACAGGTGCTGGCGCGACCAGCCGACCTTGCGCTCGACGTTGCCCTTCTCGTGGCCGGAATCCGGGTTGGCGTAGGTCACCGAGAACCCGTAGTGCGCGTGCATCCTGGAGAAGAGCTCCGCCTCGGTGACCTTGCCGCCGATCTTGCGGCCGGCCCCCGTGGCGTTGTCGAACACGATCCGGTGCGGCACGCCGCCCACGTGCTCGAACACGTCCTTGAGCCCCTGGCAGACGCACTCGGAGGTCTCGCCGGCGAACAGCTGGCAGAAGCCCATGTTGGAGAAGGGGAAGCTCAACGCGAAGAAGTGCATGCGCACGCGCTCGCCGCGGTAGGCGACGTCGACGTCGCCGAAGTCCGCTTGCGCCTCGCCCGGCGCCCATACGAGCTCGATGAACGCCGTCTCCGACGCCTTCATCTGGGCCTTGCGCTCGCGGACGTACTTCTTCACGATCCCGTACCCGCCCGCGTAAGGCGTTTCGTCGAGCAGCCTCTCGTAGATTCTCTGGGCGCTATGGCGCTGCTTGCGCCAGACGTGCAGGTCGCCCTCGAGGATCGAGTCGATGAAGGGCTTGTACGGGTCGAGCATGGAACCGCGCCGCGACTTCGCGGGCATCTGCGGCGAGAAGTCGTCCATCGCCAGGTACTTGCGGATCGTCGGCTGCGAGACCCCCGTCCGCCTCTGTATCTCCGCGTTCGTGAGCCCCTGGCGGCTCATGTCGCGTATACTCTCGATCGTCGGCATGTCGATCATCCTTTCCGCCTCCTTGCCAAGTAGTTGGTAGCTACATTGACAAGGATGGCCTAGCTGGTCGGCATGCCTTTGCCTTATCTGAAAACTTTCATTGCCATAGATGAAACGTCACAATGCCGAAGCTGCAAGTCTCAAACTAGCGGAAACATTGATGGGCCTCGACGGCCCGGACGCGGCGTCGTGGACGGCGACCTCCTCGCCGGCCATCCTCACCACGACCTGGCCGCCGGGCATCGCCACGACGCTCACGCGCCGGCCGATGCAGCGCCTGGGCACGGACCACTCCCTGCCGGCGGCCCTGACGAGCATGGTCGGCGGGACGGTCTGGACGCTCACGTCGCCCACCATCGACTCGAGGAGCCGGAGGTTCCCGATGGGCCGCAGGCACTCCTTCTCCCGCATGAACAGCGCGTCGGGCGGCAGGCCGGTGGTGCGGTTCGGCTCCGAGTTGGCCTGGGCCTCGACCCGGGCCACCGCCTCGGCGAGGCCGCTCCACCCGGTGAACTCGCCGCCGTAGGCGAGCAGGCGGTTCAGGAAGCGGTTGGCCGACTCGTCCTTGCCCTTGGTCTGCGGCGAGCGCGGCGCGCAGAGCCTGAGCTCGAAGCCGGCCTCCCGCGCGAACCGCCACGCCCTCTCCTGCCTGGTCCTCCTGCGGCCAGAGACGGTCACCAGGCACGACATGTTGTCCGTGATGCACTCCTCCGGGACGCCGCCGAGGCGGGTGAAGGTGGCGAGCAGGCAGGACAGCAGGTCGTCGAGCGTGCGGCTCCTGACCGGTATGAAGCGGTGCTTCCGGGAGTAGCCGAGCGTCGCGGTGAACACGCTGAACTCGAAGCCCTCGCCCTCCGAGTCGACGAGCCTCATGCCCTCCTTCCAGTCGAACTGCAGCTGCCTGCCC
>OGXL01000481.1_pt1 | contig 35569 bp, 30 predicted proteins | sample 1576311 | NCBI WGS metagenome assembly OGXL01 (sample SAMEA3541564, study PRJEB24748) | human gut metagenome | biome: human gut; feature: human-associated habitat; material: faeces | place: China | collected 2012 | reverse complement strand
CAGATAAATGTAACTCTTAATGATGATGGAACAGCAACTATCAAGGATAATGGACGAGGTATTCCTATCGGAATCCATCCTAAAGCCGGAATACCTGCGGTTGAGGTTGTATTTACAGTACTTCATGCAGGCGGCAAGTTCGGAGATGGCGGATATAAGATATCAGGAGGACTTCACGGCGTTGGTGCATCTGTAGTTAATGCACTTTCTGTATGGCTTGAGGTTGAGATAAGAGTTGATGGTGGTGTGTACAAGCAAAGATACGAGCGTGGAAAAGCAACAGCGCCGCTTGAAAAGATTGGTACATGCAGAAAAAATGATACTGGTACAACTGTTACATTTCTTCCTGATGGAGAAATATTTGAAAAGACAAGATTCAAAGCAGACGCGATAAAGAGCAGGCTTCATGAGACTGCATATCTTAATCCGGGGCTTACAATTGAGTTTGAAGATAAGAGAAAGGGCAGCGAGGATAAGGAAACTTTCCATGAGCCTGACGGACTTAAGGCATATATCAAAGACCTTAACAATGGCAAAGAGACAGTATGCGATATCGTCTACTTTAAGAAGAAGCAGGAAGATATTGAGGTTGAAGCAGCATTTCAGTTTGTTAATGAATTTGAGGAAAATATTCTTGGCTTCTGTAATAACATATACACTCAGGAGGGTGGAACACATATTACAGGCTTTAAGACCAAGTTTACAATGATTATCAACCAGTATGCAAGAGAACTTGGCATCTTAAAGGATAAGGATGCGAATTTCACAGGTCTTGATGTAAGAAATGGTATGACTGCAGTTGTTGCAGTTAAGCACCCTGCACCAAGATTTGAGGGACAGACCAAGACCAAGCTTGATAATCCGGATGCTGGTACAGTTGTTGCAAATGTAACAGGAGACGAGGTACAGCTTTATTTCGACAGACATTTGGACGACCTTAATGCTGTAATTGCATGTGCTGAAAAATCTGCGAAGATACGAAAAGCAGAAGAAAAGGCTAAGACAAATATGCTTACAAAGCAGAAGTTCTCTATAGACAGCAACGGAAAGCTTGCCAACTGTGAGAGCAAGAATCCGGAGGAATGTGAGGTGTTCATTGTTGAGGGAGATTCAGCTGGAGGTTCAGCAAAGACTGCAAGAAACAGAAGAACTCAGGCAATTCTTCCAATCAGAGGTAAGATTCTTAATGTTGAAAAGGCAAGTATTGATAAGGTACTTGCCAATGCCGAGATTAAGACAATGATTAATTCATTCAACTGTGGATTCTTAGAGGGCTACGGTAATGACTTTGATATTAGCAGATTAAGATATAATAAGATTATTATCATGACTGATGCCGATGTGGATGGAGCACATATTGATACACTGCTTCTTACATTTTTCTACAGATTCATGCCTGAGCTTATTAATCAGGGACATGTATATATTGCTACACCACCTCTTTATAAGGTTGTTCCTAAGAAGGGCGAGGGTGAATATCTATATGATGACAAGGCACTTGAGGATTACAGAAAGAAGCATACGTCAGGAACATTTACACTTCAGAGATACAAAGGACTTGGAGAGATGGATCCTGACCAGCTATGGGAGACAACTCTTAATCCTGAAACAAGAATTTTAAAGCAGGTTGAGATTGAGGACGCAAGGCTTGCAACTGAGGTTACAGCAATGCTTATGGGTACAGATGTACCACCTAGAAGAGAATTTATATATACGCATGCTAATGAAGCTGAGATTGATGCGTAAAAGCTAAAGGAGTAGAAAATGGCTGAGAAGATTATAAGGACTGAGTATTCTGAGGTTATGCAGAAGTCCTATATAGATTATTCCATGAGCGTTATTACAGCAAGAGCACTTCCTGATGTAAGGGACGGTTTAAAGCCGGTACAGAGAAGAGTGCTGTATGCCATGGACCAGTTGGGGCTTAATTACGACAAGCCTCACAGAAAGTCTGCACGTATCGTTGGTGATACAATGGGTAAATACCATCCACATGGTGACAGTTCAATATATGAGACACTCGTTGTACTTTCACAGGATTTTAAGAAGGGTATGGCTCTTGTTGACGGACACGGAAACTTCGGTTCTATCGAAGGTGACGGAGCTGCCGCTATGCGATATACAGAAGCTAAGTTAAAAAAGTTCACACAGGACGTATATCTTGCTGACCTTGATAAAAATGTTGTGGATTTCGTGCCTAACTTTGATGAGACAGAAAAAGAGCCTGAGGTTCTTCCTGTAAGAGTACCTAATCTGCTTGTAAATGGTGCAGATGGTATTGCGGTTGGTATGACAACTAATATCCCTCCACACAATCTTTCAGAGGTTGTTGATGCAGTATGTGCATATATGGATAATGAGGATATCACAACAGACGAGCTTATGCAGCTCTGCCCTGGACCGGATTTTCCTACAGGCGGAATTGTAATTAATAAAAGCGAGCTTGGTGCAATATATGAGACTGGAACAGGTAAGATTAAGTTAAGAGGCAAGGTCGTATTCGAGCCTGCCAAGAACCGTTCTGAGAAGGACAAGCTTGTTATTACAGAGATTCCATATACAATGATTGGTGCTAACATAGGTAAATTTATATCTGATGTAGTAAGCCTTATAGAAACTAAGAAAACTACCGATATTGTCGACATTTCCAATGAATCTTCTAAGGAAGGAATAAGAATTGTCCTTGAACTTAAGAAGAACGCTGATGTCAAGAATCTTGAAAATCTTCTTTACAAGAAGACCAAGTTGGAAGATACATTTGGCGTAAATATGCTGGCTATCGTTGATGGAAGACCTGAGACCTTAGGTATTAAGGATATAATAAAACACCACATTAATTTCCAGTATGAGCTTGCTACAAGAAAGTACACAACACTTCTTGAAAAGGAGAAGGCTAACAGGGAGATTAAGGGAGGTCTTATAAGAGCATGTGATATTATTGACCTTATTATCGAGATATTACGAGGCAGTGCTAATCTTAAGATGGCGAAGGACTGCCTTGTCAATGGTAATGTCGAGGGAATCAGATTCAAGTCAGAGCAGTCAAAAAAGCAGGCTGCAGGTCTTGATTTCACGGAAAGACAGGCAGGAGCAATATTAGAAATGCGTCTGTACAAGCTGATTGGTCTTGAAATTCTTAATCTTCAGAAAGAATATGATGAATGTGTCAGGAAGATTGAGAAGTATGAAAAGATACTTGGCAGCAGAAAAGAGATGGCAAAGGTTATCAAGGCTGACCTTCTTAATATTAAGAAGGAATACGGTGTTGAAAGAAGAACCGTAATTGAAGACGGCGAAGCTGCTGTATTCGAGGAAAAGAAGATTCCAGAGATGGAAGTTATGTTCATCATGGATAGATTCGGATATGCAAGAACTATTGATATGGCTGCATTTGAGAGAAATAAAGAGGCTGTATTTAACGAAAACAAATATGTCATTCCGGTAATGAACACGGATAAAATCTGCATATTTACTGATACGGGAGATCTGCACCAGTTAAAGATAAAGGATTTGCCATTCACTAAGTTCAGAGATAAAGGCACACCGATTGATAATCTGTGTAACTATGACAGCTCTAAGGAGATAATTGTGTACATTACTCCATTTGAACGACTTAAGAATCAGAAAATGCTTTTTGTCACAAGACAGGGAATGATGAAGCTTGTAGACAGCGAAGAATTCCAGGTTGCAAAGCGTACAGTTGCATGTACAAAATTAGCAGATGACGACAAGCTAATCGGAATGTATTCAACAGACGCAAGAGTAGAGATTTATTCAAAGTTCTCACTTGATGGAGAAATCAAGGAAGAAGAGGTTGTCGAGAGCAACCAGAATGTAATTGTACAGACAGAAAACGGAGTGTTCTTAAAGTTCCCATTAACAGACATTCCAATGAAGAAGAAGAGTGCTGTTGGCGTAAGAGGAATCAAGCTTTCAAAAGATGATTATATAGAAGATGTATTCCTGCTTACAGAAGGTGACGAGTTCACAATGGAATATAAGGGCAAGAGTATCAGCTTTGCAAAGATGAAGACGGCACACAGAGATACTAAGGGGACTAAGATAAGAGTATGATTTTAACGGTTGGGGAGTCGAAGAAGTGCTTCACACTATCACAACTAAGGTAAGCGGTTCTAGTGGCTGTATATGGCGGCATAACACCCACACCGACAGCTTACAATTTAGTTGTGATGGTGTGAAGCACTTCTTCGACATGACCACCGATAAAAAAAGTATATTTTTCTAAAATATAAATGGATAGTTAGTTAAATTGTTTTTGGGTTGGCGAGACTACATTTGAAAGAATAATTTGACCAGCGAGGTCACTTTGTTAGTCAGAATATGGTATGGGATTATCCATACCATTTTTTAAATACTGGAGACATATGGCATGAAACAAAATCGGTACTTCGCGGTGGTAGTGTCTGTGAGTTAAGCGTTAGCGACAACGGAATGTAAGCTTACCGTGTGGGTGTTAATGCCGCTATATACAAAAGTTCGGTGCAGGAAATCTCGTTCAAGCGAAGCGCGTTTGATTTCCTGCACCGTAATAAACTCTGTATATGGCGGCATTTACAGCCACTAGGTCAGCTTACCTAAAGTTGGCACTAATGCTTGACTCATAGACTGTACAACCCCGAAATACTATTTAATTATCTTCCATATATTTATCATAAATAGCAATAACCTTATTCATAACCTCCGGTCCCGGAGCACCAAGAGTAAGTCTCTTATCTACACAAGTCTGAAGGCTGATAGCCTCGTAGATATCTTCATCAAATACAGGGCTTACAGCCTTGTATTCTTCAAGTGAAAGGTCATCAAGCGCAATATTTTTCTCAATGCACATAAGAACAAGCTGACCGACAATACCATGGGCTTCTCTGAACGGAACTCCCTTTTTAACAAGGTAGTCAGCAGCATCAGTAGCATTAGTGAAGCCGTTCTTTGCTGAAGCTTCCATTCTCTTATTATTGAATTTCATTGTATCAATCATGCCCTTGAAAAGGCTGATGCAGCCTTTGGCTGTGTCAAATGCGTCAAATGATAATTCCTTATCCTCCTGCATATCCTTATTGTAAGCAAGAGGAATACCCTTCATTGTTGTAAGAAGGCTCATAAGAGCACCATATACTCTGCCTGTCTTACCTCTTACAAGCTCTGCGATATCAGGGTTCTTCTTCTGAGGCATAATAGAGCTTCCTGTACTGAAAGCGTCATCAAGTTCGATAAATCTGTATTCGTTAGAATTCCAGATGCATATTTCCTCAGAAAAACGGCTTAAATGCATCATAATAGTTGATAATGCAGATAAGAATTCAATAAGGTAATCTCTGTCAGAAACAGAATCCATGCTGTTGAGTGTTGGACCATAGAAACCAAGAAGAGAAGCAGTAAGTTCTCTGTCTAATGGATAGGTTGTTCCTGCAAGTGCACCTGCACCAAGAGGGCAGTAATTCATTCTTTCATATATATCGTGAAGTCTGCTTCTGTCGCGCTTGAACATTTCGAAATATGCACCGAAATGATGAGCAACAGTAACAGGCTGTGCCTTCTGAAGATGAGTAAATCCAGGCATGAATGTATGAGTGTTTTCTTTCATGATTCTTAAGATAACAGCCATAAGCTCTTTAAGCTCAGCATCAGTATTAAGAACTTCTTGTCTTGTGAAAAGTCTCATATCAAGAGCAACCTGGTCATTTCTGCTTCGTCCTGTGTGAAGTCTCTTTCCGGCATCACCGATTCTCTCAATAAGAGTAGCCTCCATAAATGTATGGATATCCTCGTATTCATCAGTGATTTCAAGCTTTCCTGATTCAATATCAGCAAGAATTCCCTTAAGACCTTCTACAATCTGCTCACTTTCGCTTTCAGGAATAATTCCCTGCTTGCCGAGCATAGTAGCATGTGCAATACTTCCTTCAATATCCTGCTTATAGAACTTCTGGTCAAATGAAATTGATGCGTTGAAGTTGTTAACAAGCTCATTAGTTTCTTTGGTGAATCGTCCACCCCATAATTTCATTTATAAATCCTCCTTGAATTAAATATCTGTATTTTCTTCATTAAAATTATCTTCTTCATCTTCAATAGAAGAGAGAAGACTGTCAGTAAGTTCATCATCAATATCAGGTGATTCAAGATTCTCGAAATCATCCATATCATCAAGAATAGAACTTTCTATATTATCATCAGACAGTTTCTTAATGTCTATGTTAGTAAGAGACGGATCATCAAGATATTTTCTGATAACTAACGGAAAATATGCCATATTTACTTTTCCTGCTTTAATAAAGCAGCTGGCAAGATAAATGCCAATCAATATAATAATGCAAAGTGTAGTAATAACGCAACCCAATATTAAATTAACAGGACGATATTTTAATACAACGGTATGAGTTCCGGCACTTACGTCAACACATAACAATGCATTTTCCCAGGCATAAGTGTCAGCTTTCTTGCCATCAATATACACAGACCAGCCACCATCGTATGGAATAGAGAATAATATTGCTTTGTCTGAGGAAGCAGTAAGAGTTCCTGTAAACTTAGTATCAGAGAATTTCTCAACCTGATAGCTTTCTGAGTTAAGTTTATTGTATGCTCTGATGAATTTATCTTCATCAAGTGTGTATACAGAAAGATTCATTCCGCCGGTATCAGAAGTTATTTCGACAGTATCTGTGTCGTGGACATAACCAATATCAAGAATCCGGTTATTGCTCTTTATATTATTGTAGGTGTAAGTGGTTGTGTTATTAATAGTAACAGTTACGGAATCAACAGATTTATTCGCAACTGACAGGTACATATGACCACTCTTTGAAGGTGTTATAATACAATCGGCTTCAGTAGGGAATGAAGTAGTATATTCAAATACATCACTTATTCCGGTAAGAGATTGAATAAGAAGATTCTGGTTCTCAATACCATTGTTATTCTTAGCCATAACAAGGTCATATGCTGTTGAACTGTTAATCGCATAACCAATAGGAAGCGTGTAATTATTCTTATACACAAATTCACCATCGCTGCCTGTATAATAATTTCTTATATCACTCTCAACTAAAAGGCGGTTAGAAATAGTGTATTTTACAGAGAAAAGAGAATCCGTAACAGCGGTAAGACCATTGCAGCCATATGCATTAGTTGAATTTTCCATTCCTATAAGGTTGTAAAGCTTTGACATCCCTGCATTGCATGTTGATGAAAATGTTGAAACAGTTCGGTAATTATGCCATGCACCATCATTTTTAGAACGCGCTCCAAAAAGCTTATCCATTCTATAGAAGGATGTGTCATTATCAGATACGGTTTTTGTAACAGTCTTTACGGCATCATAATCAAGAAGATATGATGTACGGCTTGTTGTTCCAATACCGGTTGCATCCATATTCAGTGTACATTCAATGATTGATACTGAGAATGCAAGCATAAGAACAACAGGAATTTTGAGCCTGGCGTTGTTATGAATAAACATTAACAGACCATATATAAGAATAAATATTCCACTTATATATATACTCTTAAATGAATATTCAGTCTCAGAGTTAATAAAAAGTTCTTCCATAATAAGCAGAAGACCAATTGCAATCCATAATGATGCACCAAGCTGCTTGTTAGTAGAATTCTTAAGATTAATAACAGCTTCATAGCACATTGCAAGCAGGAAGAATATATATATGAATGACTGTCTGCAAGGCAGGCTGTTAGGAAAATGCATACCATGCCATATATAGTTAGGTATATTTAAGTTAAATGCTGTCAGGAAGATAAGCAGGATGACACATTTGCCAATCTTTTCACGTGCATTGACTTTGCTGCACATAATATAAAGCGGTAGCAGTACAAAAACAGCAACGCCGCAGTATATGTTAGGCAGATGATCCAGTCCTAAATGAACCGGAATGTTGATAAGCTGTCTTGTGAGCATTGATAAAATGCTGAAATAAGAAATAAGCTTATCAGGGAATGTCGTGTCGCTTGAGGCTGAAAGTGAAAATGTATAGAATTCAGGCAGAAGAAGACACGCTCCCAGTCCACCGGCAAGCAGTGAATATACACAGAAATTAATAAATTTCTTCACATACTGCATAGGGCTTTTAATACCGTTATAAGCAATCATAAGAACAACATAGTAAATCACTACTGAAAGGCATACCATGATTGCAATATAATAATTAGTAAATATACATAATCCTAGAGTTATGCAATAGAATATGCAGCGGTTCTCATTAACAAGTCGTTCAAGTCCAAGCATGATAAGTGGAATCAGAATAACACAGTCAAGCCACATAATATTCCAGCTGTATGCCGCAATGAAGCCGGACATACCATAGAACATACCGAATATGGCAGCAATTACATGCTTGTTATTATTGTGTTTAGTAAGATAATACGTTAAAGAAAGACTGCTGCCAGCTATCTTAAGTATTATAAATGCATTCATTATCTCTATAGTGTATTTCTGTGGAAAAAGTGCAACGAACCAGTTAGATGGACTTGCAAGGTAATATGCGAACAGAGATGTGAAGTTAGTTCCCATTCCTATATTCCATGAGTAAGTAAGACTTTCACCATTTCTTATCTTGTGCCACAGTTCTGAAAAGAATGGCGCATACTGATGATACATGTCAGACCTCAGATAACATTCGTTTCCCCATGGGAATATGCCTCTTGTATAGTACAGTGCCATCATCATTATAACTGGAAGTACAAAGGCAGCAAGATATGTAAAGTTAGAATTAAGAATTGATTTCTTTGATGAATTCATGGCTTCCCTCCCTTAGCCGGTAATAGTAACATTTTACCAAAGAACGAAAAAAGTGTAAACAATTATAGGCAAATTAGGCTTGTATTCGATAGTACAATTTTGTAAAATAGAAAAGTACGCAAAAGGAATCTCCAAAGGGTAATGCTTAAGGAGAGTGTACATGGAATACAGACAATTATATAAAAAACACAAAAGGGCTGTACAATACGGAATATGTGCAGTTTTTCTGATTATAACCGGATCAGTATATCTGGCAGGAAGAAAGAATGCTTCAGTTTCAGAGAATACATTTGCAGATAATGTCGTATCAAGTAGTATAGAAGACAGCTGGCATATGGAAAGTGAATCATCAGTTGAAGACATATATGTGTATATATGTGGTCATGTTAATTCTCCAGGTGTTGTAAAGTGCCTGAAGGGAACAAGGCTGTATGAAGCAGTGGCAATGGCTGGTGGAGCTGATGATTTGGCTGATATGTCTGCAGTTAATCTTGCAGCACTTGTCGCTGATGGGGAAAGGATATATATTCCGGCATATGGAGAGGATATTTCTGTTATAGAAGAACAGACAGAGGGGATTGTTAATATTAATAAAGCTACAGAAAGTGAGCTTATGACACTGCCGGGAATTGGAAGTTCAAGGGCGGCAGATATAGTAAGATACAGAACAGATAATGGCAGATTCCAGACAATAGAAGATATAATGAAAGTGTCTGGAATTAAGGAAGCAGCATTTAATAAGATAAAGAATTATATTTGCGTATGATAAGCTGCATATGCATAGAAAGTAAAAAGGAGTAGATTATGGCAGGCAGAGTTTTAGTTGTTGATGATGAGAAAATGATTGTTAAGGGACTTAAGTTCAGTCTTATGCAGGATTATAGCGTTGTAGACTGTGCATATGATGGTGAAGAAGCTCTCGAGTATGCTAAAAACAATGAATATGACATAATACTTCTTGATATTATGCTTCCCAAGCTTGATGGATTATCAGTATGCCAGCAGATAAGAGAGTTTTCAGATGTGCCAATAATTATGCTGACAGCTAAAGGCGATGATATGGATAAGATTCTTGGCCTTGAGTATGGTGCAGATGATTATATTACAAAACCATTTAACATTCTTGAAGTTAAGGCAAGGATGAAAGCTATTTTAAGAAGAAATGCTGTGACAGAGAAGAAAGCAGCAAAGAGCAATATTATTAATGCAGGTGATATGAAGATAGATTGTGACAGCCGTAATCTGTATATTGCAGGAAGACCTATTAATCTTACTGCTAAGGAATTTGATCTTCTTGAATTGTTAGCAGTTAATCCAGGAAAGGTATACAGCAGGGATAACCTTCTTAAAGCTGTGTGGGGACAGGATTATTCAGGTGACGGCAGAACGGTTGATGTCCATATGAGAAGACTTCGTGAGAAGATTGAAGATAATCCGAGTGAACCAAAGTATGTTCACACTAAGTGGGGAGTAGGTTACTATTTTAATGTTTAATAAGATTAAAAAAAGAAATGACCATAGGAAAATCTTTTTTGACAGGGAGTTTCAGTCATTTTTCAGGTTCATAAATAAATATTCAACAAGACAGTTCGCAGTTATAGCGGTAATAGTTGCAACAGCGGTAATATGTACATTTGAAGGCTTTGAGTATATTTACAGGCAGTCTGTAATTACAAGACAGACTGCGGTTATTCAGAATGAAGCGGTTCTCATTGCAGCAGAATATTCTAATTATGAAAGTCTTGAAGCAGCTGAGAATAATGATATGAACAGCAGACTCAGCAGTTATTCGGCACTTAATCAGATAAGAATAAGAATTGTTAATCTTAATTATGTTGTCAGTGTTGACACATATTCTATTGACACTAACAAGACAATTCTTAATCCAAGAGTATTCGATATATTCAGTAATCATAAGAACAGTTCCGGTTATGATAAGAAAACAGGTAATATACAGGCAGCGGTTCCGGTATACAATGATTCGGGTAAATTTATCGCTGTTCTTGTGGCTGATCTTGATTACACGGAGATAGATGCAATGTTTCACGATGTGAACAGTCAGAATAATAATATTAAACTGGTTATTATAACAATATGTCTGGCGTTACTTATCGTAGGCATATATTTTCTTAACCGGCCTGTAAAAAGGGTACTTGATATTGTTTCAAATGTAAGTGCAGGGCATACTGATGAAAGAATCCCTGTCAGGAGTTATACCGAAATACGTGAGATTGCAGATGATTTTAATAATATAATGGACAGAGCTAATGAAACAGACCAGTCCAGAGCAGAATTTGTTTCAAATGTGTCACATGAATTAAAGACACCTATAACATCGATTAAAGTATTGGCTGAGTCTCTTAATACACAGGAAAATGTGCCAATAGAAGTGTATCAGGAGTTCATGCAGGATATTGTAAGTGAAATAGACAGAGAAAGTAAGATTATAGAAGATTTACTTACTCTTGTCAGAATGGATAAATCTGTTGCAACACTTAATGTTACATCTGTTAATATGAATGATTTGTTAGAGATGACCCTCAAGAGAGTTAAGCCATTAGCACAGAAAAAGAATATTGAACTGCTTTTTGAAAGTTTCAGACCGGTTGTTGCACAGATTGATGAAGTTAAGATGACACAGGTTATATCCAACCTTGTTGAGAATTCTATCAAATATAATGTCGAAGATGGATGGGTACATGTTTCACTGAATGCAGATTATCAATATTTTTATATAAGAGTTGAAGATTCAGGAATAGGAATACCAGAGGAAAGTATTAATAAAATATTTGAAAGATTTTACCGGGTAGATAAGGCAAGGTCGCGTGAAACGGGCGGAACAGGACTTGGACTGGCTATTGTAAGAAACATAATTCTTATGCATCATGGAACTATTAAGGTTCATAGTGAGGAAAATATAGGAACAACATTTACAATGAGAATACCTCTTAATTATGTTGAAAACCAGCAGTAATGCAGATGAAAGTATGCCAGTGGACATATTCATAAGCTGTTAAGAATAACAGGATAGGAAAGGAGCAGTTATGATGGGACATGTAAGGAAAGCTATTATGAAATTGACATTCGTTATAATTGTTATTGCAGTAACATTTGTAACTGTTTCATGTTCTTCGCAGAAGAAGGGAACAGCATATTCTGTATATTTTCTTAATGAAGACGGAACATCACTAACTGAAGGCAGGGTATACATCGAAAGTCAGGATGCTGTTTCAGTTGCAAATGAACTCCTTGAAAAAATGAATGTTGCAAAAGGCAGGCATACAAGCATAATTAAGCCAGTGTCTGTATCGCAGCCAACGGTTGAAATTAATGGAATATATGCAGGGGTCTATTATGACAGCTCTTATTATGGAATGAAACCAGGTACGGAAGTACTTTACAGGGCAGCAGTTGTTAAAGAATTGTCACAGATAAGTGATGTCCTGTATGTAAGATTTTATGTTGATGGTAAGGATGCTGTGTATGAAGATGGAACAGTCATAGGAAATATGAGTGATGAGGATTTTGTAGATACACAGGAAGGTGCTATGGCTGATGTGAAGTGGAAGACGATTAATCTGTATTTTGCTAACAAGTCAGGAGATGCCCTTGTAAAGAACAGCAAGAGAATCTGTTATAACAAGAATGTATCTGTTGAGAAGGTTGTAATGGAACAGCTTATTAAAGGAACAACAGAGTCAGGATGTTACCAGAGTATTCCGTCGAATACCAAGCTGCTTAGTATATCTGTTGTCGACAGGATATGTTATGTTAATCTCAGTCAGGAATTTGCAACAGATATGGTTAATGCAAAGAGCAATGTAACTATATATTCAATTGTTAACTCCCTTTCAGGACTGGAGGGAATTGATGGCGTTAAGATACTTGTCAATGGGAATTCTAATCTGATGTATAGAGATGTAATCAGCCTTGATACAGTATTTCATATGAATAATGAACTTGTAAAAAAAGATTTATCTGATAATTAATGGTCGTTTCTGGAAAGGATATTATTGAAGAGACCATTTTTTGTGGCAGCAGTTATGAGCATTGCTGCAGTATATTTGTCATTATATGCCAAGCCATATATCGTTATTATAGTAGGAATAATGGTGTTTACCGGATTCCTTATATATCTTAAGAAAACAGGAATTCCAGGATTTTATGTGATTTTTATCATGATGTTTCCTATTATGTGTCTAAGAACTGAAGAGAGTATGGAAAAGCTATGTTATCAGGGACAATTGTTGGACGAAACATATGCTGCTTGTGTAAATGGATACATAGCAGATATTAAACAGTCAGAAAACGGTTATGCGGTGTATATAAGAAATGCCTTTGTTATGCCGGATTCATGGGGCAGGCAGTTTAAAAGCGGTTTGGTAGTATACTCAGAGAAAAGATTTGCCAATCCGGGGGATGAAGTTAAGATTAAAGTAACATTAAAGGATTTTAATATACCATCTAATGAAGGACAGTTTAATGCCAGAAAATATTATACATCACTTGGATTTAATTATTGTGCAGATTTGTCAGATGTTGTGAATGTACAATCTGGAAGCAGTTATATTTCCAGCATTTACAGATTTGCAGATTCTATAAAAAATATTTACCAAAATGCATATTCTGAGCAGAATGCTGGAATTATGCAGTCAATTGTGCTAGGTGACAGGTCAGGGCTTGATGATGTTGTTAAGAGAATGTATCAGAAGAATGGAATTTCCCACATTTTGGCAATAAGTGCACTTCATGTTTCGCTTGTTGGAATGTTTATATATGACTGGTTAAAAAAGAGAATTGGGAGAATTGCATCTGCATGTTTTAGTACATTTCTTATAATTTCATATTTGTGCATGACAGGTTATAGTGCATCTGCCAGCCGTGCTGTAATAATGATTCTTGTATATATGCTGGCAGACGTGCTTGGAAGAACCAGTGATATGGCTAATACGTTAGGGATAGCAAGTGTTATTCTTCTGTGGATTAATCCATATAATCTTATAAATTCAGCTTTTTGGCTGTCATTTCTTGCTGTGGCAGGAATTATATATATTAAACCCATACTGTCTGATGATAAAACTATTCTTATATATATAAGACGTCCTGATAAAAAGAATGCAGGGATTTTTCAATTAATTTTATTCAGAATCGCAGATTCGGTTATTACAGGCATGTGTGTTACAATTGCGACACTTCCGGTAATTCTTATTATATCTGGGCAGATTCCTGTAATAAGCCTGTTTCTTAATGTTATAGTAATTCCACTTATGTCGTTAATAATGATAAGTGGTATATTTACGGGAATTGCTGGCATGCTATCTCTTGAAGCAGCATATTTTTTTGCGGGAGCAGGTGGATATATTCTTGATTTTTATTATAAGCTGTGCAGTTTGTCATCACATTTTAAATATGCAGTCATTGTTACGGGAACCCCTGATACTGTAAGGGTGTTTTTATATTTTGCGGTTTTAATTATATGGATATGTGTACATATTATATTGATGAATAAAAAAATTGATGCTGTATGTATTGCTTTATTAGTGTGTGTGCTGACAGGGCTGCATTACAATATTAATTCAGACATGAAGATTGCCATGCTTGATGTTGGACAGGGGGATTCAATTGTCATGCATACTAAGGAGGGCATGAATGTATTGTTTGACGGAGGAAGCACAAGCAAGAAGAATGTCGGGAGATATACCATATATACTTATCTTAAATATTGCGGGGTAAGAAGTCTCGATTATGTGTTTATAAGTCATCCGGATAAAGACCATGTTAATGGAATATATGAATTGATTGAACTGTGTGATAACACATTTGAGATAGGTACTGTTGTACTGCCGGGAATCAGTCGGGCTGCGGCAGTAAAGAAGCAGGCTGATGATGATATGTCGAAGTTAGAGAGGATATTGAAAAATGCTGGGATTAATGTTGTTTATGCTGATGCAGGTGACTGTATTAAATCGGGAGAATTCTCGGTTGAGTGTATGCACCCATGCAAGGGTTACAATTACGAGTCAGCTAACGACTATTCTGCTGTATATCTTGTGGAATATGGAGATTTTTCTATGCTTATGACAGGAGATGCAGAAAAGAAAGCGGAAAAGTGTATTATTGAGGATGTCAATAGTATGACAGGGGATGCTGGTGAACCGGCACGGCTTGTGTCAGTTAATATATTGAAAGTCGGACATCATGGAAGTAAGGGGGCAAGTTCAGAAGAATTTTTAAGTTATGTAAAGCCTGAAACTGCATTGATATCTTGTGGAGCAGGTAATTCATATGGACATCCTCATACGCAGACTTTACAGAGATTGTCGGGGATTGGAGCAAAGGTGTATAGGACAGACGAAAGTGGAGAGATTGCGGTGCGTGTCAGGGATGGTTTGTATAAAATTGAGGTATTTAAAGCTTTGTAAGAATAGAACTGTGAAGGTGCTGGGATATGAGAAAATATTTTTCAACTTGAACCACTTGTACATATCTGATACTATTGTTTAAGATTAGAAACGGAGGCAGCAGGTTTGAAGGTCATAAGTGATGATATTAAAAAGGGCGAATTTAAGAGTGTATATCTTCTGTATGGAGAGGAAGAGTATCTTAAGAAGCAGTACAGAGACAGATTAAAGAATGCTATAGCTGGTGACGATACAATGAATTATTCATATTATGATTCGGATAATGCCAGCGTTAAGGATATAATTGATGTGTGTGAAACACTGCCTTTTTTTGCCCAGAAGAGACTTGTTATAATGGAAAATACCGGCTTTTTGAAAAGTTCTAATGACGAGCTTGCAGATTATATTAAACATATTCCTGATTATCTTGTTATTGTTATGGTAGAAAAAGATGTGGACAAGCGTAATAAGGTATATAAGGCAGTTGATTCTGTGGGATATGTATGCGAGATGAAGCCACAGACAACTGCTACTCTTGAAAAATGGATAGCAGGGCTTCTTGCTAAGGATAATCTTAAAATAAGCAGGGAAGCCTGTGATTTGATACTTGATAAGACAGGTGCAGGCATGGATTATATAAGGCAGGAGACAGAGAAGCTTGTGAGTTATTGTCAGGGAAGGGATGTTGTGACAGTAGAAGATGTAGAGAAAGTATGCGCAACACAGACAACAAGTCATATATTTGATATGATAAGTGCAATTGCAAATAAGAAACAACAGCAGGCACTTGATTTATATTATGATTTGTTGGAATTAAAAGAACCTCCTATGAGAATACTTTATCTTATAGTAAGGCAGTTTAACGGAATATTACAGGTGAAAGATCTTATGTCAAGGGGGATTTCAGGTAAAGAGATTGCATCAAAGATAGGAGCAGCGCCATTTGTTGTCGGTAAATATCAGGCACAGGCAAAATATTTTGAGATGAATACACTACTGGATGCATTGAATGAATGTGCTAAAACTGAAGAAGCAGTTAAGCAGGGAAGGCTTAATGACAGGCTGGGAGTAGAGCTTATTATAATTAAATACAGTAAATAAAAAAGAACCCGGTGCGAGTGGGTGTCAGCACCGGGTTCTTTAAATTATTAAAATTCTTATTAAGCCATTGCGTTAACAGCTTTAGTAATGTGAGATACTTTTCTTGCAGCAGCGTTCTTGTGGAAGATTCCCTTAGAAGCAGCCTTCTCGATCTCAGCTATAGCAACAGGGAGAGCTTCGTTAGCAGCAGCCTTGTCACCAGCAGCAACAGCAGCCTCTACCTTCTTGATATAAGTCTTAACTCTAGACTTAACCGCCTTATTTCTCTCAGCTCTTACCTGACTTGTAATTACTCTCTTCTTAGCAGATTTAATGTTAGCCAATCCGTACACCTCCAAATCATAATTCAATAATAATATCTGTTTCGCATTAAAGCCGGACACGGACGATCTAATGTAAACATACTCACACATTTTATAGTACAAACATCTATATGTCAAGAACTAAATGAAGATTTTGGTATAAAAATTTCGTTTTTCTGCACAATATGTTGGGGAGGTGATGTGAAAAATGGATAATATAGTTGTAAGAACTGACCTTGCAGTAGAAGCAAATGAAGAAGCAATGAATGGAACAGGAAAGCTGCGAGGGATAAGATTAAGAGAAAGCAATAAATCAAGGATGGGTGTGAAAGTCACAGAATTGCAGGTGACAAATCATTTGGGCGAAGCCGCGATAGGAAGACCCAAAGGAACTTATCTTACTATAGAGGCAGATGATATTACAGGCGGGGACGAAGAATATGCAAAAGAGGTTATATCGACACTGGCAGGCTATATATTTAAACTCTTAAAGCGCATGAATAAAAATGTCAAACCAGAAAAGATTCTTGTCATAGGGCTTGGAAACAGAAATATAACATCAGATTCATTAGGTCCTGAGGTTGTAGATAACATTAGTATTAATATAAGTGATGGAGAGGAGACAGGAGTATGCACACTTAGTCCGGGAGTTATGGCCCAGACAGGTATTGAGACTGCAGGAATTATTAAAGGTGTTGTAAGCCAGATAAAGCCGGATGTATGCATAGCAATAGACGCCCTTGCTGCAAGAAGTGTTAACAGATTAAATAGTACCATACAGCTTTCTGACCAGGGAATTAATCCCGGCTCAGGTGTTGGGAATCACAGAATAGGAATAACAAAAGATAATATAGGTGTTCCGGTGCTTGCAATTGGCGTGCCTACTGTTATAGACGCGGAAGGCATTATTCAGGGAGCAGGAAAAATGTATGTAACCCCAAAGGACATTGATTCAGACATTAGAAATATAAGTATCATAATATCCAAAGCAATTAACCGTGTTGGTGTTCATATTCATGGCTGATGTGAATACAATATAATTGTAATGCAAGGCAAGGAGGATATATGAGTGATAGAAAGTACAGGCCTGTGTATATGTTTATATTCATGGGCTTAATGCTTATGGTAATAATGATGAATTATAGTTTTAATCTAATATATTATATTCAGAACAGAATTTATGAAAATGCAGTTAAGACATTGTTTCCTGTAGAAACATATTTTGAAGACAATTATGATGAAAATGCAGGTTCTGTGTGGGTTGATTCGGAATATATGTTTAGCATGGCTGAGGAGGATAAAAAACCTGCTACACAGACGGATGAGGGGGTCGTGGAGGCAGATGCTGCAGTCTGCACCTGGCCTTTACAGGAAAATGCAGTTGGAAATGTTTATAATATTGCAGATTTAAAGAATTATGATTTTCTTATGAAGTTCTATACAGTTACATCCATCACAAGCCTGACAACACAGATAATGCGTCCAGAGGAATTTCTGGCAAAAGACCTGTCGTTGGAGAAAAATGCAGATTTACCGCAGATACTTATATTTCACACACATTCACAGGAGGGATTTGTGGATACAGTTGAAGGAGATACATCTACAACAATAGTCGGTGTTGGAGATTATCTCACGGATATACTCACTAATACATATGGTTACAATGTTTATCATGATACAAGTGTGTATGATTATGTTGATGGAAAGCTTGACAGAAGCAAGGCTTATACATATGCAGAAGAAAATGTGGCAAAAATACTGGAAGAAAATCCGTCAATTGAGGTTGTAATTGACCTTCACAGGGATGGGGTTCCGGATACTACAAGACTTGTAACTGAAGAAAATGGTGTAACAATGTCAAAGGTAATGTTTTTTAATGGAATAAGCTACAGCAAGGCAAAAGGAGATATAGGCTATCTTTACAATGCCAACAGGGATGACAATCTGGCAATGAGTCTTCAGATGTATCTTTTAGGAGAAGCGTATTATCCCGGGCTGTTACGGAATATTTACATTAATGCATATCGTTACTGTCTGCATATGAAGGGCAGGTCGATGCTTATAGAAGCAGGAGCACAGACTAATACAAGCACAGAGGTTAAAAATGCGATGATACCAGTGGCAGATATGCTTGACAGATTACTGCGGGGTGAGAAGGCGTATACACAGTGACGCGAAGCGCATCTTGTTTTTACCTCACATTTTCCCTATAATGGGCGGTGGAGATATCCTGTCGCCCATTCCACCACACACGATAGTGTAAAATGGCATATGAAATTAATGTATGAATGGGGCAAAAACCTATTAAAGCTGCTAAAGGTGATGAAATAGTAGGTAAAGGAGGTAAAATATGAGTAACAACATTTTAGCACATTTACAGCCACAAGCTGTCTTTAAATATTTTGAACAGATATGTGCAATTCCACATGGTTCTGGTAATGTGAAGCAAATAAGTGATTATCTGTGTGAATTTGCAAAAGAAAGGAATCTGTGGTTTAAGCAGGACGAAAGTTATAATGTAATAATCAAGAAACCTGCCAGTGATAGTGAAAGCAAGGCGGCACCTGTTATTTTGCAGGGACATATTGATATGGTTGCCGTCAAAACGAATGATAAGGTTAAAGATATGGAAAAAGAAGGTCTTGATCTTTATATAGATGATGGCTATGTCAAGGCTGACAGGACAACCTTAGGTGCAGATGATGGAATTGCAGTTGCGTATGCGCTTGCTATATTAGACAGCAAGGATATGTGTCATCCGCCGATTGAGGCTGTGTTTACGGTAGACGAGGAAATTGGAATGCTTGGCGCAGAGGCAATTAATACTGACTGTCTTGAAAGCAAAATTATGCTTAATATAGATTCTGAGGAGGAGGGAATATTCCTTTCAGGATGTGCAGGAGGAGCAACTTTAAAGGCTTCTTATCCATTGAAAAAATCGGACATTACAGGAACACAGATGTCTATTAAAATTAATGATCTTACAAGCGGACATTCTGGAACAGATATAATATGCCAGAGAGCTAATGCTAATATTCTGATGGGACGTCTTCTTTTTTCTGTTAAAGAATATGTGAATATTGTAAGCATGTCGGGTGGTGAAAAAGATAATTCTATAGCTCCATTTGCTGATGCGGTTATAATGACACAGGAAGCAGATAAGGTCACTGAGCTTCTTAATAATACTGCAAATGTCTTGAAAGAGGAGTATTCGGTTACTGACCCACAGCTTACCATCAAGGTGAATTGTGAAGGTGAAGGCAGCACTTTGGCATGTGATGATGCGACAACACAGATGCTTATAAATGTGCTTAATTTTATACCTGATGGTGTTGTTAAGATGAGTAATGATATCAAGGGGCTGGTGCAGACTTCACTTAATCTGGGGGTTACAGAGCTGGCTGAGAAGACATTTTCAGCAACCTACTTAATAAGGAGCAGTTCGCAGAGTGAAAAAGAATATCTTACTGATAAGGTTGGAAAAATGACTGAATATCTTGGTGGAACTTATGAACTTAAAGGTGTTTATCCAGCATGGGAATTTAAGAAGAATTCTGCAATCAGGGATATGTTGTGTGAATCTTATAATAGACTTTTTAATAAAGAGGCTTTGGTGGAAACAATGCATGCAGGTGTTGAATGCGGTATTATGGCTGCAAAGATTGATGACCTTGACTGTGTATCGTTTGGCCCTGATATAATTGATATCCATACTGTAAAAGAAAAATTGGATATTGCTTCGACACAAAGGACGTGGGAGCTTATAACTGACGTTTTAAAACAGTTGGCATGAATAATTGAATAATACTATATATTGTGTTAGTCGTATCTTGTAAAATGAGCTGAAAAAAGCTTTTTTTATACCAGATACGACATTTTTTATACCAAATGCGACATAAACTCAACAGAACACGACAAAACATATAGAATACTATATATATTGTTGACAGAGATTTGCTATTAATATACTATATTACTTGTACAAAACATTTATTAAATTCCGTGCGCAGGGGGATAGGAAACATTTGAAAGGAAAAGGTATATGGAGTATAAGGAATTTGTGGAATATATTAAGATGAATGCAGGGTATATAGCTGGAGAAGGTGGTAATATTACTATTAATCATGTGATTAAGAATAATGGCTGTGAGATGGATGGGCTTGTTATTATGGAGAAGGGGAAAGACATCGCGCCAACTATATATCTGGACAGCTTTTATGAATTGTATACGAATGGTGAGAATATTAAGAACATAATACGACAGATAGAGGTTATATATGAACAGAATAAGAATAATGTTACATTTGATGTAAATATTCTTAAGCATTTTGACACTATAAAGGACAAGATTGTTTATAAGGTCGTCAATTACAGAAGTAATGAAAAACTGCTCGAACAGGTGCCTCATAAGAGAATACTTGACCTTGCTGTGGTGTTTTACTGTCTGCTTGATAATGAATATGGAAGAAGTGCAACAGCATTAATATATAATAACAATTTGAAAAACTGGAATGTAACTATTGATGATGTGTATAAAGCTGCTTTGAAGAATACACCGGATCTGCTTCACAGTAAGATTAGTTCAATGGCCGCACTTTTTGAAAAATGTGGTGTTAATGTGGATGGAGAGGAAGTTGATTTAAAAGATTATGTTCCGTCTGATATGTATGTGCTTACGAATGAAAGCAAACTGAATGGTGCAGCCTGCATATTATATGAGAATGTATTGTATGATTTTGCACAGAAGCTGGGAGCAGATCTGTATATACTGCCCTCATCAGTGCATGAGGTTATACTTCTTCCCAAACTTTCGATGTTTGAGAAAGATGAACTTGTTAATATGGTAAAGGAAGTTAATACAGAAGGGGTTGCTGCAGATGAAGTCCTTTCTGATCATGTATATGAATATAACAGAACAGAAAGATTGATAACTATGTAGGGACAGAATAATACAATAATGTACATGATGGGATTCGAACCCACGATCTTCCGCTCCGGAGGCGAACGCTTTATCCAGCTAAGCTACATGTACACAACATATAATAATTTATATGCTTATATACTATACATTATTAAATTAAAACCCGCAACAATTGAATTAATTTTTTTCTTTTGTTAGAATTAATACATCTGTATATTGATTTGAACTTATCAGCAATGAAGATAAGAATTGGAGGAAACATGTCAGAGCGTATTAATAAATATCTCAGTGCCCATGGAGTCTGTTCAAGACGTGAAGCTGACAGAATGATACAGGAAGGACGTATCACAATTGATGGAAGAATTGCAGTTATGGGTGAGATGGTAGAAGACACTACAATTATATGTGTTGATGGCAGAAAGATAGACAGCTGCACACCACCACAGGTAGTCATAGCTTTTAATAAACCTGTAGGAATTGTATGTACAACAACTGATAAACAGGGAAAGAATAACATAGTAGATTTTATTGGATATAAGGAACGCATATATCCTGTGGGCAGATTAGATAAAGAGTCCGATGGTCTTATACTGCTTACTAATGATGGCGACATGATGGACAGGCTGCTTCGTTCCGTTAATGGTCATGAGAAGGAATACATCGTTTCAGTAAATAAACCAATTAATAAAGAATTTATAAAGAGAATGTCAGGGGGAATATATCTTAAGGAACTCGACAGAACTACAAGAAAATGTGTTGTGGAAAAGATATCAGACAAGACATTCAGAATAATTCTTACACAGGGGCTTAACAGACAGATAAGAAGAATGTGTGCGGAATGTGGATATAGTGTAACTAAACTGACAAGAATAAGGATTATGAATGTGGAATTAGGGGATTTAAAGACTGGTGAGTACAGGGAACTTGACGGTAAAGAGCTTAATACACTTTATGAGCAGATATATAAGCAGATAGAAACAGTCAACATACAGGCTGATAATTAAGGAGCGGATTATGGATTTATTACAGGAATATTCAGAACTTAAGAAGACGATAGATTATCATATGGACAGATATTACAATCAGGACGAGCCGGAGATAAGCGATTATGAGTATGATAAGCTTATGATAAGGCTTAAAGAGATTGAGAAAGAACATCCGGAATGGGTGACATCTGATTCACCTTCACAGAAGATTGGTGGCACTGTAAAAAGAGAAGCCGGGGTTAAGGTCACACATAATGTACCTATGCTGTCTATTGAAGATGTGTTTTCAGAAGATGCAGTGTGTGCATGGATTGATAGGGTTCATGCCATGCATCCTGACTGCACATTTTCAGTAGAGACTAAGATTGACGGTTTAAGCATGAGCTTAAGATATGTAAAAGAAGCAGATGGGAAGCTGCATTTGCAGTTGGCAGAGACAAGAGGAGATGGTCTTATTGGTGAGGATGTGACAGCTAATGCAAGGGTAGTGGGGGATGTGTTACAGGTTATTGACCTTCCTTATGATTCACTAGAACTTCGTGGCGAAGTGTATATGAGCCATGAAGATTTTGAAAAATATAATGAAGAACAGGAAAAACTTGAGAAAAAAACAGCTGCTAATCCAAGAAATCTTGCGGCCGGAACATTAAGGCAGCTTGATACTTCAATTACGAAGAAGCGAGGTCTTAAGATGTTTATCTTTAATGTACAGGATGGACCTGATGAGATTATGGAAAGCCACGGCAGGGGAATGGATATATTAAAGGCAGCAGGTGTACCGGTTGTATATCATAAGATATGTAAGACTAGGGAAGAGGTTGTCAGAGCAATTGATGAGATAGGAAGAATGAGAGAAGAACTTCCATATGACATTGACGGTGCTGTTGTAAAGATTGACCATATCGCATTCAGACAGGAGTTCCCTGCAGGAAGCAAGTATTCAAGCGGTCATATTGCATACAAATATCCACCGGAAGAAAAGGTTATTGTTATGGATGATATTCTTGTAGATGTGGGAAGAACAGGAAAACTTACATTTACAGGGATATTCCATGATCCGGAAACCGGAAAGCCTGCAAGGCTTTGTGGTACAAGTGTATCAAGAGCGACTCTTCATAACCAGGATTATATTACACAGATGAATATAGGTATTGGTGGGGAATATAAGCTTTTTAAGAGTGGAGAGATTATTCCTAAGCTTAATGGATGTGTAAAGGCACCTGAGCATGTGTTTGAAGCACCAAAGGTATGTCCTGTATGTGGGGAACCTCTTGTACGAGAAGATGACACAGCAGATATAAGATGTGTTAATCCGTCATGTGCAGCACAGTTGTCAAGAACAGTGGCATATTTTACATCTCTTGACTGCATGAATATCATGGGACTTGGTGAAACTCTTGTTGATGCCCTTATAAAAGAAGGATATATACACAATTATGCTGATATATATACATTGAAAGAACACCGAGATGAACTTATTGAGAAGGGAATCATAGGAAAAGAGAAGAATACTGATAAGCTGCTTGCAGCTATTGAGAAGTCTAAACAGAATACACCAGACAGACTGCTTACTGCACTTGGAATAAGAAATGTCGGCAAGAATACAGCCAAGCAGATTATGAATTATTATGATAATCTTATGGCACTTGCTGATGCAGGTGAAGAAGAATTGCAGAATATTCCTGATATAGGCGCAACTACAGCCAAATGTATATATGACTTTTTCCATGATGAAGCTAATATTGAATTAATAGAAAGGTTAAGACAGTCAGGGCTTAATATGCAGATGCCAGAGAAAAAAGAAATATCAGATAAGCTTGCAGGAAAGACGATTGTTGTAACAGGAAGCTTTGATAATTACAGCCGTAAGGATATGGAAGAACTGATTGTTTCTAATGGAGGCAAAGCAACAGGAAGTGTCAGCAAAAAGACTGATTATCTTGTTGCAGGAGAGGCAGCAGGCTCTAAGCTTGATAAGGCTAATTCACTGGGGGTTAAGGTGCTTACGATTGATGAATTTATGGAAATGATAAAGTAAAGAAATAACAGATTGATAATGTTATATATGTCTAATACAATATTAATAGAAAACAATTTGTTAAAGAAAGATATGGAGGTGATTATGTATGGCAACTTCAAGCATTACCAAGAATTTTGTGGTTTCAGGTAAGAAACAGGTTGAACAATTCGCTGATGCGATTGAAATGTCATATAAAGAATCTCTTTCAGAATCAAGTCCATCTTCTTGCAGATACAGAGAAATACATGAAACAGATGAAGTATACAGAGTAATGGAGAAGTGGAAAAAATTATATGGAGGATGATTTTTTAGTATTAAATATCAGAGAATATATAAAAATGGGAAAAGCTGGAGAAGACATGCTCAGGCAGGTTTTCTCCAGTTTTAAATGTGAGAAAAATCTTGATGTTGAAAGTTTTCTTACAGAACAATCTATAGATTTTACAAAGAAAAACCAGTCGGTTACATATATTGTGATTTCGCCAGACAAGAATAATATAGTTGGGTATTTTACAATAACAATTAAACCAATTACCGTTAATACAGATGAATTTAGTAATACAGTAAGAAGAAAAATTGCAAGGGTAAGTGAACAGAACTCTGATAATGGAAAATATTCGTTGTCAGCATATTTGATAGCACAGTTAGGAAAAAATTATGATGATAGTATTGGAAATACAATTTCGGGAGACAATTTGCTTTCAATTGCGCTTGGAAAAGTAAAAGAACTACAATATATGGCTGGTGGGATGGTTGTTTTTCTAGAATCTGAAAATAAGGATAGATTATTAGATTTTTATGAAAAGCAGAATGGTTTTAAAAGGTTTGACACCAAAGTTACAAAAAAATATAAAGAAAACTCACATACTTTGGTTCAGTTATTAAAGGTGATATGATATAATCAGACAACAATGATAACAGAAAGAAGGAACAATAATGCCAATTAAGATACAGAGTGATTTGCCAGCTAAAGCAGAATTGGAAGAAGAAAATATATTTGTCATGGACGAAAACAGAGCTATTTCACAGAATATAAGACCTTTGGAGATAATAGTTCTTAATCTTATGCCTATAAAGCAGGATACAGAATTACAGCTTTTAAGAGGGTTATCTAATACACCTTTACAGATAGATGTTACATTTTTACAGATGTCATCACATGTTTCAAAGAATACATCAGCTTCACATATTAAGAAGTTTTATCAGACTTTTGAAGAGATTAAGAACAATAATTATGATGGAATGATTATTACAGGTGCACCTGTTGAGAAGCTTGAATTTGAAGAGGTTAATTACTGGGATGAACTTATAACAGTAATGGAGTGGTCTAAGAAGCATGTTACATCAACAATTCATATATGCTGGGGTGCGCAGGCAGGATTGTATTACCATTATGGTATTAAGAAGGAATTACTTCCGAAGAAGCTGTCAGGTGTGTACAAGCACAGGGTTATGAATAGAAAAGAGCCTTTAGTAAGAGGCTTTGATGATGTATTCATGGCACCACATTCAAGATATACACAGGCAAGCAGACAGCAGATTCTTGATAATCCAAGACTTAAAGTACTTGCAGATTCAGATGAGGCAGGAATATATATTGTTCTTGGTGATGGCGGGAAAGAGATTTTTGTTATGGGACACCCTGAATATGACAGATTAACTCTTGATCAGGAATATAAGCGTGATATTGACAAAGGAATTGAGCCTGACCTTCCGGTAAATTATTATCCTGATGACGACTGCAACAGAAAACCATTGCTCTCATGGAGAAGCCACGCCAACAATCTCTATACTAACTGGTTGAATTATTATGTATACCAGATAACTCCTTATGACCTTAATGAAAGTTATGATAATTACTGTATTTAAGGGAGCTGTAGAATTATTGAAATAAATGGTGTGTATATTTTTGCTCGAAAGAATATATTGTTGATTAGCATAGTTATTATTGAGGTCGGAAATGGTTCCTGACACACTCCTCGGAGTACCTGAGATGATGGATACACCGCCCATCCAATAATAATTATGCTTTTTTATTTATAAGATAGCTGTAATGGGTTTATACAGGAGAACACAATGTCAAAAGAACAAGCACTAGAAGAATTATTAAAAATGATAAAAGAGGGAAATATTACAGATTACGATGCAGAATTAGCTTCATACCGGGATGAAAAGTATGGTTATAAAAATATAGATGAGAATACACAGAGGGTTAATAATAAAGAATAATCAATACATAATGGATTCGTGCTATACATCCCACCCTTTAAAAATCCCCAATCCCATGTTATAATCATTAATCATCAGAAAACGGAGATAAGAACATGAGCGTAGTAACAGAAAAGTCAAAGTGCAGAATTCTTAAATTAGCATCAATGCTTGCGGTAACGATGGGAATTATAATGGCATTTTATGCATTTTATATTATGTCAGAGCTATATTCATTTTCAGCAACAGAGCAGGGAAAGGCATTATATATGGTTGTCAAGCTGCTGAATATAGCATTTATAGCAGTTATTGTGGAAGGAGTTTACTTTGCAATTGCTGGATTTTATGGAATGACAAACATAGGTGCTGTTGATGCAGTTAATAAAATCAAAGTTTATGGAATTGTTATGACTATAGCAGGAGTTGTTGATTTAATAATAGTATTTGTGGTATCTAAGTATTCAATAACTGGTAACATGCTGATTCTTATATGCCTTCCGGTTGTAATAGGAATTATGTATTTAGGTGGCGCATTTTATAATGAGAAGCTTATAAAGAATAATAATGGTGTGGAAGGTGATGGCAATGATTGATCCGAATGGAATAATGCCACTTAATTTCTTCAAATACAAGGGTGTGTATACAGGACAGCACAATGGAATGAGATATATGCTTAAGCAGACAGGAGAAAAGCCTGATTTAAAGCTTTCTGCGTGCGTGTGGCGCGGACCATATGCTTCATGTGCTGTTAAGGAAGAAGATAAGACAACAGAGATATTTGAACTGACAGAAGATGGTCGTCTTGCTGCCGTGGAATGGATAAGGCAGCAGTACGAATCCAGACTTGACTATTGGAAAGCGGCACCGTCTATAAAGGACGCTGTTCCGATTGTTCATGAATAAAGAGAATAATATATACAATGCAGCATATGGCGGCACCGGTAAGCAGGAGAGTGTATTCTTCTGCTTCTTTTATTATAAGACCAAATACAATGCGGCATATAATTCTTGATGAAAATATAGATATGACCGCAATACATAATGGCACAATTATACTGCCAAACGGGTCTGGCTGGATGTTCAACTTCTTGTAGATATTAAAAATGTAAAGCAGACTCATGCATATGTTGCTAATAAGAACACCATACAGATAACCGGTTATGCCAAGCTTTGGAATAAGCAGAAATACACAGGCAAGCCGGATGATAATTCCGGTTATATTAATTATGAATGTAAGGGCGGTATGTCCCATGCCATTAGTCACGCTTGTAAGGCTGATTTTTAAGTAGAGGAAAGGACACAGCCATGAAAGAATACAGGTGTATATGTATACAGAGTCTTCGTGGAACATCATTGCACCTAGGCGCGCACCATAGTTAATGAATAAAAATATGCTTATAATGCCGAGACTCAAACACATGGAAACTGTTCTTTTTACTGTCACAGCAAGATGGTCAGACAGGACATTTGAACTTTCATCAGATACCTTTGGAAGAAGCATAAGTGCAAATGAATTAGCTGCCGTACATGGAAAAAGCACAAGTGGAAGAGCCATTCCTGTAAGTATACCAAACTGGCTTATTGCATCATCTTTTGACAGTCCATGCATGCACAGGATTGCGGGAATAAGAATTGCTTCTGCCCCTTCAAGCAGATGCAGAACAGTCTGATTGGCGTTAATTGGAAATGCATATTTAACAATATATCTGTATTCACGGAGTGAACAGGAGAGCTTCTGCGTCATGCTTTTATTATGAATGGAACGGAAAAACAGCGGAATAGCACAGTATGTGGCAGCTGCAAATTCACCGAATATATTACCGGTAACTGCGTCAGCAATTGATATTGTTGATACATTTTTTATGCGTACATAAAGTATAATAGTGCCAATACGCACAAGCTGTTCGACAAGCTGCGAGGAGGCTGGCAGAAAAGATTCCTTCTGACTGTAATAGTAATTAGACAAGCAGTTATGTATGCACATGAATGGCAGAGAGATTGCAGTTATACGGATTATTCCCTCACAGCGGCTTTCCATAAATATATGGTTTGCAATGAAATCGCTGAATATAAGAAATAAAAGCATAACGGCAATTGAAAGAGAAATAGTAATCTTTAATACGCAGAAAAGCCATTTCAGAGATGGAGATGATGCTGAATATTTTGAAACAGCTACAGAAAATCCACTGCAGCATACTGCAAATGCAAGCGCAATAAGAGGTATGCACATCTGGAATAGTCCGACTCCTGCAGCACCTGTATAATTAGTGAGAAGTATCCGAAAATAAAATCCGAGCAGTTTTGATAGAACGCCGGCAATTGTAAGTATTATGGCGGATTTGAATATGCCACCTTTTAAGGATAATTTATTATTCATAGCAGATACCGCAGATAGACTTATTAACAATATATGCCCTGCCTGAATACAATATTATAAGGAATTACAGGGCGGAAATATAATGATATATATGGACAATGCGGCGACAACTGCTGTCAGAAAAGAAGTGGCTGAAGCAATGCTTCCATATCTTTTGGGAGATTATGGAAACCCGTCAGGTGTGTACAGGTTGTCTGAAAAAGCTAAAAATGTTGTTGAGGAATCAAGAGATATTATTGCAGATATAATAAATGCTGACAGAAATGAAATATTTTTCACCTCTGGTGGAACGGAAGGGGATAACTGGGCAGTTAAAGCAGAGAGCCTGAAAAGAAAACAGGGACATATAATAGTAAGTTCAATAGAACACCATGCGGTGACGGAATCGGCACTGTGGCTTAAGAATTATGGAATAGATGTCACATTTGCACCAGTTGATGAGCAGGGAATTGTTAAGCTGGAACAGTTAGAAAAAATTATTAGAAATGATACATTTTTAGTGTCAGTTATGCTTGCTAATAATGAAATTGGAACTATCCAGCCGATAGAAAATGTATGTGAAATTGCGCATGAGTATGGTGCAAAGGTTCATTCTGATGCAGTGGCGGCATTTGGACATATTGATGTTGATGTGAAAAAGCTGGGCGTTGATTTCTTAAATGTAAGCGGACATAAGATATGCGGACCAAAGGGCGTAGGATTTCTGTATGTCAGGGGCGGAAAGCCAGAACGGTTCATGCATGGAGGCGGACAGGAGAACGGACTTAGGGCAGGCACTGAAAATGTAGCTGGGATTGCAGGACTTGCGACGGCGGCAAGAATTGCTTATGAAACACTTTCTGACAGGGCAAGGCAGGAAAAGAAAATCAGCGACTATATGATTAAGAGAATACTAAGAGAAATTCCTTATTCAAGACTTAATGGAAGCAGGGAAATCCGTGTTACGGGCAATATGAATTTCAGTTTTCAGTATGTTAATGGCGGAATGCTGGTTGTAATGCTTAACAAACAGGGAATATGTGCATCTGCAGGTTCAGCGTGTACATCTAATTCAGGAAAACCTTCACATGTCCTTCTTGCGCTTGGACTTGATGAAAAAATAGCAGAAGGTTCACTAAGGCTGACAATTAATCATACAATTACACACAGGGAAGCTGATTATGTGGTTGAGTGTATTAAGAAAGATGTTGCCAGACTGCGGGAATTGGCTTAATATTAATATATCAGACAGTTACGGAGGTTAAAATAATATGTGGTACGAAGAAGCGGTGTTTTATCAGGTATTTCCACTTGGATTTTGTGATGGATTAAGAGACAATGACGGGGTGATGAACAGATGCATATCAGAATTTGCAGACTGGATACCGCATTTGCAGAAGTTAGGAACTGATGCGGTGTATTTTTCTCCAATTTTTGAGAGCGATTATCATGGCTATGATACAAGGGATTACCGTATGATAGATAAAAGAATAGGAACTAATAAGAATTTTGCAGAGCTTGTGTCAAAGCTGCATGAGGCAGGAATAAAGGTAGTCATTGACGGTGTGTTTAATCATGTCGGAAGGGGATTCTTTGCATTTAAGGATGTGTGTGAGAAAAAATGGGATTCTGCCTATAAGGACTGGTTTAACATCAGCTTTGATGGCAATTCACCATATAATGACGGCTTCTGGTATGAGGGCTGGGAAGGATATTACAATCTTGTGAAACTCAATCTGAATAATCCGGATGTGGTTAATTATCTTATTGAGTCAGTGCGCGGATGGGTTAATGAATTCGATATTGATGGAATAAGACTTGACGTTGCGTACTGTCTTAACAGGGATTTTATGAAGCGTTTAAGATACGAAACAGACCGGATGAAGCAGGAGTTCTTCCTTGTAGGAGAAATGTTTCACGGTGATTACAACACAATAGTCAATGATGAGTGCCTGCACAGTGCAACTAATTATGAGTGTTATAAGGGACTGTACTCAAGCTTTAATTCAATGAATATGTTCGAGATTGCACACAGCATTGAAAGACAGTTTGGGAAAGAGCCATGGTGTCTCTATACAGGAAAACATCTGCTTACATTCGTTGATAACCATGATGTTTCAAGGATTGCCAGCACGCTTACCAATAAAGCACACCTGCCGCTTATATATGCGCTGATGTTCGGCATGCCGGGAATTCCATGCATATATTATGGAAGTGAATGGGGCTGCGAGGCAGTTAAGGGCAGCGGCAATGACAATATCCTGCGTCCTTCATTTGACAAGCCGGAATACAATGAGCTGACTTATACAATAAGTTCATTAGGACAAATGTATCATAACAGCAGGGCATTAAGCTATGGTGATTATACCAAGAAAGTACTCACCAACAGACAATATGTATTCAAAAGGGAAGCTGATGGAGAAAAAGTGCTTGTCGCAATTAATGCAGATGAGAATGAATATACAGCTTACTTTGATACAGAATGTGCGGATGCACTTAATATTATAACCGGTAAGAAGGAAGACTTATCTGGGAAAATAGTTCTTCCACCTTACAGCTTCAGATTTTACAGATGTATGTAGAAGGTGCAGATAAGATACATGCATATAAAATAAGCCTGAGCTCATCATAATCTGATGAACTCAGGCTTTCTTTCATTAAATATTGTGTAGTAATTAAATCCTGCGTTCTTAAGCATATCAGCCACGACATCAAATCTGTAAGCAAAAAATTTAACTTCGTGTGCATCAGAACCTACAGTGATTATCTCTCCTCCGAGGTCGTGATAGATTTTAACAATATCAAGGCATGGATTAGGTTCAGGCATTCCGTATTTAAGACCGGCAGTGTTGATTTCAATTCCTTTTCCTTGCTCAATGATTGTTTTAAGAATTATGCAGATTAAATCGTTAAAATCGTGCCAGTTATATGTGTAAGAATTGGCAGGTATATATCTTGCAATATAATCAAGATGACCATACACATCAAAGTTGTGACAACAGCCAAGATTATCAAGAATACTTTCGTAATAAGTTAAAACAGTATCCTTTGCAGAACGTTTCTCCCAAAACTCAGGGTAGTAGGGATCTTCTCCATATACAAGATGTGACGAGCCTATTATGAAATCAAGCTGCTTTTCAGAATCATAAGCATTAACTCTGTCAGCGACGCTTCTCATAAGTCCCTGTTCAACACCTATGTGAATATTGATTTTATCTTTGTATGATTCTTTCAGATTCTGGAAATACTTAATGTATTCCTCAAAATCAAGGTCAAACATGACTTTTCCATCTTCTAAAGGAGCATCAAAGTCATTATGGTCGGTAAAACAGATGTGCTTAAATCCCAGTGAAATAGCATTGTTAACAACATTTACAGGGTTCTCCTCTGAATCAGAAGAGAACATAGTATGTATATGTGAATCTGATAACAGCATATTAATGTCCTCCATCAAATATTAGTCATATGCTTAAATGTCAATATACATTATACATAAACATAATTAATCCGCAATTGATATTTTTGATGTTTATGTAGAACATGTAAACTAATGTAAAATATAGGTAATTTTTCCTTGAAAATGATTATTAGTATTGATATTATTAAAAAGACAGCGTATAAATTCTGATTATGTGAATGCGCATAGATGTAGAAGTACCAACTACGCTGTCCGACCTTGACTTTTATGCGCAGATAGGAGCTTTCGTGAGTTTTGAATTGATACACATTGTGATTATTCTTCTCGGGGGAATAGCGCTTTTCCTTTTTGGAATGCAGCTTATGGGAGATGGATTAAAGAAAGTGGCTGGTGGTAAACTGGAAGTTATTCTGTATAGATTAAGTAATACACCTCTTAAGGGAGTACTGCTTGGTACAGGTGTTACGGCAATTATCCAGTCATCGTCGGCAACTTCTGTTATGGTTGTTGGTTTTGCGCTCGCAGTCGGGGAGTTTCGTGGTGAGCCATGTGAGGTCGAAGTCGATGTTGGTTCCTGCGGGGTGGAGCGTGGCTTCCTCAGTCCATTCGGTGAGGTGGCATCGGAGCTGGTATGAGGCTTCCCGGCTGGTGATGACGTCGTCGCCGAGGAGGCTTTCCCAGAGCAGGCCGTTGCGCGAGTGCATCGCGAGCGCGGTTTTGTTGCCGTTGGCGAGGGCGGTTTCGATGATCTGCGGGTCGTGTTTGATGACCGCACTCCAGTAGTCATCCTGTTCGCCTTTCATGGTGGTGAGGATGACGCCGATTTCGAGGATGTCGCCGAGGGTGTGGTCGAGTCCTGTGGTTTCGACGTCTAGCCATAGGAGCTTGTGGGGTTTGTTCATGGTCGTTTGCCTTTCCTGAGTGTGGTTTGCTGGCCTTCGTCGTCGTAGAGGAGTTGGTCGCCTTGCCAGTTGGTGACGGGTTTTTCGTGTGGGTCTTCCCCGGCCCGGAGGTAGTAGCCGGTTTCGTGTGCGGCTTCGGGGTGTTGGTGGACCCATCCGTGGCATCCGGTGGTTCCGGTTCCGCAGAGGGTGACGCAGTTGGCGGGTTTGTGCCGCCATGCGGGGTCGGCCCTGAGGCGGTTCATGCGATGGTGGCATGACCATCCGGGCCATTGGTCGTTGCGCACGTAGAGGCCGCAGCGTACGCACCTGTGTTGGTCGCGGCCTAGGCATGTGTCTCTTGTGTCGTCGAATTCGCTCATCGTGCGCCCACCTGTTCGAGTCGACCGTGGTTCAGACGGATGGCGGTGATGGTGGTGCCGTCCGCGCTGCTGACGCACTGGTGGCATACGTCGATGTCGATGTGGTTCATGTCGGAGTCTTCCTCGCCCTTCTCGTTGCGGTGTGCGGTGAAGAGGTTGTAGTCGCAGTGCGTCCATGGCTTGGTTTCGTTGATTGGCTGTTGGCAGATGTCGCAGATTCGCTGCTTCATGCTTGTTGCTCCTCGTGGTTGAGTTGGTCGGCTTCGGCGATCAGGTCGGCGAGCACTTTGAGGTGCTCGATCTCGTCGTCGGAGGGCTGATAGCCGAGGCTTTCGAGGATCAGGTAGTAGCCGTGGATGCGTCGGCCGACGTTGTTCGTGCTGGTCCAGTCTTCGGGGTCGATGAACCATTCGATGCGTGCGGCGAGGATTTGCACCGCCCAGACCGCCCAGTCGGGTTCGTCGAGGTGGTGGCGGAGTTCGGCGAGCGCCCGTTTTGGTTCGATGCCGCTGATGGTGGCGAATTGTTCGCCACCGCATGCGGCGTTGTTCCATGTGCTCAGTGCCAGCGTGTAGCCCTGCGGGTCCGGGTCGATGATCTGTAGGAGTCCGAGCCGGGCCGTGGTTTCGATGAGCTGGGCGCGTTTGATGCCGTGGAGGTTGGCGTGGAGCCATGCCATGCGCTTGTCTGCGGATGCGGTCGCGTATTCTTCGAGCGCGTGCCGGCGGGCGTCGCGTTCGGCTTGTTCGGCGGCGCGGCGGGCTTACTTTTCGGCGTCGGCGGTCTTGTCGCGGCGGGTCCAGAGGTAGACCTGCTGCGTGTGGATGGATACGGCTGCGGGGTTCTGTTCGCGGATCCTTTCGATGACTTCTTCGGGGGTGCCGGTGGACGGGAGCATGCAGCCGAGGTAGCAAAATTCCGGGTCGCTGTAGGGCTTTTCGGGGTCGGGGATGAGGTTTATGCCGTCGGCGTTCTTGAGGAGCGCGGCGACCGATTCGATCCATTGCTGGTTGTGGTCGTCGCGTTCGATGTTGCGGAGGATGTAGTCGAAGTTCGAGGTGCCGGCCGCCTGCGCGAGCTTCTTCTGTCTGTCCGGCTGGCCGTCATATCGCGCTATGGCCACGAGCTGGCCGATGGTGAGCTGGCTGAAATCGTCGCGGGTCGCTCTGACCTCGGTCTTGATGCTGGCGGCCTTGGCGCAGTCACGCACGTAGTCGGCGCTTCGGCCGAGCCGGTGGGCGACGTTGGCGGTGGTGGCTCCGAGGTCGAGCATGCCCTGGATGGCGTCGGCTTCCTCGAGTGTTGTGAGCTGTTCGCGCTGGCAGTTCTCGGTGATCATCGCCTCGAGCTGCTGCAATGGGTCGAGTTGGAGCACGAAGCATGGGACGGCTCCGGTTCCGGCCAGTTTGCATGCGGCGAGTCTGCGGTGGCCGGCGATGACGCGGTAGCGGCTGCCGCTGGGTACGACGCTGAGGGGCGTGAGGAGCCCGTTGGTTTTGATGCTGGCCGCGAGGTCGGTCACGTCGCCGATGTTTTTGCGTGGGTTGTCGGGGTGTGGGTCGATCAGGCTCGGGTTGATGAGCTTGATTTCGTTGCTTTGGTGGTAGTTGCTCATTGCTTCTCCTTGCTGGTTTCTTGCTTGTTGTTGAGTTGGTCGGCTTTTTGCTGGCATGCGAGCATCCATTCGCTTGGCTCGTAGCCTTGGCGCTGGTGGTCGTATTCGCTTTCGTGGGGTTGCATGATCTGCTGGACGTGCCGGCAGTTCCATGAGTGCGTGTGGACTCGTGGTTTGGGTGTGGCGTCTGGCGGCAGTAGCGGC
>OGXL01000477.1_pt1 | contig 35618 bp, 41 predicted proteins | sample 1576311 | NCBI WGS metagenome assembly OGXL01 (sample SAMEA3541564, study PRJEB24748) | human gut metagenome | biome: human gut; feature: human-associated habitat; material: faeces | place: China | collected 2012 | reverse complement strand
AAAGTGGCAGGCTCTTCCCGCCATCACAAAGAGGTGGAAGATCTCATGGCTCCCGAAGTATTTGTGCTTCCTGTTAAAAATAGGGAGCTTCAGCGCGTAGATGATACCGCCTATAGTGTAGATGATGCCCCCTGCCAGAAGCCATCCGAATGCCGCCGGAGACAGGGCGTTCAGGATCTGTGTGAATGCCAGCACGCAGGTCCAGCCCATGCCGATATACAGGACCGAAGATACCCACTTGGGACAGTATACCCAGAACGCCTTCAGGACAATGCCCAGAATGGCGATGCCCCAAACAATGGAGAGCAGGATAATGCCGGTCCGGTTCTTGAGGACCAGGAGGCAGATGGGCGTGTAGCTGCCTGCTATGAGAACAAAGATCATCATGTGATCTATTTTTTTCAGGATGGTGTTCACTTTTTTGGAACGGTCGAATGTGTGGTATGTGGTGCTGGCCGCATAGAGAAGGATCAGGCTCACCGCGTAGACCGCTATAGAGATCACATAAATTCTGCTGGGTTCGTGCATAGCCTTGATAAGAAGAGGAACTGCCGCAAAAATGGCCATCAGCATGCCGATGAAGTGTGTGATCGCACTTCCAGGATCTTTTACATGTGTCTTAATCATCTGTGTCATAACCATACCTCCTAGAAATGAATATTATTGAAAGTAGTTTTTAAAACTATGTTATGCATTTGTATCTATTATAACCCCTAAAATGAAAAAAGCAACAGAAGAAACCAGGAATTTTTTCTTAATTTTAAAACTGGATTGGTTAAAAAAGTTAAAACTGGCTGTTTATACAAAGCCACACTGGTGCTATGATAGACATACGATATAGGAAAGGAAGTAATCGTATGGAACAGAGAAATCAGACAGTTATGAAACTTGCGCAGACAGCGATCCTTGCCGCTCTGTGCTATGTGTCATTCACATATCTTCAGATCAAGATCCCCATGCCGGGCGGTGATGCCACATCTCTTCACATAGGAAATGCATTCTGCGTGCTGGGAGCCCTTCTGCTGGGCGGATGGTACGGCGGCCTGGCCGGAGCCATCGGGATGGGATTTGCGGATATCATGGATCCCATCTACATCACCGGAGCGCCCAAGACTTTTCTGCTGAAGCTGTGCATTGGGCTCATTACAGGGCTGGTGGCCCACAGGATCGCAAAGATAGGCGAGAGCAGTGACAAGGCGTATGTGGCAAAGTGGAGCACCATTGCAGCCATTGCGGGACTGGGATTTAATGTGGTGGCCGATCCGATCGTGGGATATTTCTACAAGATGTACATTTTAGGCCAGCCTCAGCAGATGGCAGAGGTGCTTGCAAAATGGAGTACAGCGACCACATTTGTCAATGCTGTCGTGTCCGTGATCCTTGTGTCTGTCCTGTACAATGCGGTGCGGCCCATTCTTTTAAGGAGCGGCCTGATGGCCGGGACATCCGGGCATGCGCGGCCAACAGCGTAGGTATGATCGGCAGATATAAGACAAGAGGAATACACAAAAGCGCCCGCCCGGGATCAGATCTCCCAGGCGGGCGCTTTGCCGTACATTTCTTTTGATTTTAATAGTTCTCAGCTTTTCTCTCAAAGTAAGCCTTCGGATGATTACATACCGGGCATACTTCCGGTGCTTCCTCGCCGTAGTAGATGAAGCCGCAGTTGCCGCACTTCCATCCAAGAGGTGCCTCACCCTTGAATGTCTCGCCAGCTAAGTAGTGCTCGAGAAGTCTCTTGTAGCGTGCCTCGTGAGCAGCCTCGACTCTTGCTACGCCCTCGAATTTTTCAGCCAGCTCCTCAAAACCTTCCTCTCTTGCCTCCTTGGCCATACGCTTGTACATGTCTGTCCACTCGTAGTTCTCGCCCTCAGCGGCATCCTTCAGGTTCTCAGCAGTGTCGCCGATGCCGTGGAATTCCTTGAACCACATCTTTGCGTGCTCTTTCTCCTGGTTTGCAGTCTCCTCAAAGATGTTTGCCATCTGTACAAAGCCTGCTTTTCTGGCAGCGCTTGCATAGTAAGTATACTTGTTGCGTGCCTGTGACTCGCCTGAGAATGCTTCCATAAGGTTCTTTTCTGTTTTGGTTCCTGCGTATTTGGACATATTTTTTCCCTCCTGTAGTATAAGTTAAGTGAAATAAAAGTGCTATTTGTGAAATAAGGCTTGCAGAACTGTCATCCTGCAAGCCTTGTGTAAGCGTCTGTATATGACGACAATATGATTGATCTGTATGGCCGGAAATTTATCTTAGCCAAAGTATCTCTTGAGGAGTCCCTCGAAAGCTTTTCCGTGACGGGCCTCGTCCCTTGCCATCTCGTGAACTGTGTCATGGATTGCGTCAAGGTTTGCAGCTTTTGCACGTTTTGCAAGATCAAATTTACCAGCTGTAGCGCCGTTCTCAGCGTCTACACGCATCTCAAGGTTCTTCTTTGTGCTGTCTGTAACAACTTCGCCAAGCAGCTCAGCAAATTTAGCAGCATGCTCTGCTTCTTCCCAGGCAGCTTTCTCCCAGTAAAGGCCGATCTCCGGATAACCCTCTCTGTGAGCAACTCTTGCCATAGCCAGGTACATACCAACTTCTGTACACTCTCCCTCGAAGTTAGCACGAAGGTCTGCAAGGATGTCCTCGCTTACGCCCTGTGCAACACCTACAACGTGCTCAGCAGCCCACTCTCTGTCGCCTGTCTGCTCTTTGAACTTCTCAGCAGGTGCATGACAGACTGGACACTCAGCCGGTGCTGCCTCTCCTTCATAAACATAGCCACATACTGTACAAACAAATTTTTTCATGTCTTTCTACTTCCTTTCTTTTTATATTTTATATTTTAATATCAGTAATTGTTACTGATATTAATTTACACCTTTTTGCTCTGATTGTCAACACTTATTTTGTATTCTTTTTCATACAATCTCTGCATGTCCCGTAGAACAATGCAGTGTGATGGTCTATACACCCATCAAAACACTTTTCCGCAAGTTTGTCAATGGAATCCAGAGGTTCCATTTCCAGATCGATCACCCTGCCGCAGGAGGTACATATTACATGATAATGTGGATTGGTCACTGCATCAAAGCGGTCGCCGCCGTCCGGTGTTGTGATCTTCGTGATCTCTCCGATGTCGGCGAGCAGGTTCAGGTTGCGGTAGACTGTTCCCAGACTGATGCGGGGAAATTCTTCGCGCACATGCATGTAGACAGTGTCAGCGGTAGGATGTTCTTTTGTGCCTGCAAGAAATTCCTTGATAGCCTCCCTCTGCCGGCTGTATTTCAGAGTTGCCATATGCCAGCCTCCTTTCTGATATAAAATAATGAAAACTGCAATCAATTAATAACGATAATGATTACTATATCTTTATTATAACAGCTTTGATCCAAAAGTCAACGGAGAATTTTGTGTGTAACAATTTGTAACATTTATCGACATGAAATATATGGGAAATTAAGAAAAACATAATATTATGACGCGCGAAAGCCTGGAATACTATGTTGACAAACTGTGTCCACATTGCTATAATCTTATCGTAACATTTGTAACAATTCTGTAATATTTACAAAAGATAAGAAAACATAAACAATAAGTTAGGAGGCTGTTTATGAATTCTGCTTTTAAAAGAGGATTGTTCATAGTTACTTTGACTGGAGTTATCTCAATTTCCGGGGAGAGGGCCGAGGCGTCTGAAGAGATCACAGAGATGTCCCTGCCTGGCGTGGGAATTGAGGCGGTGCTGGATAACTGCACTGCGTCGGACAGCGATATAGACGTGGAGAGTTATCTTGTTCCGAGCGAAAAGGGTGAGTATTCAAATATGGCGTTCGCAAACGTAAGTACAGATACGTTTCTGTTTGTGCGGAGCGAACCAACGACAGAGAGCGAATGGGTTGGAAAGTTGTACACCGACTATGCGGCGAAGGTCACAGGTCCTGTGGGTGAGTGGACGAAGATCGAAAGCGGATCCGTCAGCGGCTATGTGTACACGCAGTATATTATAATAGGAAACAACGCGCAGCAGAAAGCCCAGGAGCTGATACAGTCTTCCGAAGGCCAGAGTGAGGAGAGCGCATTCAAGTACGCGGTCTCCAGGCAGGAGGAAGAAGAACGGATTGCCAGGGAGGCGGCTGAGGCGGCTGCGGCCCAGGCCCAGGCCCAGAGACAGGCAGCTGAGGCTGCAGCTCAGGCCCAGGCATCTCAGGCGGGGACAGGGCAGGCGATCGTGGATTATGCCTGTCAGTTTATCGGAAATCCCTACGTCTGGGGCGGGACAAGCCTGACAAACGGTGCGGACTGTTCCGGTTTTGTGCAGTCTGTATACGCGCATTTCGGCATCAGTCTTCCCAGAACAACATGGGACCAGGAATACGCAGGCACGCCCGTCAGCTATGACCAGGCTATGCCCGGAGACCTGATCCTGTATGAAGGCCATGTGGGGATCTACATGGGAGAAGGTCAGATCGTAAATGCCATCAATCCTTCCAAAGGCATTGGAGTCATACCTGCCACCTGTATGCAGATCAAGACGGTGAGGCGGGTCATCTGAGAAAAAGCGGCAGAGAGCCGGGCGGAGAGAAAAAGATCCGCCCGGCTTTCGCTGGTGTATGGCCTTCTTGCTACCGGCGGAGCTGTGAAGACAGTATACATAGGGATAATAATTTTATGTCGTATTTCAAAAATCGAAATAATGTGCAATTTACACAAATTTGTAAAAAGGTGTAAAAAAATGGAAAAAACACTTATCCAAGTTATCCACATAAAAAAACAGGAAAAAGGTGGAAAAATCGAAGTTTTTGAAAACTTATCCACATTATCCACATCGAAATCCACAAATTTGGTGGATTACTTATGGTAAACAAAAGAACGGATGTTTTGTGGAGAAATGATAAAAATTTGTTTTTGTCGAAAAATCGGAGATGGGAACTTGACAAATAAATAACCAGAATTTTACGAGAAATTGATTTTAAATGTTTACACAATGGGTCAAAGCGGATATAATAAGGAATACTGAAAGATAAAGGAGGCGTAACAAAAGATGGTAACGAAAGAAATGACTATCGGCGAAGTGCTGAACATCAACATGGACATTGCACCGATCCTCATGGAAATCGGAATGCACTGCCTGGGCTGCCCAGCATCACAGGGAGAGTCTCTGGAAGAGGCTGCAATGGTACATGGCATTGACGCAGATTTACTGGTAGAGAAGATCAATGCATTTCTGAAAGCAAATGCATAGGGATGCGTTCATAATCGTTTGTTGATACAGTAAATATAAAAAGAGAGCGGCCGCTTAACGGATGCTCTCTTTTTGTACTTTTTTAAATCTCTGCCAGCTGCTGTACGGCGTCGCCGGACACCAGCATCTCGCAGTGCTCTTCCAGGAAGGCCAGAGAGGCGCTGGACGCCTTCTCAAGGGAACCGTACTCGGAGAGCATATTGCAGATCCGGTTGAAATCTCTTGTCTTCAGATCAGACTGTGTCAGCACAAGGATGTAAAGATCTGCCTTCTGGTCTTTATATAATGTGTTGGAACCGAAATAGATGGATTTCAGCAGATGGGCTGCCTGGATCACCTGGTCCATGGTCTCAAAAGAGAAGAATCGAAGAGAGGGTTTCTTTTCTTCCTCGGCAGTATCCTTGGAAGGTTTCTCCGATATAGCGGAGACGCTTTCCTTTACTTTGCCGATCAGGTTCAGAAGTTCCTCCGCACCTTCCAGCTTCTCAAGAGCGTTTTCTTTTGCGGACTCCCAGTCACCTCCGGGTGAGGGAGCGAATTTAGAAAATCTGGTATCCAGTTCCTCCGGATCTTCGACTTTCGTGATTATCAGCACGATAGAGTCCGCTGATGCGGGGATAGCCTCGATCATAAGAGGGATGTCGTCCGCCTCAAAGCCAAACTCAAATGCCGCCTGTTGCATCATATCATGGAAAAGTGATTTTGCTTTTTCAGTTCCGTAGGCAAGCTCGCTGAGCTGAAGCTGCCTGGCTGCCAGATCGGCGCGTGTAAGCGTGCAGCGGATCTGGTTGTCATTGATTTTCTCAATCTTCATAGTATCACTTCCTTTTTCACAGTATAGCATAAGGCATAAGTATAGTTCAATAAAATAAAAATAAAAAAAGCTTGCGTCAACATAATGGCCGGTGCTATAATACAGACACAGAAATTAGTATTCCCAATTCACACATTCTTAGAATGGATCTGCATATCAGATTTATTTATCATGGGTTCTCAAAACAAGATCAGGTAACTTATCAACCATTTATTTCCAAAAATGTCAGATAAAATAATTTTTCATCAATTTTAAGATTTCAATCAGATTTTGCCGTTTATGTTATGTTCAGAATTTTCAACAGGGGCAGGTCCAGAGGACAGCAGCGCAGTCAGAAGAGTACGGTTTCTGTGTGAAGGTGTATCCTGATATATCACGCACTTCCAAAAAGGAGATATACCTTCAGATGTTTTAGTTATATTCCATTTTATGCGGCGGGCGGGAAAAGTTTCGTCCGGGCAAAAAAAGGAGGCTGTTATGCCGGAAGACACAAGGGAATTTCAGGAGCTGTTCAGAGAATTGAACGGCTACGAGAAAAAGGGAGTATACATAGAACTTGAGGGGAAACCGGCAAGCCCGACACAGATTGTACAGGCGCATATGCTGCGGGAGGACTCCGGCTATATGCGGGATTATGTTCTGAATGAGAAAGGAGACCTGAAAGCATTGTACTTCCATCACATTGCCAGAGAAAATTAGACAGAAAAAAGACCGGACAGTGCGGACACCCCTCGCAAAAGTCTTGAAAATGTCGAAATATATAATGACGTGTGCTGCAAAGATTGGTATAATAATGTATATGTGTGTGGGAGGTGCAGCATGGATCAGAGACGCAGAAGGCGGAGGCCTGCGCGCGGGCGGAAACAGTCAAGGCGCAGAAGAAAGAGAAATCTTATCCTGAAGACAGGATTTTTCATTATAGTGATCATAGCGGCTATTGCAGCGTTCTTTTTGTGGAGGCGGTATGGCCCTTCAGACCAGCAGGCTGACAGGAATGAATATTATGGAATAGAAAGTGACGGTCAGCTGGCTATTGTCGTGAATAATGAAGTGCTTGAGCCAAGGGGGATGATCTCTGACGGAAGAGCCTATGTGGAGTACGCTATTGTGCGGGACTACATCAACCAGAGGTTTTACTGGGATCCAGGTGAGAACGTGCTGCTCTACACGCTTCCAACAGATACAGTTAGTGTAGGAGTGGGGGCAAGTGAGTATACTCTCGCCAATCAGAAAACCAGCACAGACTATGTCATTTTGAGGACAGAAGGAAGTACAGCGTACATTGCGCTTGATTTTGTGGCACAGTATACAGATATGTCTTACGAAGTCTTCACAGACCCGGACAGAGCGGTCGTGGTGACAGAGAAAGAAGAGACTGTGGCAGAGGTGAAAAGAGACACCCAGGTGCGCTATCAGGGAGGCGTGAAGAGCCCTATCCTGACGGAGGTCTCCAAGGGAGATACAGTGGCAGTCATCGAGGATGAAGGCGACTGGAAGAAGGTGCGCACCCAGGACGGATTCATCGGATACCTGAAGCAGAACAGGCTCCGCGACGAGCAGAAGACGACATACGACAGAGGCTTTGAGGAGCCTGTTTACACAAATATCTCAAAAGACTATGTGATCAATATGGCATGGCACAATGTGACCAACTCCGATGCCAACAGCAGCGTTCTGGAGATGATCGCCAGCACAAAGGGCCTGAATACGATCTCTCCCACATGGTTCCATGTGGCAGATACATCGGGCAATCTGGAGTCCATCGCCAGCTCAGAGTATGTGAATTACGCACATCAGTCCAACATCGAGGTGTGGGCGGCCATCCGGGATTTCGACGGAGGCATCAGCTCCCAGGAGGAGTCCTATGCGCTGCTTTCCAGCACATCCAGCAGGACAAACCTGATCAACCAGCTCATGGCAGCTGTGTTCCAGACAGGGATCGACGGCATCAATGTGGACTTTGAGATGATCTCGGAGGAGTGCGGCGAGCACTATATCCAGTTTATCCGTGAGCTGTCTGTACAGTGCAGAAAGAACAACATTGTGCTCTCCGTGGACAACTATGTTCCCCAGAACTACAACCAGCAGTATCACCGGGGAGAACAGGGAGCGGTGGCAGACTATGTAGTCATCATGGGCTACGATGAGCATTACGGCGGTTCTCCGGAGGCCGGGTCAGTGGCTTCCTACGATTTCGTGAAAGCGGGCATCGAGAACACGCTGGAGGAAGTTCCGGCTGAGAAAGTGATCAACGCAGTTCCCTTCTTCACAAGAGTGTGGGAGGAGACGCCCAAGACAGAGGAGGAGATCGCCGCTGCCGAGGGCACAGATGCCGCGGAATACACCATGAATGTGACCAGCACAGCCTATGGAATGGCAGACGCCAGGGCCGTGGTGGAACAGGCAGGGGCCCAGATCACCTGGGATGAGACGACGCAGCAGAATTACGCTACCTGGGAGGCGAACGGCGTCACCTATGAGGTGTGGCTGGAGGACGCCCAGTCACTGGAGCCAAGGCTGAAGCTTATGAAAGACTACGGGCTGGCCGGCACAGCCGCATGGCGGCTGGGACAGGAGACATCAGACATCTGGGAGCTGATCCTGCAGTATGTAAATTAAAGACCAAATCAATCTGACAAAGGCATTAATATGCGCCCTCTGGCAGACATATACTAGAGTATCCTGAAAAGGAATTTCCGGTATAGGCTGACAGGGGGTGCTTTTTTGCTGAAAAAGATCATGGAACTTATTTTTGCGCTGGCTGTGCTGGCCGGCCTTCTTTTTGCCGGAGACAAAGTCCGGACGTATGTCAGTGTGCAGCAGGAGAATGTAAGGAGAAACCTGGTGGTCCTGGACCCGGGACACGGGGGAAGGGATCCCGGAAAGGTGGGGGCGCAGGGCGAGCAGGAAAAGGATATCAATCTTGCCATCTCCCTGAAAGTAAAGGAGAGGCTGGAGAAGGACGGGATGGAAGTGGTTATGACAAGGGAGAAAGACGTTATGCTGGCAGATGAGGATGCGTCCAACAAGAAGCTGGAGGATCTGAACAACAGGATCCGCATCATCAATGAGCGCCAGCCAGCCGTCGCTGTCAGCATCCACCAGAACAGCTATTTCGATGCGTCAGTAAAGGGAGCCCAGGTCTTCTACTTTACCCACTCCGACAAGGGGAAACAGGCGGCAGAGGCCATGCAGAAGGAACTCCTGGAATTTGACCAGGAAAATACGAGAAAGATCAAGGCAAATGATACATACTATCTTCTGAAAAAGACAGAAGTCCCCACCGTGATCGTGGAGTGCGGATTCTTAAGCTGCCCGGAGGAGGAGGCTCTTCTGACCGATGAAGCGTACCAGAAGAAGCTGGCAGAAGCCATTGCCAAAGGCATAGAAAGCTGGGTGGTAAATTAGGCGGATTGATGCTATAATAAAGGACATGGAGACAAAAGTAGAAAAGATAGAAAAAACACAAATGAATATGGACATAATAAATGCAGCCGGGCAGATCCTGAAGCAGGGCGGACTGGTTGCATTTCCTACAGAAACCGTGTATGGGCTGGGCGCCAATGCCCTGGATGAGGAGGCGGCCAGAAAGACTTACGCCGCCAAGGGAAGGCCGTCGGACAACCCGCTGATCGTCCACATCGCCTCCTTAGAAGACCTGTATCCCATCACAAAGAAGGTACCAGAGAAGGCAGTGGCCCTGGCGGAGAAATTCTGGCCCGGTCCCCTGACCATGATCTTTGAAAAGAGCGAACTTGTTCCCCACGGGACCACAGGGGGACTGGAAACGGTGGCTGTGCGCATGCCGGACAACGAGGTAGCGCTGGCGCTCATCCGCGCAGGCGGAGGCTATGTGTCCGGACCAAGCGCCAATAAGTCGGGAAGGCCAAGCCCGACCATGGCCCGGCACGTGCTGGATGACCTGGAGGGGCGGATCGATATGATCCTGGATGGAGGCCCTGTCCACATCGGGGTGGAGTCCACCATTGTAGACATGACGGTGGAGCCACCCATGATCCTGCGGCCGGGTGCTGTGACAAAAGAGATGCTGGAGGAGACAGTGGGCGAGGTAACTGTGGATCATACTATCCTCACGGCAGACGCCAAGACACCTCCCAAGGCGCCCGGGATGAAGTACCGCCACTATGCGCCCAGGGCGGAGATGACGGTGGTGGAGGGACCCCTTGAGAAGGTGGTGGACAAGATAGGCGAACTTGCCGCAGCCCGCGAGAACGAGGGACACCGCGTCGGGATCATAGCCACACAGGAGACCATGGGCAGATATGATCACGAGAATGTAAAGTGCATCGGTACCAGGGAGGATGAGAGTACAGTGGCTGCAAATCTGTACGCCATCCTGCGTGAGTTCGACGATGACGGGACAGAATATATTTACAGCGAAGCATTTGCATCTGACGGGATCGGGAGCGCTGTCATGAACAGGCTTTTGAAGGCCGCGGGGCATCATGTGATAAATGTATAAAAGTGCAGGAGGAAAAAAGAATGTCAAATGTGTACGTAATGGATCACCCGCTGATCCAGCATAAAATCGGACTGATCCGGAGAGAGGAGACTGGCTCCAGAGATTTCCGCGCCCTTGTCAGCGAGATTGCCACGCTCATGTGCTATGAGGCTACAAGGGATCTGAAACTGGAAGATGTGAAGATCAAGACTCCCATCTGTGAGACAACAGCAAAACAGCTGGAGGGAAAGAAGCTTGCCATTATCCCGATCCTGCGGGCGGGCATAGGCATGGTGGAAGGTATGCTGGTGCTGATCCCTGCGGCCAAGGTAGGGCATATCGGCCTGTACCGGGATCCTGAGACGCTGGAGCCGGTAGAGTACTACTGCAAGCTGCCGGCAGACTGTGACGAGAGGGAAGTCTTTGTGGTGGATCCTATGGTGGCCACGGGAGGTTCTTCTGCGGCGGCTATCGATCTTCTGAAGGCAAAAGGAGTGAAGAAGATCCGCTTCCTTTGCATTATCGCGGCGCCTGAGGGAGTAGAGAGGATGCAGAGAGAGCATCCGGATGTGGATCTGTATATCGGAGCCCTGGATGACCATCTGAACGATCACGGCTACATCGTGCCTGGTCTTGGGGATGCCGGAGACCGCATTTTCGGAACAAAATAGAAAAGTCAGAATGTCAGGGGAATGGAACAGGAGGCATTTTTATGGCAAACAAAAGAGAAGATTATATAAGCTGGGACGAGTATTTTATGGGAGTGGCGATCCTGTCCGGCCAGCGCTCCAAGGACCCCAACACACAGGTGGGGTGCTGTATCGTGAGCCAGGACAACAAGATCCTCTCCATGGGCTACAACGGCCTTCCAACGGGCTGCTCTGACGAGGAGTTTCCCTGGAACAGAGAGGGGGAAGATCCCCTGGAGACCAAGTATGTATATACGGTCCACAGCGAACTCAATGCGATCCTGAACTACAGGGGCGGAAGCCTGGAGGGAGCCAAACTGTATGTGTCTCTCTTCCCCTGCAATGAATGCGCGAAAGCGATCATCCAGAGCGGGATCAAGGAAGTCATCTACGACTGCAATAAATATAAAGGGACGCCGTCCGTGGCTGCATCCATGCGGATGTTCGACGCGGCGGGGGTAAAGTATCACCCCTACAAGCGGACGGGGAGAAAGATTGAGATCGAACTTTAAAAAGGGTGCTGCAGATCCTGCGGCACCCTTCCTTTTTTTGAAAACCGTGTCTATGAGTGGATGGCCTTGGCCTGCCGCAGGAGGAAACAATACCGTTTCCAGGCTGCATTTCCCCGGTAGATATAGCAGTCGATCAGGTCGGGATCGCAGGCATTCTGAAAATTATTGTAGGCATCTTCGATCTCCTGGCGGGCCTGGGCGATCTCCTCGGCAATGTCAAAATTTTCCTGGTCAAAGGACAGCCGCCTGTAGATGTCTTCCTCGGCTGCCCGTCCACGCTGGAACAGCTTCATATGCAGTCACCTCCACGGATCATTACTCTTTATTTCCAGTATAGCCAGAAATTGAGAATAAAATACCTGACAGCCATAATATACTTGTAAAAAAGAGACCGGTGGAAGATATGGAAGACGGAAGGGAGTATACAACCCAGGAAAGAGCGGGGTGGGTGGTGAATTTCCTGATACGGGCCCTGGCGGGGCTGGCAGTCATTTTCTTTGTCAATTATTTTCTGGAAACCCGCGGGTTAGACATGGCAGTGGGGATGGGGCCGGTGTCCTTTTTGACATCCGGAGTCCTTGGAATTCCCGGGGTTGCGCTCCTCTACGGGATCGTGCTCTACCAATCTTTGTGAAAATCTAACAAAGAAAAATTATTTTGAAAAAAGCTATGGACATTTGTGCGGTGTAAGGCTATAATACATCGTACAAGTTTTCATAACTTGTATCTGATTAAATCTTGTTGAAAATCTGACACATGTTTCTGTAATTCAAGGCCTTTTCGGCAGAGAATTCAAAAACAAAACAAGCACAACTGAATAGGGAACTGTAAACAAAACAAGTGGATTTTGTGCATGCAAAGCGCATGTAAGGAGGATGTATGTGAGCAGCAGAAATTTGGTCATCTGCGATCCGGATACAGAGTATGCTGCCAGGCTTGCCGCGTTTCTGAACGGGAAAAGGGAACTTGCCTTTCAAGTAAAAACATGTAGCAGTCCCGACCAGATACAGGAGGCAGCAGCACAGATGCCTGTAGATATCCTGCTGATCTCCGAGGAATGCAGGGAAATGTATGATCTTCAGGGAGAGGGGGAAAAGGCGGACAAGACCGTTCTTCTCACATCAGAGAGGGAAGGCAGAAGAGATATGGACGCCATTTTCAAATACCAGTCAGGGGAACAGATCTGTATGTGTCTGGTGCAGCTTCTGGCAAGGGAGGAGAAAGCGGATCTTCTCCGGATACGCAAAAGAGGAAATGGAAGGATCATAGGGTTTTACTCACCTGTCCGGCGGCTCGGACAGACAAGGATGGCTCTCCAAAAGGGAAGAGAACTGTCCCGCATGGAAAATGTGCTGTACCTGAACATGGAGACCTATGCGGGGGCAGGGCTGTACTTCCCGGAGGAGAGGCAGAGAAATATGTCGGAGCTTCTCTACTACGCCAAGCAGGGATCGAAAAAGCTGGCAGCTGTCCTGGCAGGGCTGGTGAGAAACCAGGGAGGCCTGGACTATGTGCCGCCGGCAGTTATCCCGGATGATATAAGAGATGTGTCCCCCGGGGAGTGGATCTGGCTCTTTGAGGAGATCCTGCGGACAAGTATATACGACACACTTGTGCTGGATATCGGTGACAGTGTACAGGGACTGTACAGAATACTGGAAGCCTGTGATGAGATCCATTTGCCTGCGGCAGATGACCCTGCGGCCTCCTCCAAGATCCGGCAGTTCGAGGAAGCTCTCGAGCAGGCCGGCTGCGGGCATGCAGCAGAGAGGATGGTACGATGTGATATCAGAAGAACAGCTCCAGGAAAAGGTGCTGGCCAGACTGGATCTGTCAAGAGAGATAGGAGACGATGAACTGACAGAACTGATCTTTCAGGTGTTGGACGAGGAGAGTGACGGAGGGTATATTCCGCTTAAGAAAAAGGCGGAACTGGGCCGGGACCTGTACAATGCATTCCGCAGGCTGGATCTGCTCCAGGATCTGATCGAGGACCAGGAGATCACGGAGATCATGATCAACGGAACGCAGAATATTTTCGTGGAGAAAAAGGGGAAGATTTACAGGACGGACAAGCGCTTCCCCTCCCGGAGCAGGCTGGAGGATGTGATCCAGCAGATCGTGGCTGGAGCCAACCGCATGGTCAACGAGTCGGTGCCCATTGCGGATGCCAGGCTGCCGGATGGCTCCAGAGTCAACGTAGTCCTCTACCCGGTGGCGCTCAACGGGCCGGTGGTGACCATACGGAAATTTCCAACAGAGCAGATCACCATGCAGGATCTGGTCCGGATGGGGGCAGTCAGTGATGAGGCAGCAGGCTTTCTGAAAATGCTGGTCATAGCCGGATACAATATTTTTATCAGCGGGGGCACCGGTTCGGGAAAGACCACCCTTCTGAATGCCCTGTCGCAGTTTATTCCCGGCGGGGAGCGGGTCATAACGATCGAGGACAACGCTGAGCTGCAGATACAGGGCGTACCCAACCTGGTGAGACTTGAGGCGAGAAATCCCAATATGGAGGGAGTAGGTGAGATCACTATCCGCCAGCTGATCCGGACGGCGCTCAGGATGCGGCCGGACCGGATTATTGTGGGGGAAGTCAGGGGGACGGAGACCATCGACATGATACAGGCCATGTCCACCGGACACAAGGGAAGTCTCAGCACAGGACACTCTGACAGTCCCAGGGATATGTTAAGAAGGCTGGAGACCATGGTGCTCATGGGGATGGATATTCCCCTGGCAGCGATACAGAGGCAGATCGCCTCTGCCATTGATATCATCATCCATGTGGGGAGGCTTCGGGACAGGAGCAGAAAAGTGCTGGAGATCGTGGAGGTGCTGGACTATGAAGACGGAGAGATTCAGACGGGCTGTCTCTATGAATTTCAGGAGACAAAGTGCAGAAAGACAGACGGCGTCATCGAGGGAAGGTGGCAGAAAGTCCGGCCTCTTCTGCACACAGAAAAATTACTTTCAGCAGGATATCAGACCCCATGAATACCTGTTTGCTATTCTGAAATATGCAGGATTTCTTGCGCTGGTCTCCTGGCTCTATTATGAATCTGTGTGGGCATTTTTCCTCTGTGCTCCTGGGATTTTCTTGTATCTGAGACACTGGAAGAAAGAGTGCCTGGAAAAGAAAAAGCGGGAGTTCGCCCTCCAGTTTCAGGAGGCGATCCGTTCGCTTGCCGCATCACTGAATGTGGGATATTCATTGGAAAATGCAATAAAAGAAACAAAAAAAGATATTAATATACTATATAGTGAACAGACGGCCATACACCGGGAGTTTGACTACATGATCCGTCAGATCTATCTGCAGATCCCCATGGACCAGATCCTGTACGAGTGGGCCCAGAGAGTGGATCAGGAGGATCTCCACAGCTTTGTCAGCGTCTTTGTGGCGGCAAAAAAGAGCGGCGGAGATTCCCTGAAGGTCATCCGGGATTCCATCTCGCAGATACGGGACAAGATGGAGATGCAGAGAGAAATTGACACGATCCTTGCAGCCAGAAAATATGAGTGTAAAGTGATGTCCGTGATCCCCTTTGGGATCATCGCATACATGAAGCTGAGCTTTCCCGAATTTATGGCCGCACTGTACGGAAATCTCATAGGAGCAGGAGTGATGAGCGCATGTCTGGCAGTATATTTGGGAGCCTGGTATCTCGGGCAAAAAATTGTAAATATAGAAATCTGATGGTTCTCATTTTACTCCTGTCTGTCCTTGGCGCACTGGCATTGCTGGCAGCAGACGCCAGCAGGTCGGCGGCAGACCAGAAAGAGATCGAGAGGAACAGCTATGGGCAGGGGGACAGAAGCGAGAGCTTTCACATCACAGTAGACGGAGAACAAACAGAGGGGATACTGGATATTACCGTGGGGGAGAGGCAGTACACGGAAGAAGAGATGAGAGAGATCTTTGACAGGGCGGCAGATCAGCTTGAGATACTGATCCTGGGAGACAATGATAGTCTGGACCGGGTTACGGCTGACCTGGCACTGATATCAGAGATCCCGGATCTTCCCGTTGCCGTGGAGTGGGAGCTGGACAGATACGACGTACTCACCATAAACGGGGAGATACAGGAGGATGCACTGCAGATGGCACTGGCAGAAGAGCCGGAAGGGGTACTGGTGAACCTGAAGGCCTTTATGACCTACACCCAGGATCAGACCAGACAGGCCGCCCACCAGGTGACAGTCAGGATCTGTGCAGCCTCCAGGACAAAGGAGGAGCGGCTTCTCGAGAGGATTGAGAGCAAGATCATAGAATACGGAAATGAAAACAAAACAAAAGAAACGATAGAATTGCCACAGGAAATAGACGGACAGAAGATCAGCTACCACTATCCGATGAACACAAGAGGCCTGGTGGTGCTGGCGATGGGGCTGATCACCGTGCTCCTTTTGTTCTGTCTGGAGAGACAGAATGAGAAAAAGGAGGAGGAAAAAAAGAAGCAGCAGATGATGCTGGATTACCCCCAGATCGTCAGCCAGCTGAATCTTCTCCTGGGGGCAGGCATGAGCAGCAAGAGTGCATGGAAGAAAATTGTGGACGATTACCAGAGGCGGGAGAGACCGAACGGAGCCCGGGCTGCCTACGAGGAGATGGTATCTGCCTGGAACGAGATGTGCGGGGGTGTTTCTGAGAAGGAGTGCTATGAGAACTTCGGCAGCCGGTGCGGCCTGCAGGTCTACATGAAGTTAGGAGCCCTTCTCTCCCAGAATCTGCGAAAAGGGACAAAGGGGCTGGCGGACGCGCTGCGCCTGGAGGGACTTCACGCCTTTGAGGAGCGCAAGGCCCTTGCCAGGCGAAGAGGAGAGGAGGCAGGGACCAAGCTTCTCCTCCCCATGTTCCTCATGTTGGCTGTGGTGCTTGTCATTGTCATCGTCCCGGCGTTTCTCTCCATTTCACTTTAGAAGAGAGAAACGGATAAAGAAGTACGGAGAAAAGGAGGAAGATCTATGTGGAGAATGTACTATCTGATACAGCTGATGAAAGACAAGAAGGGGATCGGCGTGGTGGAAGTGATCCTGATCCTGGTTGTTCTCATAGGGCTTGTACTTATATTCAAATCCCAGCTCACTAGCCTGGTGCAGACGATCTTTGAGAAGATCACAAGTGAGAGCGCAGGTATATAGAACTGTGGGAAAGGCAGAAGACCCCGGAGGAGAGATGACTGCATTCCTGGCTCTCGTTTTTATCCTCCTGATCGCCTTCGCAGGCTCCCTCATGGAGAGCGCTTCCATACAGGCGGCGAAGAACTGGCGCCGGGCAGATATGAACCGGGCCATAGAGTCTGTCTTTGCAGAATATCAAAAAGAACTGCTGGAAGAGTATGAACTGTTTGCCCTGGAGGGAAGCTATGAGAGCGGCGGCTACAGTGAAGAGAAGATCTGGGACCGGCTGTCCTACTACGGGGCGGGCGGCATGGACCACGAGATGGCAAGACTTCAGATCATTTCGGATGACGGAGGCAGTCCCTTCCTGTCCCAGGTCAGCAGCTGGGTAAAGTATAAGTATGGGCTGGACAAGCTGGAAGGGCTTTTGGGAAACGTGCAGATCTGGAAAAGCCAGGATGAGGAGATAAAGCTCTACCAGGAGAAGGAACAGGAGGAAGGAAGGGAACTCTCCTCCCTTCTGGAAGGGCAGCAGCAGAGCCTTCCCGCCGAGAACAATCCTCTGGATACAGTAGAACAGCTGAAGAAGTCTTCTCTTCTCTCTCTTGTGATGCCCAGGGACAGGCAGGTATCCCAGAAGAGGATCTCTCCTTCCGACCAGCCGTCAGGACGAGCGCTGGAACAGGGATATGGCAGTTTTGATGATGTGGCAGAGCAGGGGGATATATCCAGACTGGCGCTGGGTGTGTATCTGCTGGAGCATTTTTCTTCGGCAGTCCCGGAAGAAGGAGAAGAGAGGGAACCGGGCGGAGGCGGACTGGACTATGAGCTGGAGTATATGATCAGCGGCCAGCCATCGGACATGGAAAATCTGGAAAAGACGGTGCAGAAGCTGCTGCTCATCCGAACCGTGTCCAACTTTGCTTATATCCAGACGGACAGCGCAAAGAGGGCAGAGGCAGCGGCTATGGCGGTGGCCATGTGTGCCCTCCTGGCTGTACCGGCTATCGTGGAGGCAGTTACCCAGGCCCTCCTCTTTGCCTGGTCCTTTGGGGAGAGCGTGACAGACCTGCGGGCTTTGCTGAACGGCAGCCGGGTTCCACTTGTGAAAGACAGTGAGAGCTGGCAGCTTCAGCTCTCCGGACTTCTGACGCTGGGAAGCGGCGGGGAGTGGAACGAGGGAAAGGATACAGCAAGTGGTATGAATTATGAAGAGTACCTGCAGATCCTGCTTTTTCTCACCAGTGCAGACGAGGCCTCCATGCGCAGCCTGGATCTTATTGAACAACATATGCGGCTGGAAAAGGGAATGGAATGGTTTCGGATCGATCACTGCATCACAAAGATGGAGATTGACAGCAGATGCAGCCTTCGCAGAGGGATCAGCTACAGCTTTTCCACTTATTTCGGCTACAACTGAGCAACAGGGCGGGAATGCACAGGGGCGCCCTCCTGATATCACATCCAAATACAGAAGAAAGGAGCTTTGGCATGGTACTCCCGTATAATAAACTCAACATACTCCCATATGTAAATATTTTTTATCGGAAGGTTTTCCGCTTTTTCAGGAGGGCGTCCCTGTGCATTCCCGGTTGCGTTATCCGGCCTGCCGGCCATTTCTCCCACAGCTCTGTCAGTGGTACCGATACAGCCAGACGGGAGAGGAAAGGGCAAAGGGGCAGTATTACAGTGGAGGCTGCCTTCGCCATGCCCCTTTTCTTCTTTGCGGTGCTTGCGCTCTGCTATATGTCAGAAGTCATGGCCATACGCACGAGTATCCGCAGCGGCCTGCAGTATGCGGGCAAGATCGCAGCTGAGAATGCCTATGAGAGGCCGGTCCTCCTTGCAGGCAGTATAGAAGAGGATCTTATAAACGCGGTGGGAGCAGAGCGGCTGGACCGAAGCGTTGTGGAGAGCGGAAGCAGCGGCGTGCACTGCGAAAAATCCTATATGTCCATGAACACAGGCATCATGGAGCTTCGGGCCAGCTACCACGTGTACCTGCCGCTGCCGGTCTTTGGGAATGTCGTGGTGCCTATGGAGGAGAGCTGCCGTGTGAAAGGGTGGACAGGGTATGAACGTGCAGGATTTCTTGCAGAGGATGAGGAGACAGTCTATATCACAGAGACCGGGATGGTGTACCACCGGGATTACCACTGCAATTACCTGGAGCTTTCCGCCCGGATGGTTCCGGCAGAGATCGTTGAGGATCTGCGCAACGAAAGCCAGGGAAAATATTATCCCTGTGAGAGATGCGCCCATAAAGGGACAGGAAGCGGCGTGTACATCACAGATTATGGAGACAGATATCACACCAGCCTGAGCTGCAGCGGGCTGAAGAGGACCATCTACGCAGTTCCTCTGTCGGAGGCTGTGGGGAAGGGGGCATGTTCCAAATGTGGATAGATGCAGAAAAAGTCAGGGAAGTCCTGTCAGTGGAAAATCTGATCTGCCTTGCTTTCCTGCTGGGGATCTCAGTCTATGACGTGTACTCCCGCAGGATCTCCAGACTGGCCCTTGCACTGGCCAATATACTGGCAGTCAGCTATGCTTTGGCGGTGGATGAGAGGAATCTGGCAGCGACGGCAGCGGGAGCGGCAGCCGGACTGGCTCTGCTGGGCATTTCTAAGATCACAGGGGAGGCTGTTGGCTACGGAGATGGCTGGCTGGTCATGGCCCTTGGGATCTATCTGGGGATCTGGAGTCTTTTGGAGGTCATGGCGGCGGCCTGGGTGCTGCTCGCCTTTGCGGCAGGCTTATGTCTGATCAGAAAAAAATGGTCCCGCAAGACAGCCCTGCCTATGACACCCTTTATCACCGCGGGCTTTCTGAACCTGCTGGCAGGAGAATATTTCTGGTCGTAGGAGAGACGCCGGGAGGGTATATAAAAAGGAGATATGAAAAGCAAATATAAAAGTAAAGAAAAAAGAAAAAGGTTACAGGGATGTAAGGGGAGCCTTACTGTGGAGGCGGCCTGCCTGATGCCTCTTGTGGGACTGCTTCTTGTGAGCACTGTTTTGTTATTATTTTATTTTTATGACAAGAATATAATTGCTTCATGTGCGTATGAGACAGCTGTCATAGGGAGCACAAAGGCGCGGGAAAAAGAGGGGGTGGATGCCTCTCTTCTGAATCAGGCATTCCAGCAGCGGATACAGGGGAAATGTATCTTCTTTCCGGGGGCCCGCGCGGATATACAGGTGGAGGATGAAACAATCACGGTCAGTGCGTATGCGTCCAGAAAGTATTTCAGTCTGCGGGTCGTCCAGAGGGCGGCCGTGACAGAGCCGGAGGATCATATAAGAAGAATACGGAGAATCACAGGATGAAGAAAAAGAGGAAGAGAAAAAATGGACGAAAAAGAATATGGAATAGAGCGTGTCAGCATACGGAGAGGTCTGGATACTACTTTTCTTGTGGCAGAATGCCAGGGAGATTATACAGAAGACTACCAGATGCGTATGCTGGAGGAAAACAATATCGGAGGACTTTTATGCCTGCGGGGACATGGCGAAGAGGGCGCCAGTATATACGAGTATGACATCAGCGGAAAAACCTCACTGAAGACAAAATACAAAGAAAATAAAATGGATATGAAAGAAATGTTAAAGTTTATTGAAAGCCTCTTGGATGTGATAAGAGAGATAAACGCACACCTGTTATGCGCGGATCATCTCCTGATGGACCCGGAGTATATATTCTGGGAGGATGGGACATACTTTTTTTGCTATTATCCCGGAGGACAGTGGAATGTGTGGGAGGCTTTTCACAGGCTGACAGAATCTTTTGTCCAATGGACGGATTTCAGAGACGACGCCAGTGTGCGGACGTCCTTCCTCCTTCACAAGGAGACCATGAAGGAAAATTACAGCTTGCATAAAATTGTAAGACAGATAAAGGAGATGCAGGAGGAGGCAAAGCGGAAATGGGAAAGAGGGACGATCCTGGATGGTAGAGAGGAGCAGAGCGATGAGAGAACAGCAGACAGGGCCAGGGCGGGATACGACACGGCGGAACACGACTGGATCACAAAGCAGGAGGCGGGAAGCAGCATCATGCGGGAGACGGAGAATATGTGGAGACCGGTGCAGGAATTTCTGCGCCGACACAAAAAGCCTGCCTGGAGGGAGTGGGATGGGATTTTTATAGATGAGGAGGAGCTGTGAATTTCAAAATGCTGATTTTTTATGAAAAAACATCCAGGTAATGGGAATATATGGTATAATAATGCAGAAAAAATGAAAGGAAGTCTTGCATGTATCAAAGGAAAGCACTCTGTACCATCGCCCTGATCGTCATCAACGCGGCAGTATTTATTTTTCTGAGTTTCGGGGGGATGACAGAGGATGCATACTATATGCTCCAGAATGGAGCCATGTATCTTCCCCTTTTTCAGGAGGGAGAATACTATCGGCTGTTTACCTCCATTTTTCTGCATTTTGGCTTTTCCCATCTTGTCAACAATATGCTGATGCTGGGCGTAATGGGATGGCAGCTGGAATTGACCATTGGAAAGATTAAATTTCTGCTTATATATTTTGCTGCGGGACTGGGCGGCAATGTGCTGTCCGCTCTGGTGGAGATGAGAACTGGAGACTACGCTGTGAGCGCCGGAGCCTCGGGAGCTATATTCGGGATCATAGGAGCCCTTCTGTATATTGCGGTGCGCAATCACGGACAGATCGGGAATGTGTCGGGACAGGGCATTATCGTTATGATCGTCCTCACCCTGTACTACGGATTTACAAGCTCAGGAGTGGATAACTTTGCCCACATCGGAGGGCTGCTCACAGGATTTGTACTGGCTGTACTTTTATACAGGAAGAAGGATGCGGAATCGGGTGCCGGTATCTACCGCTGATGTCACAGCGATCTCGCCGCCGTGCGCGCGGACGGTCCGGTCGGCGATGGCAAGTCCAAGCCCCGTGCCTCCCTTTTTATAAGTGACAAAGGGCTCAAAGATATGGGGAAGATGCTCTTCCGGGATGCCGCAGCCGGTGTCTTCTATGGTGACAATGATCTCTGTGGATGTGCAGGATGCGTCCAGCCTGATAGCGCCGGTCCCTTTGATGGATTCCCGGGCGTTGCGAAGGAGATTCAAAAATATTTCCCGCAGCTTGATGCGGTCCCCCTTAATGACCGGGAGATCCGGGGACAGACGGGATGTAAATTCGACAGGACTGTCGGCGCAGGAGGCCGCAAAAGACAGAACGACCTGCTCCATAAAGGAGCGGAAAGAAAACTCGGATAAGGAGAGTGTGCGGCTGTGATTCAGAGACGACAGATCTGCAAGGAGCTGCTGCATATATTCTACATCTTCCCGCAGGGATATCCAGTACCGGTCTGAGGCAATCTCAGGGTGACGGGATTCCAGGAGCTGAACCGTGCTGTACACAAGGGTCAGAGGATTTCGGATTTCGTGGCTGATGGAGGCCACAGACTCCTCGTGGGAAGCCAAAAGCTTCTCCAGGAGAGCGCGGTTTTCCGGTGATTCTGCCATCAGCTGCTGCAATTTGTCGTAATCTGTATTTGTGAACATGGTTTCTTACCGCCTTTCTGGACTTCAAGTTTAGCATCGGCGGTTAAAATATTCAATCATAATTTTAGGAAAGAAAGAGGGAAAAGAAGATGAGAGATGACAACTGTATTTTCTGCAAAATAGCAAATGGAGAGATCCCGTCTGCGACAATCTACGAGGATGAGGATTTCCGCGCGATCCTGGATCTGGGACCGGCCTCCAAGGGACATGCGCTGCTTCTTCCGAAAGAGCACTATGCGGATCTTTTTGCGCTGCCGGATGAGACAGCAGAAAAAGTGCTTCCTGTAGCCAAGAAGATCGTCTCCCGCATGAAGGATGTGCTGGGCTGTGACGGCTACAATCTGGTGCAGAACAACGGAGAGTGCGCGGGACAGACAGTCTTCCACTTCCATATGCACATGATCCCGCGCTATAAAGATGACAAAGTGGGGCTTGGCTGGGAGATGGGAGAGCTCAGCGATGCTGACAGAGACGAGATACTGGCGAAGCTGAAAGAAGACTGGCAGTAATCGGGAAAAGAAAAAAATGGAAGATGAAGGAAACTGATGTGGGAATTGAGTTCATAGGCAGACAAGGATTTGATGCCATTTATGAGAAATATAAGGATCTCATTTTCCAGACTGCCTTTCTGTACATAAACGAGTGGTATGCCGCAGAAGACATCATGCAGGAAACTTTTCTGCGGTATTACATCTACATGGAACACACAAGAGTGGAGAACACGAAAAACTGGCTTCTCACCACAGCCAAGAATATTACTTTGAATTACATCAGAGATAACAGTCGTGCTATCTGTCTGGATCTGGAAGAGGATGAGGAAGGCGCATATGGTTTGGGTGAAAGCGGTGAAGAAATTTTCTTTGACAAACTCTGGAGACGGGAAGTGCTCCGGTCTGCTGACACGATCCTTGATGCGCTCTATCGCAGAAACAGAAGATGGTATGATGCAGTTACACTTGTGTATTGTATGGAAAAGCCACAGAAACAAGTTGCGGAGTGTATGGGAATGAGTCTGGAAAGTCTGCAGAGTATGCTGTACAGGGCCAGAAACTGGATAAAGAAACATTACAGGGAAGAATATGACCACATCCATGAAGCATAAAAACAGGTGTCATTCTGACACCTGTTTTTTAAAGGATATACGTCTACTCATTGACAGCAGACTCGATTAACTCAATAATGGTATCAATCGAATTCTGCTGATGGGAGCTGGACATTGCGTCTGCGTACTGCTTCCTGTTATCGTAGAGAGTGTGGACGCAGGAGAGGAATTTTTCACTTGTGATTTCCTCTTCCTCCAGAACCATACTGAATCCCTGACGCTCAAAGGAGCGGGCGTTCAGGATCTGATCGCCCCGGCTTGCATTTGCAGAGAGAGGGATCAGAAGATTTGGCTTGTGCAGTGCCAGCAGTTCACAGATGGCATTGGCCCCCGCCCGGGAGATGACAATGTCTGTCAGGGCGAACAGGTCTTTCAGCTCGTCTTTAATATATTCATACTGTACATAGCCGTTCAGATTATTTAAAGTGGGGTCAAGCTTGCCCCGGCCGCACAGGTGGATGACCTGAAAATCTTTCAGAAGTTCCGGAAGATTGCTGCGTACGGCATTGTTTACAGCAACAGCGCCGAGACTTCCGCCGATTACGAGGATCACGGGCTTTTCGGAAGTAAAACCAGTAAAGTTCCGCGCCTTTTCGGCATCCCCCTCAAGAAGTTCCTGACGGATAGGGGATCCAGTCAGAACTGCCTTGTCGGCGGGAAGAAGTTCCACTGTCTCCGGGAAATTGCAGCACACCTTCACTGCGGAAGGAATGGAAAGTTTGTTGGCAAGTCCGGGTGTCATATCAGACTCATGGATGATGACAGGCACTTTACACTTTTTTCCTGCCATAACCACTGGAACAGACACAAATCCTCCTTTGGAGAAGATCACATCCGGTTTGAGAAGCTTGATCAGCTTTTGCGCTTCGCCAAAGCCTTTCAGCACCCGGAAGGGATCTGTAAAGTTCTGGACACTGAAATAGCGGCGCAGCTTTCCGGAGGATATCCCGTGATAGGGGATCCCGAACTGCTCGATCAGCTCCTTCTCGATTCCGTTATAGGAGCCGATGTAGTGAATATCATATTGTAACTCCTTGAGCCGGGGAAGCAGTGCGATATTCGGGGTGACGTGGCCCGCGGTACCGCCGCCAGTTAAAATAATACGTTTCATAATATTTGTTTCCTCCGATTTTAGTTTCTATCATAATTGTAAACGTAAGTACGTCGGGGGTCAAGAAAAAGTATAGGTCACAGGTTGAAACAGACAGTCAGAGAGGTAATTGATGAGAGAACATTTTAATGATGAACAGTCCTGCCAGGAGAAAAGAGAGGAAGAGCAGTTTGCGGCTTTCATGGAAGAGCAGATGCAAAAAGAAGCAGAACAGATTGAAGAAGAACTGAAAAAAAATCCTGAGATTGCCAGATTGTCTCCTGGTGACGGCGCAAAGGAGAGACTGTACGAGAGGATAGAGGAGTACGAGCGGCAGCAGGCAGTGCGCAGACTGTCGCCGGAAGATCAGGAGGCCCTGCGCCTTGGACGGCAGATCCAGCAGGAGAAGGCCAGAGAGGAGGAGAACAAGGCTGCGTCCAGGCCCGGCTCTGGCAGCAAGCGCTTTTTCAAACGTCTGGCCGGTGTCGCGGCAGTGTTTGTCATTGTGGCAGCTGTGGGGATTACAGGCGTCGGTGGACCGGATAGGGTGATGGAAGTTGTTCAGCGTTTGTTTGGTGGGAGAGAAATAACACGAGTTAATTCTGATGAAAGCAAAATTTTAAATTATGGGGAAGATAAAGAAGAGGTTGCTTATCAAGAAATAAAAGACAGATTGGGTATAGACCCTGTGAGAATAATAAATCAGTCTTCTGATATTATGTTCAAAGAGATACAAATAGATGATAATCTAAAAACTGCAAACATATTTTATGATTATAATGATAAAATAATTTCTTATATAATCAACTGTTCGCAAGATGCTGAAATTTGGGGATTTGATATAGAAGATATATTAATAGATGAATATGTATATATGATAAACGAAACTGAAGTAAGAATTAGTCAATATGAAATTGAAGAGACAAATGAGGAAAAATATACTGCTAGATTTGATTATAAAGATGTTCATTATCAAATAACGGGTGTTATGACACAAAAAGAAATGGAATCAATATTAAATAATTTACATTTTTTGTAAAAAAAGCGTCAGTTTTTGAAAAGTTATGTGTCTTAATATATGGAAAGAAAAGCAGAATAAGGAAAAAGGAGGGATGACCTTGAAGAAAAAAATAATATCTGTATGCTTCGCAGCTATGTTGATGATGGGCCTTACAATAACGGCAGAATTCCCAACAAATGCAAATGAAAGCAAGCCTATGTTAGATGGCTCATACCTGACATGCGAAGATGAATCTACAGGTATTGCGGGCGCAGTGACCAGAGGTGCAGATTTACAGGCAGGATATTCCAAGCTTAGAGATTTAGGCAACGGAACTATTTATGCCGGAGGCACAACTATTGCTAATCATGATGTAGAGTCAGTTAAGGTGTCTGTTATTGTGGAGAGAGCAAAAGATGCAGATGATTACTGGCATTTTGTGGATTCTTGGCAGAAAGAGAATAAGAATACCTTCACTGTCAGTACTAGCAAAATGTTAGAAGTAGAAGGAGACTGGTATTACAGAGTCCGTTGTATTCACTCAGCAGGCAATGACATGAGCAGTTCAGCAACTGATGGTTTATACATCGAAGTGCCCGAAGAAGACTAAAAACAAAAAAATAATTAAAAAACCAAACCAAGAGAACTTTTTAAACACGATTTTTTAATCGTAAACCCGAATGGGAACCAATCCATCCTGCCGAGCTGCTGTATCTGCTGCTTCGTGGTGCACCCGGAAACAATAAACAAACAAAATTTTTATTTTTTCCTTACATTGAGAAGCCGTCATACAGGCCCGAAAGGGCTAAAGTCGTCGTGAAGCAGCAGATACAGCAGCTTGGCGGGACATAAGAGAACGCACAAGAAAACCAAAAAACTAAACGAAAGAGAGGGCGCTGCCACAGATAAGAGTGCGGCGACCCTCTCTTTCCAATTTAGCTTTAAGCGTTTTGCATTAGTTATCCTGTGCTTTTGCCATGCGAAGCGCTTTTGCCAGCTGGTCGGGACAGGATGTGGGTTTGAAGCCGCACTGGATACCTTCGATGCGCGCGATGGCCTCATCTACGTTCATGCCCTCCACAAGACGGGCAACGCCCTGTGTGTTTCCTGAGCATCCGCCTACGAATTGTACGGATTTAATTGTATCGCCGTCCAGTTCCACGTTGATCATCTGTGAACAGACGCCCTGCGGTCTAAACTGTATCATATTAAAAGCCTCCTTGTCTTTCGTTCTCCCTGCACAAGCTGCTGTGCAGAGAAGGTAATGTGTTCATGGAAGGAATTATATCAAAAAGACAGGCCTAAATCAATGTCCACATCAGCAGCCGTGCTATGAGCATCCGGCGGCGCCTGTCGGGCGATATCAGAGACCATATTTTTGATATAGCTGCTCGCGATAAGAGGGATCAGAGGCAGCCTTTATGATCTGATCTTCCTTTTTCTCGCTGCTTAGAAGAAGGATCAGACGGCTGTAGCGTTCGGATGCATGCTTCTCTCCGATGAGTTCACCCTGCTGCCGCCCGATGCGGGTCCACTCCTCGCGGCCCTTCTCCACTGCATCATCCCATATCATCTGTCCAAGTTTTGTCATGGCAATCGCCTCCTTTATTGTTTCCAGGTCATCGTCTTTCAAAAATTTTACTGCGAAAGCGTAGAGTATTGCTTCCATTTTTTTGATCTCGTCCAGGTCAAAAGAGCCCTCGGCTGATCGCAGGAACTGGATCCCATGTAAGATCCGGTCCTTCTGCTCAGTGCTGCCTCCCATCAAGGGGGAGAGGAGCATAGGGATCACGTCTTCCCGCTTCACAGAAGAGCCGCTTCCTTTGGAAAGCCGGGAAAAGAGCGGGCCTGCATCGTGATCCTTCAGACGGATCAGGCGGACCCTGTATGTGTTGATCCCCTCCGTGATGCTGTCCCGGATCGACTTGGCTTTGGCCGAGCAGATGACGTAGGTGACTACCGGGCCATTGATCCGCCTGGAGGTGGAAGCCTCGTACTCGCGGAAGCGCCGCAGATCATGGACAGAGACAGAGTCGCTCTCAAATTCAAAGTGATACCAGAGACCATTTTCCATCTCATATAGGAAATCCTGGTACATGTGGCGCGTCTCCAGCTCTACCAGTTCTGTGGGAGCAGAGCGGACAGCCCTCTCCGGGATGCCCAGCCAGTGGATCAGCTCATCGCCGAAATAATCGGCGGCACAGGAACTGTTTTCGTATCTTTATTTTAACATAACAGATAGCAGATTGCCTTGATTTTATCATAAATTATGATTGTAACTTTATGTGGAAAAGTATTCGTTGGATATCTGTCCGATGTGGACAGTGATATGCAGATGAATATGGATAGAAAATATCTGCAACTGAAATCATACAGATGGATGATCGTAATGTGACAGGAAAACAGCGCTGTGCGGCTGCTATCTGTATGATCCAGCATATCACGGGAGACGCGGAAAAGCAATGCCCTTCCATCCTCCTAACATGCCCTTCCATCCTCCTGATTGAAAACCTTCCCCTCCCACGCTATAATGAAAAGGCAGAAAAAGAAGACCATCAGAATTATAATATATCATTATAGGATATGGCAGAAAGGATGAGCAGGTATGATAGGAATTATAGGAGCCATGGAAGAGGAAGTTGCAGCTTTAAAAGAGGAGATGCAGACAGAAGAGGTAAAAGAGATCGCGGGTATGACATTTGTAAAAGGCGTGCTGTGCGGCAGGGACGCTGTGGTAGTGCGAAGCGGCATCGGCAAGGTCAACGCCGCTCTTTGTGCCCAGATACTGGCGTCAGAGTTTGGCGTGGACGCGCTGATCAATACAGGGATCGCGGGATCTCTTGACGCCCGCATCGATATCGGGGATATCGTGATCTCCACAGATGCTCTGTACCATGACATGGACGCATCCAAGTTCGGAGACCCGGTGGGACAGATCCCCAGGATGGACGTTTTTTCCTTTGAGGCAGATCCCCGCCTGGTGGAGCTGGCAAAAGAGTCCAACCAGGAGGCCAACCCGGACATCCACACATTTACGGGAAGAGTCGTGTCCGGAGATCAGTTTATCGCGGATGCGGAGGACAAGGAGAGGATCAAGGGCCATTTTGATCCCCTCTGCACGGAGATGGAGGGGGCGGGCATTGCGCATGCAGCCTACCTGAATGGAATTTCGTATGTCATTATCCGAGCTATTTCTGACAAAGCCGACAACAGTGCTTCCATGGATTATCCTGCCTTTGAAAAGCAGGCGATCATCCACAGCGTAAGGCTTGTGAAGACGCTGCTTTCCAAAATGACGGAAAAAGGCATGTAAAGGCGCTGCCAGAACCTGCCAGAAAACGCCGGAAATCCCCTGTTTCCGGGCAAAATGTGTAGAACGGTTTTTCTGGTTTCCCTCCCGGATTTGAGTATAATCAAATCAAAGAAGGAGGGTTAGATCATGTTAGAAGTGGTATTGGACAGACAGATTATGGTTATCCTTATGGGGATAGCCGCAGCTGTGGGGGTGATCAGCAAGATAATTGCCGCTGTCTCCCTGAAAAGGCTGGTCCGGGCGTCCGGCAATATGAATAAGAGCAGCCACCCCCTGATCCGGCTTGTGAAGGCAAAATTTGAACATGCCTGTATGGTCAGTGACCGGGTCCAGAACGTGGAGGTGTTTGTGGAGAAATATCTGTATGAATACCGGGCCGGAGGGCTTCGGCTCCACACGTGGAGAAGGCTGGAGAAGGCGGGTGTATGGCTGTGCTTTCTTTTTGGACTGGCCGGCGCCGTGAGCTGGTATGCTGCCCGCGGCATGGGGGATCAGGTGCTTCAGTATGCCGCGGCGGGAGCGGGAGGCGGGATCCTCATCTTCCTCTTCCAGCTCACAAGTGATGAAAAGTACCAGCTTGGCGCCATCAGGAATTATATGGTGGATTATCTGGAAAATGTCTGTGCCCACCGGTATGAGAAGGCGCAGGCAGACAGGGTGAAAGACGAGTGGCGGGCAATGGCGCCGCCGGATACGAACGCGCAGTATGCCTCTGATCGGGAACAGCGCCCGGAGATCCGGCGCCCCGCAGAGCCGCAGCCCGAAGTGATCCAGCCTGCCCGGGAGATCCAGCCGGAGATCCTTGATCCGGCCGGCGGTCCGGAACTGGGGACACCTGAGAATCGGCCGGATCAGTCCCGGCAGAGCGAAGAGGGACTGGAGAACGCGGAGGTGAGAGCTGTCCAGGCGGGTGTGGAAGAGATCGCCCAGGCGGAGGCTCTGGAGGCCAGAAAGCGCCAGGGCGGAAAGGACAGGCTTCAGAAAGAGGCGAAAGCGGCGCGGGCAAAGGCCGGGAAAGGCGAGGACGAGGTGTCAAAAGAGGTCCGCATCCGGGAGATACTGGAGGAGTTTTTGGCTTGATTATGAAGAGTAATACTGGTAAAATAAAATTGATATGAGTTTTTTAACCACAGTATACAAAACGAAGAGAGAAAGAAGGGTTTACCATGAGCAGTAAAGTTACATTCGATTATTCAAAGGCAAAGTCATTTATCAAAGACCATGAAATAGAGTCTATGAAAGAGATCGCGGAAAATGCCAAGAATGTCCTGGTAAGCGGGACAGGAGCCGGCAATGACTATATTGGCTGGGTAAATCTCCCCGTAGATTACGATAAAGAAGAGTTTGCCCGCATCCAGAAAGCGGCTGAGAAGATTCAGAGCGACTCAGATGTCCTGATCGTCATCGGCATTGGCGGTTCCTACCTGGGAGCAAGAGCAGCGATCGAGTTCCTGCGCCACAGCTTTTACAACAATGTGTCCAAAGAGATCCGCAAGACGCCGGAGATCTACTATGCAGGAAACAGCATCAGCAGCACTTACCTGAAAGACCTGATCGATGTGGTGGGAGACAGAGATTTCTCTGTAAATATCATCTCAAAATCCGGCACTACCACAGAGCCGGCTATCGCGTTCCGCGTGTTTAAAGAAATGCTGGAGAAGAAGTACGGCAAAGCGGAAGCGGCAAAGAGGATTTACGCAACTACAGACAAGGCCAGAGGAGCTCTGAAGAACCTTGCCACAGAGGAGGGATATGAGTCCTTTGTTGTGCCTGACGATGTGGGAGGCCGTTTCTCCGTGCTGACAGCTGTAGGACTTCTGCCCATCGCAGTCAGCGGCGCAGACATTGAAAAGCTGATGGAGGGCGCGGCATCCGGAAGAGAGCTGGCGCTGAACAAACCTTTTGAAGAAAATGATGCCATGCAGTATGCGGCTATCCGCAACATCCTTCACAGAAAAGGAAAATCCGTGGAAGTGCTGGCAAACTACGAGCCAAGCCTCCACTATGTATCTGAGTGGTGGAAACAGCTCTACGGCGAGAGCGAGGGAAAAGACCAGAAAGGTATCTTCCCGGCATCTGTAGATCTGACCACAGACCTCCACTCCATGGGCCAGTTCATCCAGGACGGCAGCCGTCTCATGTACGAGACCGTGCTGAATGTGGAGACATCCAGGGAAGAGATCCTGATCGGCGAGGAGCCGGTGGATCTGGACGGCCTGAACTATCTGGCAGGAAAGAACATGGACTTTGTAAACAAGAGCGCCATGAACGGAACAGTCCTGGCTCACACAGACGGAAATGTGCCGAACCTGATGATCAACATTCCGGAGCAGAACGAGTTTTACCTGGGACAGCTCTTCTACTTCTTCGAGTTCGCCTGCGGCGTCAGCGGCTATGTGTCCGGTGTGAATCCGTTCAACCAGCCGGGCGTTGAGAGCTACAAGAAAAACATGTTTGCTCTCCTCGGAAAACCGGGCTATGAGAAAGAGAGAGAAGAACTTCTCAAGAGATTATAGGATATACGAGGATACCAGATGACAGAACTTTACGACAGACTGCACCAATACAGCAATTCTGACTATTACGGGTTCCACATGCCGGGGCACAAGAGAAATGCGGAGCGTTTCGGCAGCGGCCTTCCCTACGGGATCGACATCACGGAGATCGAGGAATTTGACGATCTCCACCACCCGGACGGGATACTGAAGAAAGCCCAGGAGGAGGCCTCCCGGGTCTACGGGGCCGGCGAGACAAGATTTCTCGTGAATGGAAGTACGGCGGGGATCCTGAGTGCCATCCTGGGATGCACAAGGAAGGGCGACCAGGTGCTGGTGGGCCGGAACTGTCACAAATCCGTGTATCATGCCATCTATATGAATGAGCTGGAGCCGGTGTACCTGTACCCCGGTTTCCGGCCTGATATTCAGTTAAATACGGAAATATCCGTAAGCGCAGTGAAAGCTGCGCTTAATGAACATTCCAGGGTAAAGGCGGTGATCCTTGTGTCCCCCACCTATGACGGCGTTGTCTCGGACATCCGGGGCATTGCCAGGGAGGTGCACAAACGGGGAATACCGCTGATCGTGGATGAAGCCCACGGAGCCCACTTTGGCTTCCATCCCTATTTCCCGGAGAGCGCCCTGAGACAGGGGGCGGACGTGGTGATCCACAGCCTTCACAAGACGCTGCCGGCCCTGACCCAGACAGCCCTCCTCCATGTGGAGGGAGACCTGGCGGACCGGGAGCGGATCTTCCGGTATCTGGACATGCTCCAGTCCAGCAGCCCCTCCTACGTGCTCATGGCCGGCATTGACCGGTGCATCCACCTGCTGGGAGAGAAGCGGGAGGAACTCTTTGCCCCCTACGTGGAAGGGCTGGAGAAGCTCCGGCAAAGGCTGGCACATCTGGAAAAGATTTCACTTGCGGAGACCGAGCATTATGATCGGTCCAAGCTGGTCCTGTCTGTGGCCGGAGCGGATATGACAGGAAGAGAGCTCTATCTGCGGCTTCTGGAGACGTACCATCTGCAGCTGGAGATGGCTGCCGGTTCCTACGCTCTTGCCATGACAAGTGTGGGGGACACAGAGGAAGGCTTCCGAAGGCTGGGGGACGCGCTGGAAGAGATCGACAGATCCGCGGGGGAGAGACCTGCCGGAGCAGCTGGGTTCACCGGCGCCCTGCCGAAGAATGAGACTGTCCTGACAAGCGCCAGGATGGAAGAGTTGTCCGGGGAAAAAGAGAGTGTGAGGAAGCTGCCGCTGGAGGAGTGCGCAGGGCATGTGTCCACAGAGTACGCCTATCTCTATCCGCCGGGCATCCCGGTCATTGTCCCCGGGGAGCGCATCAGCCGGGAGAGCGTGGAGATGCTGCTCACAAGCAGGAGCCAGGGATTTTCACTGGAAGGCATGGAAGAAGAAGGAAGCATCAGGGTCTGGATCAATGGGTAAGATATACTATATAATAGGAAAAAGTTCATCAGGAAAAGACACCATTTTCAAGGAGCTTCTGGCCCGCATCCCCCAGCTTAAACGGGTGGTGCCCTACACCACAAGGCCGGTGCGGGAGGGAGAAGAGAACGGGGTGGAGTATTTCTTCACCGATGAGGAGCAGGTGCAAAAGCTGGAGCAGGCAGGCAGGATCATAGAGCTGCGGGCCTACGACACAGCCTGCGGCGTGTGGAAATATTTTACCGCGGACGACGGGCAGATCGATCTTGAGGCGGGAAATTATCTTATGATCGGGACTTTGGAAGCCTATGAAAAGATGATAGAATACTATGGGGCGGAGAAGATCATCCCCCTCTATATAGAAGTGGAAGACGGGGAGCGGCTTTCCCGGGCTCTCGCAAGGGAGCGGCAGCAGGCGCAGCCAAAGTACAAAGAGATGTGCCGCCGTTTTCTGGCGGACGAGGAAGACTTTTCGGAGGATAAGCTTGGCAGGCTGGGGATAACCCGCCGGTTCTGCAATGAAGACATAGAACACTGTTTAGGAGAAATCACAGAGGTAATATACAATGGGAAGCTTTAAAGACGTAGTAGGACACAAGGACATTATCAATTATATACGAAACGCCGTGACAGAGAACAAAGTGTCACATGCCTATATCCTGAATGGGGAGAGAGGCTCCGGCAAGAAAATGCTGGCGAACCTGTTTGCCACTACGCTCTTGTGCGAGGAGCAGGGGCCGGACCCCTGCAATGTGTGCCACTCCTGCCACCAGGCGGAGAGCGGGAACCATCCGGACATCATCCGGGTAACCCACGAGAAGCCGAACACCATCAGCGTGGACGACATCCGCAGGCAGGTCAACGAGGACATACAGATCAAGCCCTACCAGGGCCCCTATAAAATTTATATTATCGCGGAGGCGGACCTGATGACTGTACAGGCGCAGAACGCCCTCCTCAAGACTATTGAGGAGCCGCCGGCCTACGCGGTGATCTTCCTTCTCACAGAGAATGCGGAGGCGCTGCTTCCGACCATTACCTCCCGGTGCGTGATGCTGAAGCTGCGGAACATCAAGGACACCCTGATCCGCAAATACCTCATGGAAACCATGCACGTGCCGGACTACAAAGCGGACATGTGCACAGCCTTTGCACAGGGAAACATGGGGCGCGCCATTATGCTGGCCAGCTCGGACCATTTCAATGAGATCCGGGAGGAGGCCGTGCAGCTTCTGAAATATATCAATGAGATGGATATCAGTGAGGTCACGAAAGCCATCAAGAAGATCAACACGTATAAACTTGAGATCAACGACTACCTGGACATCATTATGATATGGTACAGGGATGTGTTATTATATAAAGCGACAAAAGATATGGACAAAGTCGTGTTCAAAGACCAGATCAGCTACATCCAGGAGAGGGCAAAGAAGAGCTCCTACGAGGGCATTGAGCTGATCCTGGAGAGCCTGGAGAAGGCCAAGACGCGGCTCAAGGCAAACGTAAACTTTGACCTTGTGATGGAGCTTTTGCTGCTGACGATAAAGGAGAACTGACAAATATGATTAAGGTGATTGGAGTAAGATTTCGCAGGGCAGGGAAGGTCTACTTCTTCTCTCCCGGAAAACTGGAGATCCACCACGGGGACAACGTGATCGTGGAGACTGCCAGAGGCGTGGAGTTCGGCAATGTGGTGACCGGGCCAAGAGAAGTGGAGGAGGAGAGGATCAGTCAGCCTCTCAAGTCCGTCATCCGCCTCGCAAATAAGGACGACTACCGCCGGGAGGAGAAAAACCGGGAGAAGGAAAAAGAAGCCTTCGGCATCTGCCAGGAGAATGAGTGTTTCGCGAAGCTGGAATACTCCGCCGGCAGATTGCTTACAGCCCCAGTGGCAGAAGTTAATGACGCCATCGGCATGCATTTCTTTTGCCAGTTTTACGACCATATTTGCTTTTTTTTCGTATGGACCGTTATAGAGATTGTTTAGCATTTTAGTGGCAAGTGCTTCCAGTGGGTGGGTGGTATCCAGTTCATCCATGTAATCCAGGTTCATTTCGGTACACTGGATCTGGTAATCTCTGTTCAGGTTAAAATAGTGTTTGAGTGTTTCCTGATAAAAAGGAAGCAGATGTACCCACACAATCCGGGTGCCGTCATATTTCGGATATTGTTTGATATCCTCGGCAAAACTGCGGAACAGGTCAAGGGTTTCCGGTGTTCCGATGTTTAAGTGGGTGGCAAAAAGCATGTACATCTGCAGAGTCAGTGTCGATGGATAATAGCGCTCTGCCTGCAGTTTTAAAAACTCTTTGTAATAAGCTTTCGACTGGTTTTCGCGGGCAAGTGTTTCCGACAGGTCATCCATGGACAGACGTTTTCCGGTCAGTGCTTCCAGTTTCTGAATCAGTTCTTTCAGCTGCATGGTCACATATTCCACGGCTTCTGGAGAACAGCTGTCCGGCACATCGATCACATAAGTGTCAAGATCCGTGTGCCGGCTGACATAGCGGAATGTGTTAATATTGCCGTCACAAATCATGGAAGTTGTCACACCGAGTCTGGCAGGTGAAATAATTCCGGAGTCTACGGCACCGATAAAATCTTTGTGATAGGAACAGAGCGTGGAGGCAATTCCCCGGCTTTCTGCGCGGTCGATAAAATAGTCTTCACACGTAAATCCTGAGAGAAACGAGGAAAGACATTCCATGGAAAGCGCACTGAGTCCGAAGCACTGGAAAATTTCCACGGGTGCAAACAGATTGCATACGCGCCGTTGAGCTGCACGGAAAGCTGAC